>Ga0256404_1012126_pt1 | contig 11300 bp, 7 predicted proteins | sample RumenRJG_01DNA_FD_185990 | JGI IMG/M metagenome (GOLD analysis project Ga0256404, IMG submission 185990) | Bovine rumen microbial communities from Lethbridge, Alberta, Canada - RJG_01 | ecosystem: Host-associated > Mammals > Digestive system > Stomach > Rumen | place: Canada: Alberta | collected... | reverse complement strand
GCGAATTGGTCTTGGTAATATCTGCTAATTCCTTTAATTCTTCTAAATCTTTTTCTTCACCTTTACCAGAAGTGATCTTTTCTAAGATTTCAAGCATTCTTCTAGTACCGATACGACATGGTGAACATTTTCCGCAGCTTTCATCGCAGATAAATTCCATATAGAATTTAGCGACGTCAACCATACAGTTATCTTCGTCCATGACAATGGCACCACCAGAGCCCATCATAGATCCTCTAGCGACAAGTGAATCAAAGTCGATTTCAACGTCTAAATCTTTTTCGGTTAAACAACCGCCGGAAGGACCACCTGTTTGAATGGCTTTAAATTTCTTGCCATTTGGGATTCCTCCACCGATATCATAGATGAGTTCTCTTAAGGTTGTACCCATTGGAACTTCAACTAAACCGACGTTATTAACTTTACCACCTAAAGCGAAGACTTTTGTTCCTTTGGACTTTTCAGTACCAATAGAGGCAAATTTATCTGCACCTTCTCTTAAAATCCAAGAGACAGAGGCTAAAGTTTCAACGTTATTGATAATTGATGGCTTTTGCCATAAACCTTTAATAGCTGGGAAAGGTGGACGTGGTCTAGGCATACCTCTTTTTCCTTCGATGGAATTGAGTAAGGCTGTTTCTTCACCACAAACGAAAGCACCTGCGCCAAGTCTAATATGGCATCTAAATGAGAAGTCGCTTCCTAAGATGTGATCACCAAGTAAACCAACTTCTTCAAGTTCTTTAATGGCGATTCTTAATCTTTCAACAGCGATTGGGTATTCAGCACGAACATAGAAATAACCATTGCTTGCGCCAATTGCATAACCAGCGATCATCATACCTTCGATAACACCGACTGGGTTACCTTCTAAGATAGAACGATCCATGAATGCACCTGGATCACCTTCATCACCATTACAGATAACATATTTATCTTTATTATCTTGATTTAAAGCAAATTGCCATTTTCTTCCCGTTGGGAAGCCAGCGCCACCACGACCTCTTAAGCCGGATTTAAGAACTTCATCGACAACTTCTTGTCGGCTCATCTTAAGGGCTCTAGATAGACCTTGGAAAGCACCATAGCCAAATGCTTCTTCGAGCTTTTCAGGATTGATCATTGAACAACCATGAAGAGCGATACGTTTTTGTTTTTTGTAGAAATTGATGTCATCTTGTCTTTCGACTTTTTCTTTTGTAGAAGGATCAACATAGAGAAGATCTTCAATACATTTATTTTCAATAACATCTTCTTCGATAATTCTTTCGACGTCTTCAACCTTAACAGCGCGATATAATCTATCTTCCGGGAAAACTTTAACGAATGGTCCTTGAGAACAGAAGCCAAAGCAACCGACACGGTTGACTGTCGCTTTATCTTCAAGTCCTTTTTCTTTAATGAGTTGTTCGAGTTTATTTAATATTTCAGTTGAATTTGAAGAAATACAACCTGTACCACCACAAACAACTAAATGTTTTTTGCCATCTTTACCACCGAATTTGGTTTCAAGGCAGCTAGAACAATGAGCAATCTTTTCTTGTAATTGCTTTTCGCTTGTAATCTTTTCCATTAGGCTGCTTCTCCTTCTAGATCATGATAATACTTGATGATTGGTCCAACTTTGTTGACTTCCATCTTTGGATAAACTTTTCCATTGATAGAAATAGCTGGAGCAATACCACAGGCACCGATGCAACGGAGTGCATCTAATGTGAATAGTCCATCATCAGTTGTTTCGCCTGGTTTAATACCGAGCATTTCGCTGAATTTATCCATGACTTGTTGACCGCCTTTAACGTAACAAGCTGTTCCTAAACACACACCAATGACATATTTGCCTTTTGGTTTAAGTGAGAAGAAGGAATAGAAAGTAACTACTCCATAAATTTCAGCAACTGGAATACCAGTTAATTTAGAGACTAATTCTTGAACTTCTAAAGGAATGTAGCCATATTCGGTTTGGATGGCTTCGAGAATCATCATTAATGGTGTTTCTTCATCTTTAAAACGTTCAACGATTTCTGTTATTTGTTTGACAGCATGGGCTTGTAATTTAGCCATAAACGTCCTCCCGTAATTTTGTAAGGTTGATTATTATTATAATAATATTGGTAAAACTCGCAACAAATTATTGAAAATAAAGCGGTTACAACATAAGAAAATCTAATAATAATTAATTTTTTATAATCAAATTGATTTTACTTATTATTTAAGTGCTATAATTATTTCATAAATTCAAAAAGGAGAATTTAAATGGCAAAAACTGATGAAAGAATTTGCATCATTGGTGGAGGTCCAGCTGGATTATCTGCCGCAATGTATCTAGAGAAAAAAGGATACAAAAATTACACCATCTACGAAAAACTCAACAAAGTTGGTGGTAAATGTTGGTCACCACTCATCAAAGTCAAACATAATGGCGTCGAAGAAGAAAAGAGCTTCGAAACAGGTGCTATTATGGGTGCTATCACCTATCACGCTGTAAGCGAAATGGAAGAATTCGGTGGCTATTATCATAAAGGTCCAGATTTCAAACCTGGTGAACCTAACATGAGAAGAGAATTCAGAACTCTCGATGGCAAAGTTGATGAATGGACAAATCCAAAAGTTGATTTCTCATTTAAAAAACTTCATGGCTTATTAAAACTCAAAAAACAAATGAAGAGATTAAATAAGCTCATGCAAACCAAATATGTTGGTTATGATTGCTATGGACACTTAGGTGTTGCTAAAGGTGAATACTTCGGTATCTCTAAAGGTGTCGATGGTCACTGCGGAGCTACAAAAGAAAACTCCTTCCCAAATTACATCAAAGGTACAAACCCAAATCTTAAAGATTTAGCGCTCCCATTTGCTGAATTCTGTAAGATCAATAAAGTCGAAGAAGTTCAAAGAATTTGGATCGCTCCATTCACTTCATTCGGTTATGGATTCTTCGATGAAATCCCAGCAGCCTTAGTCATGAAATATCTTGACGTTACCACTGCCTTAGAATTCGTTAACTTAAGACTTTGGACATGGCAAGATGGTACTCAACAAATCTATGAACATGTCAATAAGAAACTTGCTCATCCAGCTATCTTAGAAACCGAAGTTGTTAAAGTTGAACGTCCAGAAGGTAAAAAGATCGTCGTTACAACCAAGACAAAAGGTGGAAAAGAAAAGAAGGAAGAATTCGATAAGTTAATCGTCACCACACCACTTGATTACTTCATTAATTATGCTGATGCTGATGATACTGAAAAAGAACTCTTCTCCAAGATTGTTCACGAAAGATATTGCGATTACATCGCAACATTCGATGAAGGCAAATCACCAAACATCTCTGGTTACATGGTTGAAAACATGGTTCCAGAAAGACTTGGTCACGCCATGGTCTACTATAACAGATGGCAATATCTTGACCGCGATTGCCCAGCCACTGTCTATGCTCTTGCAAATCACACTGGTTCCAAAGATGTCGACTTCGACGTTGTCATGAAGACAATGGATGAAGATATGAAGAGAGTTGGCTTCCCAATCAAAGAGAAGTTATATGCTCAAGAAGTCTATTATTGCCCACACGTCTCAGCTAAAGATTATGCTGATGGTTGGTATGATAAATTAGAAGCTTTACAAGGTAACAAAAATACCTTCTATGCTGGTGAGATTCTCTCATTCGGCGATATGGAAGATACCTGCGCTGCTTCAAAAGATATCATTGGTAGATTCTTCTAATCATAAATCACTTATACGAGCCTCTTTAATTAGAGGCTTTTCTTTTAGGATTTGAGAATAATAAATTAGAAGAGTAATATATTATTATATTAAGGAGATAATTATGTCGTCATTTAAAGAAATAAAAGTTGTTGATAATTTCTATCAAAATAATCTCTTTTTTCCAATGCCAACTGTCGCGATTACGACTTTAACTGAAGATGGAAAAACTACCATTGGATCATATTCACTTGTCTTTCCTTACTATATTGCGGGAAAAGACTATTATGCGATGATTTTAGAATGTCGAAATTCTAGTAACACCGCCCAGAATATATTAAGAAATGGTAAATGCGCTTTAAACTTCATCACCGATGATAAAAAAGCTTTTAAAGAACTAGTTCGATTAGGTTTTCCAGGTAAAACTCCTGAAGAAAAGATGAAAGATTGTATCTTTGCTTTAGAAAAAGGTGAAGCTCCAGGAGATCGACCACTCATCCTTAAGGATGCTTATCAAGTAATTGAATGTAGTTGGGATGATTCTTTAGAAGATGGATTTAAAGCAAAAAAGCATATTGGCGAACTTGAAGGAGTCGAAGGCCCATATAATAACTTTAATGGCATAACATCTAAATTTGGTTGCCACTTCATCTTAAAAATCGATAAGATTTTGATGAAAGAAAAATATGCGAACAATTTAAAGAATGGTCTAAAAAGAAATTCGTTCCCAAAAGTACCAGTTGATTATGGTTATCACGATTCTAAAAACTTCTGGTACACGCGTTTTGGTCATAGACCAATCTCTTATCCGATCGCTTCTTCTAACGCGGGAAGTGTCGATTCGGTAATGTATTGTGCTGAACGACTCGATACCAAAGTTAAATTTACAAAAGAAGCATGTGAACTCTACGTTAAAATTCCGCGTCCATTTATGAAAGCAGCTTTATTACAAATCGCCGAGATTGCCGAGAAAGAAGGCATCGAAGTAATCGATAAAGAAGCCGCCTTAAAGATCGCGGAAATTCGAAAACATAAAAAATAATAATTAAAAACCACAAACAAGTGATTCAAACTACCTAGATTATAAACTAGGTAGTTTTTTGAAAAGCACCAACATTTACGCACTTTAATTACGCATAAAATATCGCAAATACGCAACATACTTTCGTTAAAATATTGCAATTACGCAATATTAGCGATAACAAGAAAATAAAACCAAGAAATGTAGATATTTTTATTGATTTAAATAACGTTCTTTTATTTCTTTATAGATGTTAAAGTCTTCGTCAAATTCATGAATCTTTAGATATTTTTGAACTTTTTCAATTTCCCATTGTTTGACGTTATAGACTTTAAATGGAAACCATTTGATACCTTTACAGAAATGTTTCACCACTGTATCTTCTTTAACTTTTCTTTGCTCGTTAAAGCGGTATTCGTTTGGGAAAAATTCAAAAGCAACTTTTGATTTATATAAAGCTGTTTGATCGGTAAAATACATCTTTTTAGTTTTAACTAAATATCGAGATTTCTCTAATAATTTAGTTTCTCTAATCTTATCCATATTTAGTAGTAAGATTCCTGAATTAATATAATCTCTTTTAATCCAAAATCTTCCCATGTAGTCATGAGAGGCTCGATATTCTAAATTAGTCATATCAATATCATAAAGATCTTTGATATCTCCATATATCATCGTATCGATATCTAAATAGATTACTTTACCTTTAAGTTCATCATATCGATCAGCAAGCAATCTTAACGTACAATAAGGAGAATAAACCGGTTTTTCATTCTTATTATCCTTAAGAAGAGCGTTATATTCATCTGTGCAATCAACGATATCGAATTTAAAGTTAGGATTATATTTTCTTAATTCATTTTCAATGAATTTAGCTTGCTCAACTCTAAATGGTTTAAATTTTTCATTCTTTTCAGAAAAATCCATCGTGAAAAAATGGATATGAATATCTTCTTTTGTTCTTCTTACCATCGATAAAGTGGAAAGAAGCACTCCATCGAACATCAAATCGTTTCCCGCGTAGATGATATCTATCATGAGACAATTCTAACTTAAAAGAAGAGATATTTGAATAACTTTAGGCATTCTAGATTTCGATTTTCAAAGATTTTTCTTTATTTTCCAAAATAAGAAAATATAATCATTGTCATGAACTTTGTATTTATATCTCCAAATTTTCCACGTATATATTCTCACTTTGTGAAAGCCTTAAATAAGAAAGGCGTTCGCGTTTTAGGAATCGGCGATGAGCCATATGATTCTTTGAATCAAGAACTCAAAGATAATTTAACCGAATATTGTTATGTATCCGATATGTCTAGACTTGATTGGATGAAAAACACTTTAGGTTATTTGTCCCATAAATATGGTCAAATTGATTACATCGAATCAAATAATGAATATTGGATGGAAAATGATGCGAAACTTAGAGAAATGTTTAACGTTAAAGCAGGTTATCGTTACGATGAACTTCTCAACTATAAAAGAAAATCAAGCATGAAGAAATATTTTTCTGAAGCTGGAGTTAAAGTAGCAAGATATATCATCGTTTCTTCTTTAGAAGAATCAAAGAAATTCATTGAAAAAGTTGGTTATCCCGTCTTTGCTAAACCAGATTCAGGTGTTGGAGCCTCTTCCACCTTTAAAATTGATAATGAAGAAGATTTAATTAAGTTCCATAATCATAACTTCACTGAAGAATATATTATGGAAGAATATTTAGAAGGTTACATTGTAACCTTTGATGGCATCGCGAATGAAAAAAGCGAAGCAGTTATTGCTTTCAATGAAACCTTCCCTACTCCTATCGCTGATGTCGTTAGAGAAAATAAAGATGTCTATTATTATGCAAGAAGCGAGATGGACGATTCATTTAGAAAAATGGGCGAAAGAGTTGTTAAAGCCTTCAATTTAAAATCTAGATGCTTCCATATTGAATTCTTTAAATTAACTAAAGATAAAGCTGGATTAGCTAAAAAAGGTGAAATCGTTGCCTTAGAAGCTAATTTACGTTCTCCAGGAGGAGATACTCCTGAATTACTTAACCTAGTGTCTAAAGTTAATTATTATGAGACCTATGCTGATGTAATCGTTAATCAAATCGGTAAGATCGATAACTCCACGAAAAAAGTATCGATGTCAGTCAATCGTAAGAACGATTTCAAATATGTTGAGTCAGACACCGATATATATAACTTCTATAAAGATAACATCATCTCTCATGGTTATTATCCCCCATCATTTAGAGATGCAATGGGTGATGAATTCTATATTGGTTTATTCGATTCATTAGCGAAAGCAAACCAATTCCAAAAATTTGTTCACAATAAGAAATAATCTCGATTCATTCGAGATTTTTTTATAGAAAAAGAGGATGATTTTCATCACCCTCATAAATTAATTTAGGTTCTATGAAATCTAAGGTGGGATGAAAAATTATAAGTTCCACTCCAGAATTCATAGTTATTGAGCTATTCGATCAAAAAACTATTGAAAAAAACATTTAACCCATTAGAACCAAACTGGATAAATCTTGCTGATTAATTGTCGAAAATAATAACTTTCATAACCTATAGGTTGTTGATGTTACTTATGATTATCAAAACTTTAGAAGATTCAATGCAAGAGTAGTACCGATTTTTTTCTTACAAAAATCAAAGGTGATATGTCATTGAGACATACCACCCTAGATTTCATAGATTTCGAGATATTTTTCGAGTATCCCACTCTAGACCACCCTAGATTTCAGAGGGCCTTAATTTAATAATTTAATTTTATTTTGTTATAGATTTTCTACGTTTGATGACTAGAAGTGCTCCAATTGCAGTAACTGATGTTATAGCAATAATTGTAACAATAACAATTGCTGATGAAGAACTAACTGTATCTTTGGTAATGTCATAGCCAGTTTTTGTGACTTTTTCATAACCTTTGTTTAAGAAGTCTTCATAGCCATATCTTTCGATAATGACTTTGTATCTTGCAATTGCATCAACAGATTCAGGAGCAGCTTTAACTAATTCAGCAGCGTTAGAATCATAACTATTTAAATTGGTAAATGCTTGTTTAACTCTTGTCCAATCTGACTCAGTAACATTTTTGGCTTCACAAGCTTTGCTTGTTAAATCAATAAATGCTGCTTCATAAGATTCAGCTAGAGCTGCTGAACTATCATCTTTTGCAACAGTAACAATGATTGATTCAAAGAATAATCTGCCAACTGTTTCAATAGAGAATTGGGAGTTATACGGATAGAAACTGTAATTTGTTTCTGTATTTACTGGATCGTATGAAATATCACCAACTTCAACACTTGGTGTTTCGGAGCCAATTGAAAGTGCTTTGGTTAATACAACTTTAGTAATAACGTAGCCAGTATCATTTAAGGTCATTCCAAGTGAACCACCAGTAGTAGAGTGTCCACCGAATGAGAAATATGATGTTTTTGGTGTGTTGTTTGCATAAACTGCACTAACGCTAATCAAAGAGAATACATCAGCATTAAATCCAGTTGTATAACTTGGGAAGTCAGTAAGAGTCATTGATGTGTTATAAGCAATTGATTTCGATGTATCATACTTAATTAAATAATCGCCTTCAATTGCTGGATCAAGGACAGTAATTTCATAAGTGTCAGTGATTGCTTCATAATCATTCGATTTAACAGTAATCACAACTTCACCCGAAGCGTTAGCCGAAACAACACCGGTTTCACTAACTTCAGCGATTTCATCATTACTAGATTCATATGTGACGTCTTTATGTGTTGTTGTTGACGGCACATATTCTAATGAAAGAGATAATGTATCTCCGACTTTAATTTGTGTTAAATCAGCCGATAATCTTAATTCTTCAAGAGGTATATCTTGAGTAGAATGACTAACATATGCTGGTGTTTGACACTCATAAGTAGAACCATATTTTGTGAATTTACTTCCTAAGCAAGAGACAATAATTAAATCGCCATCACCGCATTTTGGGTCAGCATCAGCAGACATTCTATAGTACTGGAATTTTTGTGTGGTGTCATCTTTATCAACTACGTTGTATGTGACGTTTTTATGTTGATCACTCCAAGCGGTCGGTGTGCTTTCATAAAGACCAACAACGTAATAAGTTACGGTAGCATCTATTGAATATGTACCATCAATGACCGCCCTAGCTTCTGCGACTGATAAAGGATCATCTGCAGAACGACCGTGGTTATCAGCAACAGAGACTGTAAGATCTGCAGTAGCAACTTGTTCACCACTTGTTGCTTTAACGGTGATAACACTAGCAGTACCTGCTGATTTTGGTGAAACTTTGACGCTCAATCCATCGACAGATGCATTGACGAATGATGGAACATTCTCAAGCGTAATTGTTGGTGTACCTTCAAATGCACCATTTGGGGTAACTGTAACTGTTTGTTCTTCACTAGATGTAGTTAATGAAAGTGTCGCAGGGTCGAGTGTGATCTTTGGTTGAGGAACATCGCCATCGTTATATTTGTAGAAGGCAAATGTTTGACCTTTGATATTATCATTAATCGATGTGTAACAACGCCAATCAGCACTATTATAAACACCTACATATCTTTTTGTTGCAGTGTGTAATAAGTAGCCAGCTTCACTTATAGTGAAAGCTTTGTTCTCATTAGTACCTACTCTAACACCATTATTTGTGTTAGTACAATAAAGCCATGTTGTAGTAGAACCGTTTGGATAGAATGTGTAACCATCACTTGCGTTTCCGGCAACATTCCATTTTATTTTATCGACAACTTTGCTTGTGATCTCATCGCTTTCAACAGTAACGGCAACGGCTGCAGGAGCAGCGCTTGTACCATTATCATTGGCCATAGCATAATTGCTTCCATTGTTTCCAACGATTACGAAAACATCATCAGCAGTTAAATCTGCTAATTCGGTTTTTTCCCATGATCCTGTTTCCTCACTAGATTTTGACCATTGGCCAAATAAAGTGATATTGTCTGTAGGCGTATAAGAACCAGCCGCAACACCTGTTCCTGAACCATCAGCTTCAGTATTCCAGCCATCAAAATCATAACCTTCTAAAGTTAATGAAGGGATTGTCACAGCCGCACCTTCCGATGATTGTGTAACCGATGGAACATCTTCGGTATAATCATCCAAGTTAGCATTTAATGTAACAGTATATAATGTTTGTTCTCCACCGCCATTAGTATAGTCAATCAAAATACTTGTGATTCTAACTTGGGTATTTGATGTGTTACCATTCGTAACAACAAAGGATGTTGAGTTAATGGCATGAGTGCTTGTGGTAGCGCTAGAATCAGTATCTGTTACGACAGATGAACCAACGAGGACTTTTCCATTTGCATAGCCACTTCCGGTATATGTGATAACAATGCTATTGATAGTCCATGATTTAAGAGACGATACTGTTAACGTATTAGAACCAGCATCACTATAATAAAGTCTTAAATCACCAGCTTTGTTCAAACCTACATTGTTACTAGCCCCGCCTTTATCGCCAACTACCGACCAATCAGCGGCTGAAAGACCTAACAAAGCTGCTTGATTTTTGCCATCCATATTAGTGGTCGTACTACCTGAATATGCCAAAGTTACTTCATCAGCTTTAACAGGTTCTGCTTTCCTATCAACGCCTAAGGCAACACCTACTCCGACTGCCATAGCAATACCTACGAATGCTGAGGCAATCTTTGTAAATAATTTGTTCATAAATATATTTTTCTCCTTTCTTTAAAATTTCCCATCTAAAAGATGTGGATATGAACAATCGCATGTTCATCATTTAAAGAAATGGCTAAAAAGATGTTTTGCGCATTAACAACTAATCATCATTCCTAGAAATGAGATACATACTTATCTTTATTATATTGAAATAACTTATAAAGTTAAAGAAGGAAAAATATTTTTAGAAATGCTTTACAAATAAAAAATAAGTTTTTATTATGAAGGAAACAAGGCGGTTAAAAATATGAAATTAACAAAAATAATCCCATTATGCTGCTCTATTTTACTATTAGGTTCATGTAACAATGAAACTCCTACTAGTAGCGGAGCCCCAGCGGAAACCACTACAACGCCTGAAAAGAAAGAATGTAAATTAACAAGCATCGATCCAGGTAAAATCTATATCGATATCAATCTAAGTAATCCACCAGAGGGATTTAAGATCAAATATGCCGATAAAGAAATCACTGCGTCAACATTGATTGAAGTTCCAGCAGATACAAAATTTACTATTGAAGGAACATTAGACAATGTTAACTTCTATCGAATTCAAGAAGTTGACGAAACTGCTTCATCAACTGTTGGAGTAAGTGAACATGTCGATGAAACAGTGGCTAGTGAAAAACTCGGCGTATATCTTGAAATGATTGCGAAAACAGCTGAAGGTAAAAGAAACTATTTCTGCGTCACCGATACTGATCAAGGTTGGAGCAAAACTATTCCAGGAGTTAATGCCATCATTACTAGCTGGATCAATACAGTTAAAATCTAACGATTAATATTTATATTAAAATCGTCTCTAGACTAGAGGCGATTTTTTATTTATCTTTTTCCTTTGTCGTAGGATGAACCTA
>Ga0256404_1012125_pt1 | contig 11300 bp, 15 predicted proteins | sample RumenRJG_01DNA_FD_185990 | JGI IMG/M metagenome (GOLD analysis project Ga0256404, IMG submission 185990) | Bovine rumen microbial communities from Lethbridge, Alberta, Canada - RJG_01 | ecosystem: Host-associated > Mammals > Digestive system > Stomach > Rumen | place: Canada: Alberta | collected... | reverse complement strand
TTGGAAGCACCTGATAGATAGAAAAAGTATTGAATGCATCCAGCCACTCTTCCGGTGTATCAGGAATATTCGGATCTGCATGCTTTGCCATAACATAGGCAATATTTTCAAACATCTCCAAAGAGAAAAGGTCAAGATTAGAAACCTCTTCTGTATTGCTATCAATCGCCTTCTCCAAAGAAGCCAAATCCTTATAGATATCTCTCTGGAATTTCATTCTGTATATTCTCGGAATCGCAGCACTTGCTCTGAAAGGCACCTGCTTTCCGTCAATTTCGATATTCTTAACCATGCTCATAAAATAAGCCCTCACTTTCCACATTAAGCAAAAGAGCCAGGACATTTCTGCCCCAGCTCATCGCTCTTACTCTTCATCTGTGTTCACACCGGTAAGTGTAGGCATGTAAACAGCCTTGTACCAATCGGCATAAACTGTACTGTCTGTCTCATTACCAGTCTTAGACTTAACCACACCGGAAGGAAGTGGTGTTGCCTTAATGGTAAGAGTTTCTGTCTGTACCTCTCTGCTCTCTTCGTTTGTCTTACCCTCGATACCAGGTCTTGAAGCGGAACAATTGTAAAGTACGTGACGGATATGCTTCACATCGCCATCAAACTCAAAAAGCAATGCAAACGCATTTAATTCTGAATTCGCATTCTCGATAAGAACCTTGTTATCATCCAAAGTTTCATTGAGTACGGATACTCTGAAATCCTCAGGAATAATCGCAAGTTCCAAATCACCATCGTAGCCCATGTTGTTATTAATAACGTAATAAGCTACACCGTCTGCATAAAAGTTCTCCGGTTCACCATTGGCATCCAGAGAGATAGAAACCGCACCAGGTAATGCAACAGGAGTATCAAAGGAAACAACTCCTTCCTCACTCACTTTGAGCATTGCATAGTGGGCATTCTTAAGATTGTATTTGACCTTATTCTTAGCCATTATTCAAACCCTCCATTTCAAAACTGTACATGACCTCATAAAGCTTCTCGCTCTGGATCCATGTTTCCGACTTGTTATAAAAAATCTCATGTCCATCTAGGACACCTTCCACCCTTGATTCCAAATCCAAATCTTTGAAATCGGTGTACATCTCAATCCTGACTTCATTCATCTTGAAATACACCTTGCCATCAGCAGCAAAGTTATCACTGCCTGGAATCAGATAACAGATGAATGGCGGCTCAGGACTTTCTCCCTCTGCAAAGTGATCATAAGCAAAGGGAATATTCATTTCCTGCAGCATCTCCACTATATTTTCTATTGTCATTTCAATGCCGCCTCCACTTCTCTTTCCAAAAGTTCAGCTGCAGCTGCTTCTGCCGGACCGATATGCGGAAAGGCTCTCGTTCTGCCACCACCACGCTTGGCATGTCCAAATTCAAGCAGGTGAGCCAGCTGATATCGATTCTTGGAATGCACTGTGACTTCCATCGCATTTGCATTTTCCTTTGTAGTCTTAACCGCCCAGCTCTTTTTATATTTTCCTGTTCTTACAGGAGCACCTGCCTGTACATCACTTTTGGCTTTATTGCCTGCTTTCTTCACAGCGGCCTTCATATCCTCTGTTGCGAGGTCAGCGTATTCCTGCAAACCTTCCATAATGACATGAGCCATCTGATCCACTTTGCATCTATCCGTTGCCATGCTTACCGCCTCACTTTCCTACAGCTGAATTTCAGACACTTTTTCCTGAAATTCATATGATCCACATTCGTGATATCATAAATCTCATCCTTAAAAATAACCCTGTGGGTAGTAGAACTAATCTCAGATGCCTTCTGACAGTATCTGATTGTTACCGTCATACCCACATCCTCAACAATAGTTCCGGCCTCTTCCTTTTCCTTTGAACTTGCCATACCCTCACCGCCAATCGTTGCATGACAGGTATAGAAATCTTCCCATCCGTTCTTATGATTTCCGATAGAATCTGTAATCACAGTATTCTTCTGGAAGGTTACTTTTTCGTTCATCAAAGACACATTCAAAGCAATCCCTCCCATCAAAACCCCGGTGTTCTTATTCCAAACAGCAATGCTCTCAGTCCAACAGTAAGTGCTCTATGATCTGCATCCTCACGGTGCTCATACAGATAAGCCACTGCATACATAACCGCAATCTTACTCACAGGCTGTTTCTCAAACTCTTCAAGGTCTGTAAACCTTGCCACATCCATACATATCTGCTGGCTTTGTGCAATGATGCCTTCAAGCAGTGCATCATCGTCAGTAAAGTCCACCCTCAGATAATTCTTCATTTCGTCTAATGTCACTACCATCAGCATCACCTCACGATAAAGGGAGCCGCTTATCACGACTCCCCACAATCACCAGTTAATCTTATGAAGAAGATCCGCTCTTCATCTGAAGAACCTTGATAGCCTCAGGAAGAATAAGCTTACCATCGACTCTCTGAGTTCCCATGAATCCCACCTGACCATTCGCAGCATAAAGCTCGGACAGCTTCTTGAAGGTTCTGCCCTGACGGTCTGCAATCCAGTAATACTTGAAATCACCGAAGGCGATAGTCTTTGCACCGGCAGCCGCTGTAGGCATGAATGCAGAAGTCTTCACAGGTCTTCCAAGGATCGTGTCCGGAGTACCTGCAACCAGAGAAGGCTGCCATAAATACTGACCAGTAGTATCCTTAAGCTTACGGATCTGCTTCACAGTCGCATCATTCAGTAACCAAACCGCATTCTTACGGTAAGGCGCCTTCAGGCTGTAGAAAAGGTCAATCACCTCATCTGCAGTAATGGCAGTTGCAGAAGCTGCAGTCACACCAACCTCAGCACCACCGGCTGCTGCAAGAATACCAAGCGGCTTGCCCTTGCCATCGCCATTGAAGAAGGACTCTTCCTCTCTTGCACCGATACGTCTTGCAAATTCCTTGGAAATATATGCTTCAAGGTCAAACACGCTATCCGCAAGAAGTTCTTCGGAAACCTTAATCATGGTACCAAGCTTGTAAGCACCGATAGATACCTGGCTGAATGCATCATCAGATTCCTGATAAGCACCCTCCTCATCTACCCAGCTTGCAGAACCCTTTGATGCCACAACGGGAATCTTACGGTCACCGCTGGAAGTACGAATCACATGGGCAAGAGTACGGAATACATTCTCTTCCTCAAGTGCTTCCACCAAAGTTCTCTCAAACTCATCAGGTACAAGATAGCCGCCCTCAGAGTCAGTACCTTCCTGAAGTGCATTAAGCACAGAAGGCATCGGAGCCTTTACTCTCATCGCATTCCAGAACGAACCCTTATACTCATCAGAAGCACGACCACTCTTTTCTTTCTCATCCTTCCCCATCATAGCACCAGGCTTACCGGTAAGCGGAGTGCTGGTAGCCTTGGAAAGTTCTGCATCAATGGCAACCTGTCTCTCCAGTCTCTCAATCTCCTTACCAAGATTCATAACATCCTGCTCCATCTTGTCGTAGGTCGCAGTATCTTCCTCGGAGAGCATACCGTCTGCGCCTCTCTTGGCATCCAGAAACTGCTTTGCAGCATCCCATGCCTTTGCTCTTTTCTCTCTCAGTTCTAAAATCTTACTCATTGTTCGTTTCCTCCCTTAATGTGATAACAATCTAAGTCTCTTCTCCAGCTGATCTACCGAAGTACGCTTCTCTACTGGTTTCTTAGGTGGAATCAGTTTGGAAAGCATGGAATTCATAACCGCCTGTCTTGAAAACATCACAGGAGCGCTCATCTCATCACTAACAGCCATTCCCTCACCAGCATCATTAGTTACATCACCCTGTCCATCGCTGAACAGGATCTTATCTGCAAAGCCAAGCTCAACTGCTTTTTTCGCATTGAACCAGTTCTCAGCATCCATAAGCTTTGAAATCTTGTCTCTTGCAAGACCAGTCTTGATCTCATAAGCATTCATAATGGATTCCTTCACTTCATCCAGCATCTTCACCGCTTTCTTCATTTCCTCAGAATCTCCGATTGCGATAGTCGCAGGATTGTGAATCATCATCATTGCAACAGGACTCATTTCCACCGTAGTTCCAGCCATAGCAATCACAGATGCCGCGGAAGCAGCAAGCCCGTCAATCTTAACTGTCACATCGTATGGATAATCCATCAGCATGTTGTAAATCTGAGCCGCAGCAAATACATCACCGCCGGGCGAATTGATCCAGACTGAAATCGGACCTTTACCCATGTTCAGCTCATCCTTGAAAATCTTTGGAGTAACTTCATCCCCATACCAGGTTTCATCTGAAATCTCCCCATTCAAAAAGAGCGTTCTCATTTCAGAGCCGCTCTCATCCTGGTTCTGTATCCAGTTCCAAAATTTTCTCTTCATTAACTGTATCCTCTCTTTCTCTGCTCAGGTGGCTTATCCCTGCTTTGAGTCTCTTCCGGCTCTGAAGCAGTAGATTCAGATGCACCTGCAGCAAATATTCCTGCATCCGCAAGCTTCGTCATATTTCCATTGATGAGATACAAATCACCACCGGCCTCTTCCGGAATGCGGTCAAGGTTTTCAAGCTCACGGATATCATTCGCTGACATCCAGCCGTTCTGCCTTGCTGTTGCATAACCGTTCATTCGGCTCTGGTAATCTCCCCTAAGCAAACCATCTACATTGAACTTAAAGAAATAGGTTTTCTTCTCTTCCTGCGTAAGAAGGGCTCTGACCATAGCCTGCTCCCATCTTGCCACCCAGGGATCCAAAGTATATTTCACAAATTCAAGTGACTGCTGCTCAATATTAGAAAAGCTCGACTTCTCCAAGTCACCGACCATGTGGGGCGGTACCCTAAAGATTCGAGCTATCTCATCAATCTGAAATTTTCTTGTTTCCAAAAACTGTGCTTCATTCGGACTAATGGAAATCGGCGTGTACTTCATTCCCTCTTCCAGAACCGCAACCTTATTGGCATTGGCAGAACCACCAAAGGTTGACTGCCAGCTCTCACGCACTCTGGAAGGATCCTTAATGGTTTCCGGATGCTCCAACACACCAGACGGAGCTGCACCATTGGCAAAGAACTTTGCTCCATACTCTTCACAGGCAATCGCCATACCAATCGCATTTTTTGCCATTGCGATAGGACTGTAGCCCACAAGACCATCAAAGCCTAACCCCGGAATGTGAAGTACATCATGCGGTTGCAATCTCACTGTCGTACCCTTCATAGTATGAGCATCATCAGTATTCATGTAATACTCATAATAAAGCTGACCGTTCTCATCACGATTGACTGTCATTCGGTCAGGCATCAGCGGATAAAGTGCAATAATCTCGCCCCTTGCATTTCGAATAATCTGACTGTACGCATTCCCCCAAAGAAGCAAATGCGTCATCAAAGTCTCACGGAATACAAAGCTTGTCATCTCCGGGTTCGGCTCATCATGAAGCAAAAAATAAAGAGGATGATCCACCGCCTTTTCCTTACCACCATCTGCTGTATATCTGTAAAACTGTAAAGGAAGTCCGGCCACCGCCTCCGATAATATCCTCACACAGGAATACACTGCCGTCATCTGCATCGCTGTTCTTTCATTTACTCTTTTTCCAGAAGTACTTCCACCCATAAAAAATGAATACGCACTACCGGAAGTTCTATCTGTGGGAGCATCCCTGCCCCGAAATATGCTGCTTATACTATTGAACAATCCCATATCTCACTATCTCCTTATCTGATGTTAAAACACCAACAATCCTCTCTCATCATAAACACTTCCCTGCGGCTCACCCTGGTTTCTCAGGCATCTGTCCAGAGCCATAATGGAAGCAACAATTCCATCAATCTTTTCCTTTGACTTAGCTTTGGTAACCTTAATGTTCTCTGCAGCATCAGTCTCAATCACAACGTTTCCAGCCATCCATCGAAGCACCGGATGTCCTGCATGAACAATCTGCCCTTCCATCAGAAGTCTGTAGAATTCCTTGGTCGGCGTACTCATACTTGCAAATCCCTGTCCAAAGGGCACCATTGTAAATCCGGCATCTTCCAGATTCTGAATCATATGAGTCGCATTCCATCTGTCCACTGCAATTTCCAAGATGTGATACTTCTCACCCAAATCACAGATGAACTTCTCGATGAAATCATAATGAATCACATTTCCTTCTGTAGCCATTAAGTGCCCCTGCTTCTCCCATATATCATACGGAACCGAATTCGCCTTCACCCTCTGAGGAATCGTTTCTTCCGGCACCCAAAAGAACGGCACCAGAATGTACTTTTCATTCGCATTTCTCGGTGGAAATATAAGTACCAGAGCAGTAATATCTCCTGTACTTGAAAGGTCAAGTCCTGCATAACAGTCTCTTCCCTCCAGCAATCTCATATCTATAGGCTCATTGCCTTTCATAAAAATCGCATCAGGAATCCATGATGTTGTTGAACTAACCCACATATTCATACGAAGCCACTTAAATGTGACTTCATCAGCCGGATTTTGCTTTGCCTCACGGTAAGCATCTCTCAGTCTCTCAATATCAACCGTATATCCAAGAGAAGGATTTACCTTGTACCAGTTTGCTTCATCTTCCCAGTCCTCATCATCCTTCAGTCCATAGACCACCGGATAAAATGTCGGATCCACACGTCTGCCTTCCAAAATATCAACTGCCTTGGTATGTAACTCAAAAGCAATCGAATGTCTGTCATTACCTGCAGTAGTGATAATAAAGTGAAGCGGATTCTGTCTCGCATCAGAACTGTATTTTGTTAGCACATCGTATAACTGACGATTCGGCTGTGTATGAATTTCATCGAACACAAGTCCCGAAATCGAAAAACCGTGCTTACTTCCAACCTCTGCAGATAACACCTGATAAAACCCGGCATTACCATAATTGACGATACGTTTTGTGGCTGACATCAGCTTGCTTCTCTTCATAAGAGCCGGTGACATCTCAACCATCTGACGGGCAACATCAAATACGATTGATGCCTGCTGCCTATCTGCTGCTGCACCATATACTTCAGCACTTGGTTCATTGTCTGCATACAATAAATAAAGAGCGATAGCTGCTGCCAATTCGCTCTTACCTACCTTCTTACAAATCTCAACAAAGGCTGTTCTAAATTGTCTGTTTCCATCAGCTTTAACAATGCCGAAGATATCTCTGATCAGCTGCTCCTGCCAAGGTAATAACCAGAACCTTGTACCAGCCCACTTGCCTTTTGTGTGACATAGATTTTCAATAAAGGTTACTGCTCTATCCGCTTTCTTCTTATTATAATGAGAAGTCGGAAGCATAAATCTTGTCGGCTTATAATTTTTCAGCTTTGGGTAATCCTTAGGCCTTGTTTCCTTTGCCATTAAGAATCACCCCCAAGTAAAGCCTCCATCTCATCTTCTGACTCCTGCCCTTTACTATTACCTGCAATAATTCTGCTTCGTGAAGATGGCGTAAGACCAAACTCTGATGCCGCCTGCAGCATCAACTTCTGATTGGTATTTGCAATTCCAACCCACGGAGTCTGCTGCTGATATCCTTTATCAGTTTCAAAGGTCGAGCCACCAGAGGTAATGTGCTCTTGAGCTTCCTTCCATCTTGCATATGACTGACAATATGCAGCAAATGCTACCATATCAACTTCTGTAAGAACACCCATCTGATTCATCAGTTCAGCCAGGCGTTCCCATTCCTTCTTTGCTTCTGGCATTAACCAGTCAGGACAAGTAGGCATTCCCTTTGCTGGAACAGGCTCATTCTTATTCAGTTTTCTTTTTCCAGGATTGCCTTCCAGCTTCTTAACAGCTGTAGGCTTCGGTTTTCTTCCTGCCATTGGAATTCCTCCTTCCTTAATTTTTGCATAATAAAAGCGCCTGCATTTCTACAAGCGCCTTTCAGACTTTATTATGATATTATTTCAGCAAATCCAACAATGTGTATTCACCCTTTTGTACTTTCGACATCTCATGATACTTCTTTATTGCCGCCACAAGAACTATTGGATCACTAAAATAACTCTTCACAAAATCATATGATTTTACTTCTGCCATTTTCAGATCTTCTTTGCAAAAGCTGCTTGGCTTCTTCCCGGATTTTTTGAATTCTTTGTACTTATCTTCATTAAAAATAATTAGCATCTCAATTTCCGGTGCCGTAATTACATTTATGACATCCACCTTACCGGCATAGGCTTTACTTAACTTGAAGTTTTCGCGTCTTGAATCAAGAATCCTTATTACAGAAATTTTATCCATAAATCCTTTTCTCAAGTACTTTTCTTCAAATTTCTTGCCTTCTCTGCAGCGAATTATCTCTTCCTCAATCATTTCTTCTCTGGAAAAGATTAATAGGTTATGATCCAGAAGGATATCCATGATTGCATTTTCAGCTGATCCCTCACAGATACATGCCTTATATCTGGCTAATTCCATAGGCACCTCCTAAACAAGAGCTGCAGCAATGCTTTTCTTTAGCCGCATGTATGCCTCGTATGTTGGAGTTGTGCCTTCAAGGAAACCACTTTGATATGCATCACTCTTTTTAATATCATTTCTTTTCAGGATATTAGACAGATTTTCAACTGTAATACCATTGCGGTTTCTGGTAATGAATATGCTATCGTTTCGATCATACTCATCCAACAGCTCTGGATAATGTGTTGAGAAAATAAGTGTTCCACCATTCTTATTCAACTTACTGTCCATAAAGAAACGCATCAGAGTTGTTACAATTTCTTTATTGAAGTGGTTCTCCACTTCATCTACTACAATATATCCACCGCTTTGTAACACTTCCTGTGCCAAAGTGAAAGTTATCATACCTTTAACAGTACCCGAAGAAAGATAATTATTAAGCTCCACCGGATTATTAAGAATGATTTCCTCTTTCTCTTTGAACTTTAGATGAATAATCTGCTTCTTATCTTTTTCATCAAAATGTAAACTTTCAATTGTCGGATCAAGGAATGTAATTACCTCTGCCGGAATATCTTCAGAAAACGGAAGAACGTTTACATTTGTAAATTTGAGAAGATTAACGATACGAACATGCTCTTTCGTTTTCTTATTCCGAGCAATCATAATACTTACATCATCAGATAAAAACTCTTCCTGACTGCTTCTAATGATTGCCGGATCTCTTCCTTCGAAATCCAGCATAGTTTTACGGGTCGTTACCTCATCAGTACTCTTAGTCCACAGAGATTCCGAAACAATTCTATAGCTTACTCCTTCCGATTTGCTTTTCCCCGCAGTAATAATCGTCTCCAATCTGCAGACCTCTTTTGTCTTTCTAGAAAAGAAATACGTATTTAACTTAACCTCTTCCCCATCTCCCAAAATATCTCTGGTCTCTATATGGTTGATTGGTTCATTATTTAGCAATTCCAGAACAAGCAAAATCACCTTCAATACAGAAGTCTTTCCTGAAGCATTAATTCCAATAAATCCATTGGCTGAATTCAAATATATATTTGAAAATAATGAGGACAATATGTTTTTGTGTTCTTCTGCCACTCTCTGCTGTGCATAAAAGTTCAAATCCAGTTTTTCTTTAAAAAGCGGTAACCCTTCCGCTGTGATACGAAGAAGTTTCATAACTACCTCCAAATTTATTTACGCGTTTTACGTTTTTAATTTCCATTTAGAAGTAGTATATCACCAATTTTCAAAATTATCAACGGATTTTACGTTTTTATTTTTCAGATATGTTTTGTATACCCCCATATTCAATTTTGCGACTGCGCACAAAAGACCCACCCGCCGTTCTATAGGAGACGGATCTGTAGAGATTTGAATCGCCCCTACCCTCGTCCTCACAAGCTTCATATCACTCGCTTTCATGCATGCACAAAAGCTCGTTCATTACGCTGCTCGTCCTCTTCCCACGAAGCAGGCTTCGCGGGAGCCCTAACGGTCATGCCAACGGTCTCCTCTCTTTGCATGAATCTGTGAATGACACGACTTGCACAACGCAATCAGATTGCTCCGATCATGTGTGCCACCTTCACTCAAAGGAAGCTTGTGGTGGACCTCTTCTACCGGAACCAGAACTCCACGCTCATAACACTTCTCACAGAACGGATGCTCTGCTGCATCCTTATCACGTATTCTTTTCCATGCTCTGCCGTATCGGCGTTTGGTCTGCTTATCTCTGCTGAATTTTTCATAATTGCTGTTTGTTTTTCTTGCATGCTCTTCACAGTATCGTCCGGTTACTAATGCAGGGCAGCCTGGATAAGCACACGGTTTCTTAGGTTTGCTTGGCACTGTTACACCTCCATGCCACTCGAAAACAAGTTTTCTCGTTGTCGCAGTGCTCCTCAAATGCTCATGCAAGCATGGCATTTGCATCGCTACTCGCGCATAATAAAAGCCCTGGAAGTTTTTGGCTCCCAAGGCTCTGCTCTGTCGTACACTTTCGACACTATCATAATAACATATGTGCTTATGCCATGTTGGGACAAAGTGTGCCAACCTTATTCCAGTACAATAAAATTATTAAGTGCCGATGCATGAATACGGTGTACAGTTCTGTAAGAAACATTCAGTTCATAGGAAATATCTTCCCAGCTCTCATTCTTAAGATATCGGTACTTAAGAAGAAGTCTTTCCTCCGGATTCTCCATCTTCTCAATCGCTGCATTGATTTCTGAACGAAGTTCCACCAGTATGTTTATCTTCTTATCAATCTTCTGCTCGTACTCCCATATCTTTTCAATGGTCTTAATGAACGGAGCTTCCAGATTTCTATTCGGATTCGTACCAATCTTTTCACCATAAGAACATCCCTGTATAGTACCTCTCATCTCACGAAGCTGTTCCAGCTCCTTTACTTCAACCTGTATCTGCTTATCCAAAAGATATGCCTGCTTCAAATACTCTTTCGCTGTCATATGCACCTCCGATAAAATAAAGATTTCCCTCGGATTTACTCTGATTGTCTTATTTCGTCCTGAAGCTTACGGATCAGAAACTCTCCATCCACAGCCGTCAGCTGTTGATACCACGAACTTCTGAAAAACTTCTCAATCTGTAAAGCCTCATCTATTGCTGTCTTGCTCTTTGGATTACGCTTTACCCTTTTGAGTGCGGCTCTATAATCAGAAACCGCACTCAGTATAATGGCATTAGCAAGACTTTCATATGGATTTTCCGTCTGATTCTTACCTACCATGCGTTACCCTCGCTTTTACTGCAGCAATCAATCTATTTTGTGTCATATCCTTATTGGCCAAAGCCTTCATCCGTCAAAGCTCCCGAATGACTGCGAAGCTTCATTACCATATCAATCGAAACCTTGGTCTTCTTTTCCTTAATCACGCTATACACCATATTCTGTTCTTCCTCCGGAAGAAA
>Ga0256404_1012124_pt1 | contig 11301 bp, 9 predicted proteins | sample RumenRJG_01DNA_FD_185990 | JGI IMG/M metagenome (GOLD analysis project Ga0256404, IMG submission 185990) | Bovine rumen microbial communities from Lethbridge, Alberta, Canada - RJG_01 | ecosystem: Host-associated > Mammals > Digestive system > Stomach > Rumen | place: Canada: Alberta | collected... | reverse complement strand
AACGGCCAGATAATGAACAATGATTTTTTCGGCGGAGACCTTAAAGGAATAGAGTCAAAGCTGGATTATCTTCAGGACCTGGGAGTAACCTGCCTCTACCTGAGCCCCATTTTCAGAGCTTATTCCAATCACAAATACGATACGGCGGACTACATGGAGATCGACCCTCTTTTCGGAACGGGAGAGGACTTCCGGGAGCTCTGTGAAAAAGCTGAAGAGAAGGGTATACGCATAATACTGGACGGGGTGTTCGCTCACACCGGCTCTGACTCCGTATATTTCGATAAGGAAGAGAGATATGGAGGCGGCGCCCTTCATCATGAAGACAGCAAGTACCGGGACTGGTATATTTTTACAGGCACAGGCCATGGAGGACCGGGATACGAGACCTGGTGGGGAATATCAACTCTGCCGAAATTGAACAAAAACAACAGAGCTTTCAGAAACTTTATCTGCGGTCCAGATGGAGTGGCCAGAAGGTGGCTTAGAGCCGGAGCTTCTGGATGGAGGCTGGATGTGGCAGATGAACTTCCTTCTGATTTCCTCAGGCTCCTTACAGAGGCTGTAAAAGAAGAAAAACCTGATGGTCTGGTGCTGGGAGAGGTTTGGGAAGACGCATCTTCCAAGGAAGCCTACGGCCAGCGGAAAAACTACTTCGAAGGCGACAAGCTGGACTCTGTTACGAATTATCCATTTAAAAACGGCATAATCCAGATGGTGAGAAATGGTGACTCTGGGGAGCTAAGTGAAAAGGTGAGCACACTTTGCCAGAACTATCCCCCTGAGGTCATGAACTGCACCATGAACATCCTTGATTCCCACGATACGACCCGGATTCTCACTGCCCTTGCAGGAGAGATCCCTCCAAACGAAGGGGACAGGGACTGGATGGCATCGGCTCATCTCAGCCCAGAAGAAATGGAACGGGGAAGGAATCTCCTTAAAATTGCCTCAGCTATTCAGATGACCCTGCCAGGCGTTCCCTGTATCTATTACGGTGACGAAAGGGGCATGGAAGGATATTCTGATCCTTTTAACCGGGCAACTGTAAACTGGGACAATGCAGACCAGAATCTGTTAGAATGGTACAAGAAAATCATTTCCATCAGGAAAAATCACCAGGTATATGTGAGCGGGAAGTGCGAGACAGTAGCGGAATCCGCAGGCCTGTACGCTTTTCGCAGATTTTTTCCAGATAATGATGAACCGGAGAATAATCAGCAATCCGGAATCAGGGAAGCACTGGGAAAAACTTCAGAAGCAGGAAACAGAAGATCCGTTATTACTGCGGCTAATTGCGGCCAGTCAGTGGAGAGCATGTCCCTCACAGGAAGATGGAAAGATCTGATTACCGGCAAGGTCCTTACAGGGAGAACCGATGTTTTGCCAGGGGAGATTCTGATCCTGGAGGAACAGCCGGAGACATTGGGCACAGATATAAAAAAGACAGGCCTCAGGAAGACAAGTAATTACTGCCATATTTAATATTCAGGAGAGAAAGATGAACTACAAAGATGAGTATTTGAAATGGATGAACAGTCCGGTGGTGGACGAAGATACTAAGGCTGAGCTGAAGGCCATTGAGAATGATGAAGATCAGCTGAAACTGAGATTCTCGGGAATGATGAGCTTCGGAACCGCAGGATTGAGAGAGGTTATGAGAGCAGGTCTCAACGGCATGAATATCTATACGGTAAGATATGCAACTCAGGGCCTGGCAGACCTGATAAATTCCTGCGGAGAGGATGTGGGAGGTGGAGTGACTATCTCCTATGATTCCAGGCACAACAGCTGTGAATACGCACGTCAGTCGGCTGCCGTTCTTGCCGCCAACGGCATACATTTAAATATTTTTGACGAACTGAGACCTACGCCGGAGCTGAGCTTCGCCCTGAGATACACAGGATCTATTGCAGGAATAAACATTACTGCAAGCCACAACACTAAGGAATACAACGGGTACAAAGTCTACTGGTCAGATGGGGCACAGCTGCCTCCAGAGCATGCAGCCCAGGTTTCTGCATCCATGGAGAGAAATGATATTTTTGATGATGTAAAGACCATGGATTTCGAAGAAGGTGTGGAGAAGGGTCTGATAACTCTCATAGGCAGCGAAATAGACGAGAAATATCTGGAAAAGGTTATGGAGCAGTCCGTAGGTTCCCGATATGTGGAGCAGGCTGCCGGAGATTTTACGATTATCTACACACCTTTCCACGGAACAGGATACAAGCTGGTACCGGAGGTTCTGAAGCGCCTGGGAATGAAACACGTTCTCACGGTTCCGGAACAGATGGTGATCGATGGAGATTTCCCAACTGTTAAGTCTCCTAATCCAGAATACATAGAAGGTTTCGCTAAAGCCATTGAGATGGCCAGGGAGAACGACGTAGACCTGATTATCGGAACTGATCCAGATGGAGACCGCTGCGGCGTGGTAGTCAGAAATGGTGATGACTATGAAACCCTCACTGGAAACCAGATCGGTGTTCTTCTGCTGGACTATCTGATTACAGCCAGAAGGGAGCAGGGAACTCTGGCACCGAACAGTGCTGCAGTAAAGAGCATCGTTTCCACCACAATGGCCAATGCAATTTGCGAGGCAAATGGAATTAAGCTTTTTGAAACCCTTACTGGATTCAAGTACATCGGAGAGAAGATTAAGGAATTCCTTGAAACCGGCCAGTACACCTTCCTCTTTGGATTTGAGGAGAGCAACGGATATCTGGCAGGAACCTATGCCAGGGATAAGGACGCAGTTGTAGCGTCAATGCTCATTGCCGAGATGGGATGCATGTACAGGACGAAGGGTATCAGCTTATATCAGGGCATACAGGCTCTCTATGAGAAATACGGATTCTTTAAAGAGGGGGTTACTTCAGCGTCATTCTCCGGCCTGGAGGCCAAGGCAAAGATGAATTCCATCATGGAAGGTCTGAGAAATGACCCTCCTGAAAAGCTGGGACTGAAAGTAGAGAGGATAAGGGACTACAGTACAGGAAAGATCCTGAACGTGAAAGACGGGAGTACTGGAGAAACAGGGCTTCCTGAAAGCAACGTCCTCTTCTATGACCTTGAAGGTGGCTGCTCCCTGATAATCCGTCCTTCTGGCACAGAACCGAAGATTAAGCTTTACGTAATGACCAGAGGACAGTCAGAGAAGGAAGCACAGGAGCTGTATGATATGGTAAAAGCAGCAGGAATGGAGAAGCTGGGAACCGGCCAGAAGTAAGAAATGCCTGAAAGAGAGCGGATATGACAGATTAAACAGGCAGGACAAAAGATCAATTAAATCAGGAGCCGTCGCAATTATTAAATGGGGCGGCTCCTTTTATAGTGCTTCGTTTATAGTCATTTATTTCCTGGATCGGCCGGACTGCTTTGCCAGCCTGGCTATGGACCGGGCCAGATCTTCAGTAAAGAGGCTGCGGTTCATCCGCCAGCTCCAGTTGATTCCAACTGTTCCCGGGGTGTTTATTCTCCCTTCTGTGCCCAGGAGCAGGTAATCGCCTATTGGAATAATGCACAGGAAGGCCTTCGACATCAGTGCTCTCTGAACCATTGCAGCTGCAACGGAGCGGGGGCTGAAAAAAGGGGCTCTGCAGTTCTGGGACTCGTGAATACCCTGGCCCTGCCTGAGCCACCGGGTTACGAATTTCTTTCCGTTGTGGTCCAGCTTGTCATACCATCCGGCGGTAGTATCATTGTCGTGAGTTCCTGTATAGACAACGCTGTTAACAGGAATATTTTCCGGAAGGTAGGGATTATGAGGATCTCCGTCAAATGCGAACTGAAGGACTTTCATGCCTGGAAGACCTGCATCTTCCACCATTTCTTTTACGTCTTCAGTAATAAATCCCAGGTCTTCGGCAATCAGCGCCGTGTCTCCAAGAGCCTGGAGCAGGTGGCGGAAGAAGTCTGTACCAGGACCCTTCTCCCACTGTCCTTCAGAGGCTATGCCCTTATCTGCAGGAATGGAAAAATATGAGCTGAATCCTCTTGTGTGGTCCAGCCTCAGTATGTCGAATTGCTGCAGGTTGTGACGGATGCGGGAGATCCACCAGCTGTAGCCCTGGGCCTTATGAACCTCCCAGTGGTAAAGGGGATTGCCCCACACCTGTCCATCTGGGGAGAAGCCGTCAGGAGGAGCACCGGCAACATTTTCCGGTATCCTGTTTTCATCTAGCTGGAAAAGCTCAGGAGAAGCCCAGCAGTCGGCACTTTCGAAGGACGCGTAGATGGGAATGTCTCCTACTATTGAAATTCCGCGGCTGTGGCTGTATTCCATTATCTTTTTCCACTGGGTGAAAAACAGGAACTGCAGCCATTTCACGTATTCCAGCTCCTGCTTGTGAGAAGCCTCGAAATCTTTCAGGGCCTTTGCTCTCCTGAATCGCAGGCCGGAAGGCCATTGGTTCCAGGCATAGGATCCTGTGAAATCTGCAATGGTCTGGAAAAGTGCATAGTCGTCCAGCCAGAATTTGTTGGCCTTGAGAAAGGCATCAAATTGTCCGTCAGGAATGAAGCGGCTGAAAGCCTTCCGGAAAACATAATCCCGGCCCTTTCTGACAGCCTTGTAGTTTACATTATCCTCAGCAGATTGAGCCCCACCAGATGAAGCAATGATCTGATCCATTTTTTCCATTTCTTTTTCAGTGACCAGGCCCCCTTCAAGAAGCTGCTCAGAATCAATGTAAATTGGATCTCCTCCGAAGCAGGTCCTGGGCTGGTATGGAGAGTCGTAATCTCCTGCGGGATTCAGGGGAAGAATCTGCCAGCAGCTCTGGCCTGACAGGGCAAGCATGTCTATGAAATGGCGGGCTTCCTTATCAAAACATCCGATTCCATGGGGTGAGGGCAGTGAAAAAACCGGCATCAGAACGCCGGCCTGCCGTTTCATCCAGCCAGGGGAGTCACCATCCTTACGGGCCTTTGAAATTTCTTTTTTCAGTTCAGGGGGAAAGCTCATGGTCGTACCTCCGGGTGTTATATGTTCGTAAAATATGATACCACAGGTTAGACATTCAGCGGCTCAGATATTATAATAATTCGACGGCGTTAATGCCGGCAAAGCCTTGAAATCAAGTTGTAAGAAAGCAGAGGTGTTATTCAGTGGATATTAGAGTTGATATTTCAAATTCCGGAATAGATAACAGCGAAATCGCGGGATGCAGAGAGAGAGCACAGGCTGAGCTGAAGAAGCTGTGGACAGGAGAACTCCATTTCACCGGATGGGTGAAAGATCCATATGAATTTACAGATGAAATGATAGATGAGCTGCAGGAAACAGCAGAGAAAATCAGGAAAGACAGCAAGTATTTTCTGGTACTGGGAGTAGGTGGATCTTTCATGGGGGCGAAGGCGGTAATCGACCTGCTGGAGCCGGAAGGTGACAACAATACGAAGGTTATTTTTGCCGGATATAATTTCAGCGGCAGATATCTTCACCAGATAATGAATACAATAGGCGACTCAGATTTCTCTATCTGTGTTATCTCCAAGTCAGGAAGCACAACGGAAACTCTAAGCGCCTATGGAATTTTCAAGGAGCTGATGATCAGGAAATACGGACCTGAGGAAACGGCCCGCAGAACATATGTGGTAACTGAGCATAAATCCAGCTTCCTCTTTGACCAGGCTTCTGCCGAGGGAGCAAGGATTTTCGACCTTGCCCTTGATATAGGCGGAAGATATTCTGTTCTCACTCCAGTGGGACTTCTTCCTGTAGCCGTTGCAGGAATTGATATAAGAAAAATTATGGAAGGCGCCAGGAGCCTGGCTTCTGAAGAGGCGTTCCTGGGAGAGGCACTGGATTACAGTATTGTACGGAACCTTTTCTATGAGAAGGGCAAGAAGATTGAGGTCTTTGAATTCTTCGATCCATATTGCGCATATTTTGGAGAATGGCTGAAGCAGCTTTTTGGAGAAAGTGAAGGCAAGGACGGCAAAGGACTTTTCCCTGCATCACTGATGTTCAGCAGGGATCTTCACTCCATGGGACAGTTCCTGCAGCAGGGCACCCAGTGCTTCTTCGAAACATTTATTACAGTGGACGAGCCGGGAGAGGACGTTCAGATTCCGGATAGCGCTATGAAGCCTTTTGCAGGTAAAACTATTGAGAAGATCAACAAGTGTGCTGTTAACGGAGTTGCAGATGCTCACACCAAGGCCGGTATTCCAGTTGTAAGAATATCTGTGCCTGAGATGAACGCCAATGTTCTCGGTCAGATGCTCTACTTCTTCGAGACTCAGTGCGCAGTTTCTGCACTTCTTTCAGGAGTGGACCCATTTAACCAGCCTGGTGTGGAAGCTTATAAGAAGGAAATGAGAAGCTATATAGAAGCTCTTTAATAACAGGAGATAATATTGAAAACTATTTATTTAGCAGGAGGATGCTTCTGGGGCGTCCAGAAGTTTTTTGATCAATTTGACGGTGTTGTGAGCACAGAGGCAGGATATGCCAACGGAGATACAGACAATCCCCGCTATGAGCAGCTTTACAGAACCGGTCACGCTGAAACTGTGAAAGTGGATTATGACGAGAGCAGAATAACTCTTACAGAGCTGCTGGACTTTTATTTCTCTGTCATTGACCCCACTTCCTTGAACAGGCAGGGTGCAGATACTGGCACTCAGTACAGGACTGGTATTTACTATGTGGATGAAGACCAGAGACCTGTCATAAGAGCAGCGCTCAAGAAGGCCAGCAAGGAATATAACCAGCCAATAGTAGTGGAATTCCAGCCACTGAAGGACTTCTGGCGAGCAGAAGAGTATCACCAGAAGTACCTTGACAGAAATCCCGGTGGATACTGCCATATTTCAGGAAACGCTTTCCGCATGGAGCACAAACGCAAAAAAAGATCTATGCGCATCTACCTGCTGCGCCACGGAAGGACGAATCTCAACAAGGAGAGAAGGCTTCAGGGGAGAATGAATATTCCCCTTAACGAAACTGGCGAGCAGCAGGCTCTGGAGATGAGGGACATTGTCAGAGAAAAGGGAATCGTTTTTGACAAAATTTACTCCAGTCCTCTGGAGAGGGCTGTGAGAACCTGTGAGCTGGTTACCGGCGTGGACAGGTCAGATTTCACTATTGACGACAGGCTTGCTGAAATGTCCTTCGGACCTATAGAGGGGCAGCGGTATTCGGATCTTACAGACGACCAGAAGTATTTTTTCACAGACCCGGGAAAGTACAAGCCTCTTGGAAATGGCGAGACTTACCAGGAACTTACAGAGCGCATCATGGGATTGATGAACGAGCTGAAAGATACTGAACCAGGGAAGAATGTGCTTCTGGCATCTCACGGAACTGCCATCCATGCAGTGCTGGCGGCAATACGGGATAAGGATATTGAATACTTCTGGGATGAGAATGTGGGGAATTGTGATATTACCTTCATCGACGTGGTGGACGGAGAGTTCCTGATCAGAGATGAGAAGCTGACTGTTCCCTCAGGTCTTATTCCAAGGGGAGTATCTTTCAACAAATAGAAGGGGTGTAGAATGATTGGAATTATTGATGTAGGCGGGGGACTCAGGGGAATTTTCGGAGCCGGGGTCACTGACTTCCTGATGGACAGAGGAATCATGTTCGACTACTGCGTGGGAGTTTCTGCTGGAAGCGCCAATATGGCCAGCTATCAGGCGGGGCAAATGTTCAGAAATTACGATTTCTATACAGAATACTGCTTCAGAAGCGAGACCATGAGCTGGCACAATTTTGCCAAGACCGGTTCCTATGTAGATCTTGAATACACTTACGGTGAACTGTCCAGTCACGACGGGGAGTATCCGCTGGATTTCAAGAAGATGATGGACTGCCCTGCGCCATTTGTAGTGGTTGCAACTAACGCTGAGACAGGAGAGCCGGAGTATTTTACAAAGGATGATATGAAGCAGGATGATTACAGTGTGATCATGGCTTCTTCCACCGTGCCGGTTATCAACAAGCCATATGAAATCGGCGGAGTCAAATACCTGGATGGAGGACTCAGTGATCCTATTCCGTACAAGAAAGCCTTTGAAGACGGCTGTGATCACCTGGTAGTTGTTTTGACCAGGCCGGTGGATGAATGGAGAAAGCCGGCGAAGGACGAGGCATTTGCCAAGATTCTTAGCCTCACCTATCCAGCTTCTGCAGAGTGCCTTTCTAACAGAGCTGATACATACAACAACCAGCTGGCTGAGATCATGCAGCTTGAGGAAGAGGGAAAGGTGCTGATAGTTGCTCCTGACGATATCAGCGGACTTCAGACTTTAACCAGAAACATTGACCAGCTGAAAGGTTTATACAGAAAGGGACTGGTTGCTGCCCAGGCCATTCCGGACTTCCTGGAAAAGAACAGACATTAGACTTTGAGCGGCAGCGGATTTGTTATATGATAATGTAAAATACTGACTATACCGAAAGGAGAAATAATATGCTCGACAGAAATGTATACAAACTGATCAATGACCAGATCAATGCTGAATTTTATTCAGCCTATCTCTATCTTGACTTCTCAAATTATTACTATGATGAGGGTCTGGATGGATTCGGCCACTGGTATGATATTCAGGCTCAGGAAGAAAGAGATCACGCAATGCTTATGAGAACCTATCTTCAGAACAACGGTGAGAAGGTAGTGTTCAACGAGATCGCAAAGCCTGACAAGGAGTACAAGAGCCTGGGAGATCCCCTTAAGTTCGGACTGGAGCACGAGCAGTACGTTACATCCCTCATCAACAAAATCTACAAGGCCGCAAAGGATGTAGATGATTTCCGCACAATGCAGTGCTTCGACTGGTTTGTTAAGGAGCAGGGAGAAGAAGAGAAGACTGCTGACGACATGATCAAGAAGTTCCAGCTTTTCGGCAGTGATCCTAAGGGCCTTTATGCACTTAACCAGGAGCTGCTCACAAGAACATATGCAGCACCGACACTGGTTCTGTAAACTGTTGTAATCCAGTGCTGAAGCCTGGACTTGCATCACTTTAGTTAACCTGGAAAAATTCAACAGCCGGACTCGTTTAATGTGACGGGTCCGGCTGTTCCTGTGTGCAGGGGATTTACGAGTTCACTGACAGGTGGTTCACGTTAGTTCGTGTTGATGTATAATACTACCCACTGATGTTATTAAGCATCAAATGCGGATACAATAATGGTATTCGTTTCCTGCCGAAAACCAGAAAGAATTTTTGCAATGAATTTTAATCAGAAAAAGGACCTGAAATCAGCTATGGCTAAGGTAGCGGCTGTGAACAACAGCAGGGCTCCTAATACGGGAGACAGCACAGATCTCGATCTTGCGGCCCTTGGTCTCGCCGGAGCAGCAGCGGCACTGGCAGCATCCAGAAAGAGAAAAACAGAAAGATAGGTAATTTTATCTGCTATCATGACATGGAATGTAATGTGATAACAGTTTGAAGTCGAAAATTCCGCCGCACAGTACAAGGCCCACCTTGCGATTTGTGCAGCGGAATTTTCTTTTTGTTTTATAAGCAGAAGCCTTACAGCGGGATTCGTTCCGAACCACAGTTTCCGCTGTAAAACCGGGGCAAATTACAGCGGAAATTCTGAAGAACCCAAAATCCCGCTGTAAGGCAATCCCCATGAAAATCTCTAAATCCCGCTGTAAGGCATTTCCACCACCCCATCCATCTTGCCGTAAACTGTCTTTTGCCATAGAATAGACCAATACATATAGAAGTTACAGATGATCACGATGATGATCTAAATCGAAAATACAGGGAGGAACTTATGACACAGAAGAAAGACTATAATCCGGCTAATCCTGATCAGGGCAACGGCCGCACCATGCTTGAGAGAATGAACAACAGCCATCAGTATCTGAGAGACCAGTTTTTTCCCATGATTCCATGGAAAGATGAGATGACCATGCTGGACGTTGGCTGCGGCGGAGGAGAGACAGTAAGGCAGATGCTTGGGATGAGCAGAGACAGCAGAGTCTACGGAATAGATTACTCAGAGACAGCTGTGGAATATTCAAGGGAGAATAACAAAGACCAGCTGAACAGCCGTGTGTTTATTGAACAGGCTGATGTGGCATCCCTGCCATTTGACTCAGATAAATTCAACATTGTAACAGCCATGGAAACCACTTATTTCTGGCCTGACGTGCCGGCAGGAATGAAGGAGATTCACAGAGTCCTGAAAGACAAGGGCGTTTTTGCAATTATCCTGGAAGCAGTTACACCTGGCCTTCACCAGGACTGGGACAGGAGTTACGGAGAAATAAACATATGGACTGTTGAGGAGCTTACGAAGATGCTGAAAGATGCCGGTTTCAGCAGTGTGTCGGCTCACCGGGGCACAGAGGATTCGGCTCTGATTCTCGGATACAAATAATGAATACGAATAATCGAAACGAATAATACAGTTAAAGTGATGATCACATTGTGAAGCCATGTACGACTTATTCAAATATGTAAACAGAACTGGATACGACCAGATATACAATTCCCTGTCACCGGAACACGCAGCCATTTTTCTAGGATTTGTTCTGGGCTTTGTTCAGATGCTCAGGATTTCCAGGAAACCTGGCAAAGAGAAACTCCTGAGAAGACTGGAGAAAATCTCCCTGTTTGTGATGGCAGCAGGACAGGGAACCTATTTTGTATGGTTCTACATTACAGGAACCGGCGGAGACAAGTGGCCTCTTTATGCCTGCCGTATAGCCAGCATCCTGCTGCTCTTTACATATTTTGTGCGGTGGATGCCCCTGGAGCAGTTCTCAATATATACGGCCCTCTATGGAGGCATAAGCTCTGTATTCTACTCATCGCCAAAGCCCTTTGCTTTCCCCCATGTAACGAGAATTGCATTTTTCATGACACACATAGGGCTGGCTTATTCAGCACTGCTGCGCATTCTCAATCACGACGAGGAAATAGACAGACGTTCTTTAAGGGGAGCACAGATTATAAACAGCATAATGATAATTGTTGTACTGACAATAGACATGATATTTGACTGGAATTACATGTTCCTCATGACGCCCCAGCTTCCAACAGGTTATCTTAACGTGCCTCTTCCTCACTATCTGCAGTTCCTGACTACCATTGGAGTAATCGCAGTGTATTTCTTTGCTGTGTTTGCTGCCTGGCTTTTCGCAAGGTTTCTGCAGCAAAAGTTCAGCCCCATGCACTATAAATGGGAAAAACTAGGACCTTCAGTGCGTAAGTCTTCCACACCTGTGGCAATAAGGCGGATACAGAACAGGCGCAAACAGAAAACAGAAGAAGACGACAAAAGTGACATCACAAAGGTATGACAATAACAACTTGATTTTTCCA
>Ga0256404_1012122_pt1 | contig 11302 bp, 9 predicted proteins | sample RumenRJG_01DNA_FD_185990 | JGI IMG/M metagenome (GOLD analysis project Ga0256404, IMG submission 185990) | Bovine rumen microbial communities from Lethbridge, Alberta, Canada - RJG_01 | ecosystem: Host-associated > Mammals > Digestive system > Stomach > Rumen | place: Canada: Alberta | collected... | reverse complement strand
AGAATGCTCGTTATTGAGGACGGAGAAATCAAGAGCCGCATCGACGGCGTGGACGTTGCCCTCATGCATGAGAGCGGAACCTGGGGCGTCGCCTCCTTCTATGGCGATACCGTAAAGAAGGTCAAACTGAACGGCGACAGCGCCTCCCTTGAGGAGTGGCCGCTGAAGCCCGCAGAGGAGACCGCAGCCGCCTTCATTTCCAAGAATCACGTCTATGTGAGCGGCACCTCCAGCGACAAGGACAATGAGACCGTGTGGGTCTTTGACACGGACGGCAATCCGGAGTATGAGTTCGGCAACGCCAGCATGGGAGAGCCCGGCTGGATGGGTTCTGTCACCGATGTGGCAGAGACGGAGAACGGCTTTATCGTCCTCGACGGAAACATGAGATGTCTCTTCTTCTACGACACGGACGGCGCCCTCATTGCGACAGTCGAAGCTGATGAACTCTTCGGCAGCAGCTATCCCTGGATCAGCTCTGCAGCGAAGATGTCCGACGGAAGCGTTCTGGTCTGCCTCGTCGATGAGCGGGCAGACGAATCCGCAGACGAGCTGGTGGTCTTCCGGCTCAGCGGCTATTGAGAAATATTTCAAAGAGAGAAGAGGCAGGGAATTTCCCATCTGAGAAAGGAGAACAGGACGTATGAGATACGAGATTAAGGGCGGAAATCTTCCGGTTGTCGAGTGCCACCTCGAGAGCGGGGAGAGCATGATCACCGAGAGCGGCAGCATGAGCTGGATGTCTCCCAACATGAAGATGGAGACGAAGGCAGGCGGCGCGAAGAAGATCTTCGGAAGGATGCTGTCCGGCGAGAACATCTTCCAGAACATCTACCGGGCACAGGGCGGTCCCGGCATGATTGCCTTTGCCTCCAGCTTCCCGGGCTCCATCAAGGCCTGCGAGATCGGACCTGGCAGGTCGATGATCGTGCAGAAGAAGGCCTTCCTCGCATCGGAAGAGGGCATTGAGCTCTCCGTCGCCTTCAACAAAAAGATCGGCGCCGGGTTCTTCGGCGGAGAGGGCTTCATCATGCAGAAGCTCTCCGGTCAGGGCACCGCGTTCATCGAGGTCGACGGCTCCGCCTGCGAGTATGAGCTTGCATCCGGAGAGCAGCTCATCGTGGACACCGGATATCTTGCCGCCATGGAGGAGACCTGCACGATGGACATCGTCCAGGTCCCAGGTGTCAAAAACATGCTCTTTGGCGGAGAGGGAATCTTCAACACTGTGGTCACCGGCCCCGGGAAGATCATCCTGCAGTCCATGCCGATTACGAACGTGGCGGCACTTCTTGAGCCCTACATCAACCCGAAGAAAAATTAAGGCAAAACCAATCTCAGCGCGCCGCGAAGGCGCAGGGGCTGCCGCACCGGAGGGTGCGGCGGCTCTTTTGCGTTTCGGGACAGATGCCGGAAACTTGCAATCCGGTCTCCGTTACGGCAATATATTCACAGGTGAACAGATTCCGGATCATCTGCACAGCGCTCCGGGATCAGGAGCCGCTTTTTTATCTGGTTTCAAAGGGGAGTAGGGGATGCTGCACAGTACCAGAAAAACCATCCGGGCAACGGCCATCGCAGTCTGTCTGATTCTGCTGGTGATTGCGCTCCGCTACGTCCGCATCGGCACATGGTGGGGCTACGATGTGCCCCTTGCCTGTATCGCGCCGATGGTCTACGTGGGGCTTCTCCTCTACTGGGGGATCACGCTCGAGATCCGGCTGACAAACGCACGGGTAAAGCACCTCCTCTTTGCCTCCATCGGCCTTATGATTCTCTGGTTCGTTCTGCGCTGTGCAAAGTATGACTTCTTCTACCCTTACGGCGATATCTGTCGGTACCTCTGGTACGGCTACTACATCCCCTTAAACTTCCTTCCCATCCTGTCCCTGATGGCGGCATGGCACATCGGAAGAAGGGGGCATGCGCGCGCTCTCTGGCTCCTCCTTGTTCCGGACAGCATATTTACCGCTCTTGTCTTTTCCAACGACCTGCATCAGTGGATCTTCCGCTTCCCCTCTGGGGCTCTCAGTGACAGCTTCTACGAGCAGCGCCCGCTGTTTTTTGTCATGTGCGCCTGGATGGCGGTGCAGTACCTTGCCGCCCTCCTTATCATCTTTCATCAGTGCCGCATCTCCCGGAGCCGGCGCCTTGTGTGGCTCCCGGTTCTGTGGATTCTTGGCATCATTGCCTTCTTTTTCTGGTACAACGCCTTTCAGTTTCTCCCCATCCGAAAGCCCCTCCAGGTGACAGAGGCAGCCGGGATTGTCCTCGCCGCGGTCTGGGAGAGCTGTATCCAGACCGGCCTCATCCCCTCCAACATCGGCTACCAGGAGTTCTTTTCTGCCTCCACCGTGGATGCGCAGATCGAAGACAACGGCGGAAACGTCTGCTATTCCTCCCTGGGAGCCAGAGCACTGACCGAAAAGGAGCGGCGCGCCGCGATGGATACGCCTGTGTTTCTGGAGCCCGATGTCCGCCTGCAGAGCAGAGCCATTCACGGAGGGCGCGTGTACTGGGAGGATGACCTCTCCGCGATTCACAGCCTGAGCCGGGATCTTGAAGAGGCGCGGGCGGCTCTTGCGGAGGAAAACGATCTGATCCGGGAGGAGAACAAAATCCGGGAGGAACAGGCACATCTCGAGGAACATAACCGCCTCTACGACAGCATGGCGGAAGCGGCAAGGCCGGCGCTGTTAAAGATCCGAATCCTTCTTCTGAATCTTACCCCGGATGCAGAGGACTTCTCCCGGCGCCTTGGCATGGCCTGCGTTCTCTGCGCGTACGTAAAGCGCTCGAGCAACCTGATGCTGCTGGCGGAGAGGGAGGAGCGTGCGGATGCAAAGGAGCTTGCCCTGTGCCTTCGCGAGTCCCTCGATTACCTGTCCGCCTGCGGCGTCCTCTGCAGTCTGACAGAGGAGGGGGAGGGCAGAATCCCGCTTGACGGGATCCGAAACGCCTATGCCTTTTTTGAGGAGACCATCGAATCGGTCCTCCCGGACCTTTCTGCCCTTGTGGTAAATCTCTCCGTGGAGCGGGAAACCATCACCCTCCGGCTCATGCTGGACGGGCCAGAGCGCGTGCCGGAGGCGGAGGAGATCGACGGAACTTTTTACCGCAGCTTTACAACAAAGGAGAAAAGAGATGATCTGTGAGATCACACCCGCTGCCCTCGGCCTGCTTCTTTCCATAACACTCCTTCTTCTGTTTGCGGAGATCTTCTGCGTGATCTTTCTCTTCCTGCTGCACCGGGACAGGAGGAAGACCCTGTGCTCTTGTATCCTGCTCTTTTGCACCTTTGTTCTCTTTGAGCTGCAGGAGAGTGTGGCAGAGAAGGAGCCGATTCCCCACATCCCGGATTTTGGCAGGCAGCGCACAGCACTTCCTGTTCTCTTCCTCCTTCTCTTTTCCGGGCTCACCCTGTGGGAGCTGTTTTCGGTCTTTCGGTGGCGGAAGGAGCAGTTCAGCCCTGACACCATCCGGGAGAGCATCAACCAGCTCCCCACAGGCCTCTGCTTTGGGGCGAAAAACGGGAGCGTCCTTCTTGCAAACCACGTGATGGAGGAAATCTCCCTATCCGCCACCGGAGAGGCCCTGCTCGATGCCAACGCGTTCTGGGAGGCGGCTGGAAAAAGCGGTTTTCTGACCCTTGAGGATGGCACCGTCTGGAGTCTGGACCGCAGGGTCCTGCCCACGGAACTGGGAGATGTGTACCAGATCACGGCGTCGGATGTGACGAAAAAGTACGCCCTGATGCAGGAGCTTAAAAGGGAGCAGCAGCACCTGAAAGAGGTTAACAAAAGGCTTTTGCAGTATGGGGACTCTGTTGCGGTTCTGACGAGGGAGAAGGAGATTCTCTCCGCCAGGATCCGCGTCCACGACAGTCTGGGAGAGTGCCTTCTCGCCGCAAAGCGCTGCATCCTGACACCGGTTGACAGAAGGGACCAAGAGGAGGCACTCCGCCTCTGGCAGCAGGCGATCACCCTGATGGAGACCCCGCAGGAAGAGGAAAAGAGCGACTCCCTCGGAGAACTTCTCAAGGCAGCAAGGGCGGTTGGCGTCGGGGTCGTTTTTCAGGGAGCGGTTCCCCCTGCAGGCACTGCCGCAAGGGCCCTCACCGAGGCGGCAATCCATACCTGTGTGACCAACACTGTGCGCCATGCAAAAGGGACCAGGCTCTTCGTCCTCCTCGAGAGGACCGGGACCCTGTGGACCATCCGCTGCACCAACAACGGCGCGGCACCTTCGGGGCCGATCCGGGAGGGCGGGGGCCTGTCGTCCCTTCGCAGGCAGGTGGAGCGGGAGGGCGGCACAATGACCGTGGAGAGCACGCCCCGCTTTGTTCTGACGATTCTGACAGAGGAAGGAGGTCTCTCATGAAACAGTATCGGGTGCTCGTGGTAGAGGACCAGGCGATGCCGCGGCAGCTCTTTGAGATGTTCATCAGCTCCTCCGCGCAGTTCACCCTGGCCGCCTCGATTGACAGCGCTGCCCTGGCAGATATCTACTGCGCAGGCGGCGGGATTGACCTGGTCCTGATGGACGTGGTGACAAAAAACGGCGCCAACGGCCTGGACGCCGCCGGGGCCATCAAAACGCGCTGGCCGAAGATCCGGATCATCATTGTGACCTCCATGCCGGAGTGCTCCTATCTCGAAAAGGCGCGGCGCATCGGTGTGGACAGCTTTTGGTACAAAGAGATCAGCCGGGAGCCGATTCTCTCCCTCATGGAGCGGACGATGGCGGGGGAGTCCGTCTACCCGGAGACCACGCCAAAGATCCAGCTGGGGCTTGCATCGAGCGACGAATTCACCGAGACAGAGCTTCTGATTCTCCGGGAGCTCACCGGCGGCTACACCGATGCGGAGATCGGGGAGCACCTCCACATGTCCCGCTTTACCGTGCGCGACTATGTAAAGGCCATGCGGGAGAAGACGGGCTTTCGCTCCCGGACCGAGCTTGCCGTCAAGGCAAGGCAGAGCGGGCTTGTGATCCTGGAGCCGAATCCGGAAGGCTCCTCCAAAAAGCCGGAATAGTGCCCCTTTACACTCCGATACAGAAATAGAAACGCTCTGTCCCCTTTTGGGACGGAGCGTTTTTTACGCCCAAAGACCCTTCAAAAGAAGGGTGTGCCGCGGAAAGGGAAACGGTACGATGAAGGTACCACAGGGGGAAAAGGGGGAAAACGTGAAACGGATCGTGCTCAGTATTCAGAACCAGCTCTTATCCGAAGCTCTGTCCAGGGCGCTCTCAGGGACCGGGAACTTCCGGCCTGTGCAGGTGCCGACCGACAGGCTGCAGGATACCGCGTACCTGTGCCAGGCAATGCAGGCACAGATCCTTCTGATGGACGTTGCCAATTCGCCGGCTGCCGCCATGGCGCGGCGGCTCGAGATGGGGCAGAAGGTGCGCGGGGAGGTGCCCTCCTGCAGGCTGGTCCTCTTGTGCGACGAGAACGCAGATCCCCTGATTGCGCAGCAGGTCAAGGAGGCAAAGCAGGTGGGAAGGATCGATGCATTCTTCTACGCCTCGGTCACCACTGCCTACCTGACCGCAGCACTGGATGCACTCTGAGGAGGAACCTGTCATGAGAAAAATCCCGGCACTCTGGTGCCTTCTGCTCCTTTTCCCCGCCCTGCTCCTTGCAGGGTGCGCATGGGAAAAGGCACCGGCGGCGCCCGTTTCCCTTACGATCTGGCACGTCTACGGCGAGCAGACCGACTCCCCATTAAACCGCATGATTGAGGATTTCAATGAGACGGAAGGCGCGGAAAAGGGGATCCGCGTCGAGGTGACCTCCGTGTCCAACACCAACGTGATCCACGATGCCGTGCTTGCCGCCGAGAGCGGCCAGCCGGGTGCTGGAGATCTGCCGGATCTCTTTGTCTCGTATCCAAAGACCGTGCTTGCCATGCAGGATGCCTCGATCCTCGCGAATTACGAGGACTATCTGTCGGAGGAGGAGCTCTCCTCCTTCATTCCCTCGTTTCTGGAGGAGGGCTATGTAGACGGAAGGCTTGTCATCCTCCCGGTGGCAAAGTCCACCGAGATCCTCTTTCTGAACCAGACCGCATACGACGCATTCTCGGAGGAGACGGGTGCCCGGCGCGAAGATCTTGCGACCTGGGAGGGGCTCTTTCGGCAGGCGCAGCAGTACTATGCCTGGACCGACGCAAAGACGCCGGACACGCCGCTTGACGGAAAGGCCTTTTTCGTCCACGACTACCACTTCGACTACTTTCAGGTCGGCACAGAATCGCTCGGGGAGGACTTCTTTGACGGCGATGGCCTTGCCTTTGGCCCCGCCTTCCACGAGGTCTTTGTTCCCTATGCAAGGGCTGCGATCTCCGGCGGGCTGTGGCTCGGCGACGGATACGCAACAGAGCCCCTCCGCACCGGGGATGCGATCTGCGCGGTGGCCTCCTCCGCAGGCGTTCTCTACTACAGCGACGTCATCACAAGCGAGGACAACACCTCGGAGCAGATCACCTTCTCCGCGATGCCCTGTCCCGTCTTTGAGGACGGCAGGAAGCTGGTGATGCAGCGGGGTGCCGGCATCTGCCTTGTGAAGTCGGAGAAAGCAAGGGAAGAGGCTGCCGTTGCGTTCCTCTCCTGGCTCACAGACCCCTCCCGAAACGTGGACTTTGTGACAAAGGCCGGCTACATGCCGGTAAAGACGCAGTCCTTTTCGTACCTCGGCGATGCCATCGGAGACCTCTCGGATCCCAAATACGTGGCCATGTATCAGGCCCTTCTGAAGACCCAGAAGGACTACAGCTACTACACGACGCCGCAGCTGGATTCGTACCTTTCTCTGGAAGCCGCATTCGAGAAGAACATCCGCCAGGTGATGCGAAGTGCCAGAAAGCAGTACATCAGCCAGGGCGCGGATCCCGCGGTGCTGGACCTTCTCGTGGAGGACTCCTATACGTCGTTCCTGTCTCTCATGCAGCGGGGAACATCCAACTGACAGAAGAAGAAAGGCGGGGCAAATGGAAAATCAGTCTTGTGTTCTGACCCTTACCACTGCAGGCAAAACCGTCCGGCAGGGGGTGGCAATGCGGAAGAAGCTCCTTTCGTACTGGATTCTCACAGTGCTCCTTGTGTTCGCCCTGTTTCTTGCGGTTTTGTCCCTGACCGGGGTGTTTTCCCACCCCGCAAGGAGGCTCCATCAGGACCTTGCCGTGAGTCTTGCAGACACCGGATCCGATGTGACCGGGCACCTTGATACCCTTGAGGCAAGAAGTATCCAGCTCTCGCGCAAAACCTCCGAGGAGCTTGGCAGTGTCCTGGAACCGGGAGAGCGCATCCAGAGTCTGAATGACCGGCAGGAAGCACTCCAGGCGCTGGAAAAGACGCTGCTCCCTTCGCTCGAATCGATCCTTCGGACCGGGCAGTGCAGCGGCGTCTTTCTGATTCTCGATGCCACCGTCAACACCAAGGCACCCAATGCTTCGCACTCGAGAAGCGGCCTGTACCTTCGCTGCCAGGGTCTCTATGCGGCAAATCCGGTGAACCAGAGCATCACCTGCTACCGGGGCTTTGCAAGTGCTGCCCGCTCCGCGGGAATCGAGCTGCACAACCGCTGGAATCCCGAGTTTGACATTGATTCCCTTCCCGACTTTTCCGCCCTGATGGGGCAGAACATCTCCTCGCTCTCCGGGAGCCTCTTCTGGACAAGAGGGCTTACGATCCCGGGCACCTGGGAGAACGTCCTGCTTCTGTGCGTTCCGGTCACCCTGGGAGACGGCACCGTCTGCGGCCTGTGCGGCATCGAGATCAGTGCGCTGTACTTTCGGCTCTCGTACCCCGCAAAGGAGGGGGAGTTTGGAAACCGCATCACCGCCCTTTGCTTTTCGGAGGACGGGGCTCTCTCCCTGAAAGGCGGAATGATCGGCAGGCAGGAAGGAAGCGCCGTTGACACGGAGCAGGACCTTGCGGAAGAAAAGGGCCAATATTTCAGCACCTTCACCGCGCAGGATGCCGCCTACGCAGGGCTTGAAAAGAGCCTTCCCTTCCGCACGCTGGACGGGAGCACGATGACGCTCGCCGTACTGGTGCCCCTGGAGGGCTACCAGTACGCGGCGGCAAAAAACACCGTCACCTGGGTGGCAGGGTCTGCTGCCATCCTCGCTGCCATGCTCCTTCTTGGCCTTCTCTTTACGGGAAGGTTTGTGCGCCCGATTAAAAAGCGCCTGCAGACCGCAAAACAGGACGGAGGCACCTGCGGGATCCTGGAGATCGATGCGCTGCTGGAGGCCATGCAGGCAGGAAACAGCGAGGGGCTCCCGCCAAAGGTCGCGTCCTTCCTGGATGAATTCCGGGACAGGGTAAAGACGCTGACGCCCATGGAGCGGACGGTCCTGCAGTACTACATCGACGGATACGGCATTGAGGAGATTGCAGTAAAGGCCTTTATCAGCGTCAACACCGTCAAAAAGCACAACACCAACTTAAACCGGAAGCTTGGCGTCTCCACAAGGGAGGAGCTCCGGGTCTACATCGAGATCTTCCGCAGGAGCGGAAGAATCGACGAGATTTCCTATCCCTGAGATGGGCCTTTCCCCCTACTACCGGGTAGTATTTCCTCTCCTGACGGGAAAGTTACTACCGGGGGCCATTCTGATCCCGCCGCCATCATGATACACAGAAGGAGAAGCAAACAGAAAGGCAAAAGACAGCGGCCAGGACATGGAAGCTGTCCCAGATGGGGAAAGGAGTCAGAGATGAAAAGAAAGAGCAGTGCGTGGAAAAGGATTCTGGTCATGCTTGCGGTACCGGTGATGGGCGCTGCACTCACCGCCTGCGGTGCAAAGGGGAGCGGAAACGCCGCCGGCACAGAGCAGGTCAAAGAGACGCCGCAGGAGGTTGGAAGCTACCTTCTGTATGAGATAACCGATGATGGCGAGACCTACGACAGGGCGATGCTTGTGAGTTTGGATATGGGGTCCTGTGCCTTGGTTCTGGAGGAGGACGGCACCGGGTGGATGGATATGGATGAGAGGGAAACCCTCACCTGGAAGGACGGCGTGATCACGTTTGACGGCGACAGCACAAAGTGTCCCTACGAGCTCTCAGAGGACACCATCACCCTGACCGAGGACTCCGGCACCGTCACCACCTTCATGAAGGCCGATGCCCTTCCTGAGGAGTAGAGTGATGCCGCGGCGACCGAAGAAGAAGCGGTCTCCCTCCTCCCGGAGGAGATAGAAGGCGCCTCGGATCTGTACGAGGAGACCGCTTCCGAGAAAGAGACGGATTTTCAGCGCTGCTGGAACGGTGACTGGTACGGCTGAGGCGGCTCGTTCTCTGCCCCCGGCGGAGTGCCGGATGAGGAGATGGAAAAACAGAAAGCCGCAGACGCAGGGACCCAGAGAGGAGGTTTGTATGAAGGGAGCCATTGCTGTTCTCATCGCCTGTATGATGAGCACTGCCCTTTCGGCCTGCGCCGGAGCGCCAAAGGAGGCAGCAGAGGCTGTCACGGATCATCAGAACACAGAGGAGACCAAAGTCTCCGGCACAGAGTCTTCTGCGGAGGCCAAAGCGCCGGCCAAAGCGCCTGCAGAGGAAACTCTTTTGAAAGCGACAGAGGCCTTCCCTGTCGACAAAAAGAAGGAAGCAAAAGAAAAAGCCCTCCTCCCGGAACTGGAAGTTACGCGCCACGTCGTTACGCTTGACAATCTGGGAGACACCGCATTTGAGGGGACGTATTCCGAGGCAGTCCTTACGGATGCGTGTGAAAAAATCTATCCTGCGCTCTCGGAATCCATCCGATTCGCCTGTGTGAGCGCTGCGGCAGAAGTGGAGCTTGCCCTTGCTACGACCGCGCAGGACATCGAGGAATACGGATATGACGGCGGTGCGTATGCGTACAACACATCGCTCTCCATCACAAGAGCAGACCGTAGGATCATGAGCCTGTGTTTTACCTGCCAGTCCTTTTTTGGAGGGTTCCACCCGAGTCATCTCTATTTCCCCTGCAATTTCGATACCGCAACCGGGGAGGAGATCCGCGCAGACACTGTCATCAGGGACATGGACGGCTTCCTTGAGGCACTCGGGGAAGTGCTTTGGGCGGAAGGAAGCTTTGCGGACATGAGCCAAAAGGAGCTCTCGGATTCCATCCGGCAGAACATCGACGCGCAGACCCTGCTCTACGGCCTTGGGGAAGATGCCTTTCTCGTGTACCTCGACGAAAACGCGCTCGGGTCTTATGCGCAGGGCCTCCATATCGCAGAGCTCCCCTTTTCGGAGTACGGAGATCTCTTCAACACGGCGTACACAGAAGCGGATCCGGACATGGACCTTTCTTCCCAGATCCAATATCTGCCTGACATGGAAGAGCCGCACGACATCAGCGAATATCTCACCGAGGGATACGGCTACCGTGAGATGGACGATGAAATCTTCGTGGTGGAGAACCCGGGCTGGAAGCGCTATGTGAGTGACAGCGCCTGGCCCACCGGGTATCAGCCGCCGCTCACGAAGGTCTCAGAGGAGAGCTGTTTTGCAGAGGACTGGTATTCCGGGTACGGCATGACAGTCCCGACGCTCTCCAGGTACGCAAACGGGTACACCTACATTCCCCTGGACAGTCCCGCAACGTCAATCCGGCTCGTCGATGATGCGGGAAATGGAAAGATCTTTGACTTCTCGCAGTTTGTCACCCCGAAGGATGCGGACAGGAGCAACCCGTTTTCGGACTATACGGAGGAATCCATCCTCTATGCCCTCGAGGATCAGGGGGTCCTCTACGTGAGCATCGGACACAGAACCTACGCGAGCGCCGCGCCCTCAACGGGATTCCTGCTTGCCGTGGACATGGAGGACGGGAGTGTCCTGTGGATGAGCGATCCCCAGGTCGCAAACGCGCAGTCCTTTGTCATGATCTACGACAGCATCGTCTGCGGCTACGGCTTTACCGCTGAGGATGACTACATCTACATCCTCGACATCGGCGATGGGCACACCGCAGGCAGGATCCGCGTAAAGACCGCCCCCAAGCTCTTCACGCTCCTTGGCAGCTATCTCTACGTTGCCTGCTATGACACGGGATATGTGTACCGGTACCAGTAACAGCGTTTTCAAATATACAGCGAACCATCATGATTCAGGAGGAGGAAGTTATGGGACTGTTTGACAAGAAATACTGCGATGTGTGCGGAGAGAAGATCGGGCTCCTTGGAAACCGGAAGCTCGAGGACGGGAACCTGTGCAAGAGCTGTGCATCGAAGCTCTCACCCTGGTTCTCGGAACGCAGAAAGAGCACGGTGGAGGAGATCAAAGAGCAGCTCGCCTACCG
>Ga0256404_1012120_pt1 | contig 11306 bp, 10 predicted proteins | sample RumenRJG_01DNA_FD_185990 | JGI IMG/M metagenome (GOLD analysis project Ga0256404, IMG submission 185990) | Bovine rumen microbial communities from Lethbridge, Alberta, Canada - RJG_01 | ecosystem: Host-associated > Mammals > Digestive system > Stomach > Rumen | place: Canada: Alberta | collected... | reverse complement strand
TTCCAGGCAGTGGATTTTTCCGACAAGAAGAAGTGGTACGGTCTGGTCGAGTTCCCGTATCCGTCGGGCGCCGGCATGCATGTCGGCCACATCAAGGCCTACTCCAGCATTGAGGTGCTGGCAAGAAAGCGCCGTATGCAGGGCTATAACGTGCTGTTCCCGATCGGCTTTGACTCCTTCGGCCTTCCGGCGGAGAACTATGCGATCAAGACCAACACTCATCCGCATGTGATCACGGAGAAGAACATCGTCCATTTCTCCGACCAGCTTAGAAGCGTCGGATTTTCCTTTGACTGGGACAGAGAGTTTGCGACCTCCCGCAAGGACTACTACAAGTGGACCCAGTGGATCTTCCTGAAGCTCTTTGATCACGGTCTTGTGTTCCGTGCAAAGACCCTCGTCAATTACTGCCCGCACTGCAAGGTCGTTCTTTCCAATGAGGACTCCCAGGGCGGCAAATGCGATATCTGCCACAGCGATGTCGTGCAGCTTCCGAAGGATGTCTGGTATCTTCGCATTACCCAGTACGCGGACAAGCTCCTGGACGGCCTCGATACCGTGGACTATCCTGAGAGCGTGAAGCAGCAGGAGGTCTCCTGGATCGGCAAGTCGACCGGAGCGTTTGTAGACTTCCAGGTCCATGCCGACGGCGAGGCGACCGAGGACAAGCTTGAGATCTATACCACCCGCTGCGACACCCTCTACGGCGTGACTTTCATGGTCGTGGCTCCGGAGCATCCAATCCTCGACAAGTACAAGGATAAGATCACGAACTGGAACGCGATCGAGGACTACCGCACCGAGTGCGCGAAGAAGACCGAGTTTGAGCGTACCCAGCTCGTCAAGGACAAGACCGGCGTGCGCATTGAAGGCCTGCATGCGGTCAATCCCGTCAACGGCAAGGAGATCCCGCTCTTTATCGCGGACTATGTCATGATGGGCTATGGTACCGGCGCGATCATGGCCGTTCCTGCCCATGACCAGCGTGACTATGACTTTGCGAAGGCATTCGGCGTTGACATTATCCAGGTCATCGAAGGCGGCGACATCAGCAAGGAAGCCTACACCGGCGACGGCCGCATGATCAACTCCGATTTCCTGAATGTATACGACAACAAGAAGGACTCCATCGAGGCAATGCTCAAGTTCCTTGAGGAGCGCGGCATCGGACACAAAGGCGTCCAGTATAAGATGAAGGACTGGGCCTTCAACCGGCAGCGTTACTGGGGCGAGCCCATCCCGCTGGTGCATTGCCCGAAGTGCGGCACCGTCGGTGTGCCCTATGAGCAGCTTCCGCTGGAGCTTCCGGATGTCGAGAACTTTGAGCCCGGTACGGACGGACAGTCCCCGCTGGCGCATATCGAGAGCTTCGTAAACTGCACTTGCCCGAAGTGCGGCGGCCCCGCAAAGCGCGAGACTGATACCATGCCGCAGTGGGCAGGCTCCTCCTGGTATTTTCTCCGCTTTACCGATGCGCATAATGACAAGGCATTTGCGGATAAGAAGAAGCTGGAATACTGGATGCCGGTCGACCACTACAACGGCGGCATGGAGCACGTGACCAGACACCTTCTGTATTCCCGTTTCTGGCATCATTTCCTTTATGATATCGGCGAGGTCAATACACCCGAGCCTTATGCGAAGCGCTCCTACCAGGGCCTGATCTTAGGCTCCGACGGAGAAAAGATGTCCAAGTCCAGGGGCAATGTCATCGACCCGGTGGATATCGTCGAGGGCTACGGCGCAGACACGCTCCGCACCTACGTCATGTTCATGGGTGATTACGGCAGCGCCGCTCCGTGGAGCGATGAGTCCTTGAAGGGCTGCAAGCGCTTCCTTGACCGTACGGCTGCCCTGATGGACATCGTGACGGACGGCCCGGAGGATCCGGAGCTGGAGACGAAGGTTCACAAGACCATCAAAAAGGTCTCCGAGGATATCGAGAACCTGAAGTTCAACACCGCGATCGCCGCGCTGATGACTCTGATCAATGACTTCAGCAAGAAGGGCGCGATCAGCCGCTTCGACCTCATCAGCTTCATCAAGCTCCTGAGCCCGTTTGCACCGCATCTCACCGAGGAGATGTGGGAGGCGCTCGAAGAGAACAAGGACGGAAATACCTTCCTGACCCTCTCCGCATGGCCGGAGTACGACGAGGCCAAGACCGTTGACGCGTTCGTGGAGATCGGCGTGCAGGTCAACGGCAAGATCCGCGGCACCGTCCAGCTTCCGAAGGACTGCGCAAAGGAGGATGCTCTCGCAAAGGCTAAGGCCGATGAGAACGTTTCCAAGTTCCTCGAAGGCAAGACCCTGGTCAAGGAAGTCTATGTCCCGGGCCGCATCCTGAACTTCCTTGTGAAGTAAATATCTTTTGAAATTGCATATATCATGATATGAGCTAAGGGACCCATGAACAGAAATTTGCAAGTACACTCGCAAATTTTGTTCATTTGTCCCTTAGCTCATGATAGGGAGGGCCGGCAACGGCCCTCTTTATTTTTATTTGCCGTACCGGGACCGGGCCGGCCTCAAAGCGGGGATAACGGTCGGCTGGGCCTGTTTATTGGAAATAGCGATTCCATGGATTTATATGAGACATACACAATCATTACAAAATGTGCTATAATGTTCCCAATGTTGTGTTTGGACAGTGCTGGATTTTCAGTGCTTCCTTTACTTCTGATCGATATTTGAGAAGGAGATTTGAATATGGCGATTAGGAAGAATACAAAAGCTGCGGAAGCAGTTTCCGCAGAAAAAGATATAAAAGCGGCAGCGGCTGAATCTGAAAAGAAGACTACCAGAAAGGCTGCTCCGAAGCTTTCTGCTGAAGAGGCGGAGGCGAAGAAGGCGGAGGCCGCAGCAAAGAAGAAGGCAGAAGCGGAAGCAAAGAAGGCGGAAGCCGCAGCCAAGAAGAAGGCAGAAGCGGAAGCAAAGAAGGCGGAGGCCGCAGCAAAGAAGAAGGCTGAAGCAGAGGCAAAGAAGGCGGAAGCCGCAGCAAAGAAGAAGGCGGAAGCAGCGGCAAAGAAGAAGGCTGAAGCAGAGGCAAAGAAGGCGGAAGCCGCGGCAAAGAAGAAGGCTGAAGCAGAAGCAAAGAAGGCGGAAGCCGCAGCAAAGAAGAAGGCGGAAGCGGAGGCAAAGAAGGCAGAAGCCGCAGCAAAGAAGAAGGCTGAAGCGGAAGCAAAGAAAGCAGAGAAGAAGCCTGCAGCAAGAAAGACCGTGAGAAAGAAGGCAGAGGCGGCTCCGAAGAAGGAAATCGCAGCTGCAAAGGCTGCCGGCATTCCTTCAGAGATCCTGCCTGCAGAAGCTGAAGCAGTGCTTGAAGAAACCATCGCAAAAAAGGCAGATGTTGTTGCTGAAAAGATCGTGGAGATCACCCATGAAGCCAAGCAGGAGGTAAAGGCGGAGATCGCAGAGGAAGCCCCCGCGGAAGAAGCTCCCACCGAAGCAGCAGAGGCTCCCGTCGAGGCAGAAGCAGCTGAAGCATCCACTGAGAATGCAGCAGAAGCCCCCGCAGAGGAAGCTTCCGCAGAGGAAGCACCCGAAGAAGCTCCCGCTCCGATGCCTGAGCCGAGGCGCAGCATTGCATTTATCGGTTCCGAGTGCTATCCCTTTGTCAAGACCGGAGGTCTCGGCGATGTCATGTATGCGCTTCCGCGCGCACTCGTAAAACAGAACTGTGACGTCAAGGTCATCCTTCCGCGTTATAAGTGCATCCCGGAGGCCTACCAGCAGAAGATGGTCTACCGCGGAGCCTTCAATATGGATCTTTGTGCTGACGGACGTTCCTACTACGTCGGCATCATGGAGTATGTCATGGACGGCGTCGTCTATGATTTCATTGACAACGATGAGTTCTTCAGCTGGGGCAATCCCTATACGAACCTTGTCGACGACATCGCAAAGTACTGCTATTTCGACAAGGCGGCTCTGGCAGCCCTGAATTTCATGGACTGGACGCCGGATGTGATCCACTGCCATGACTGGCAGGCGGGTCTGGTACCGCTGTATCTTCGGACCATGTTCCAGGATACGCCGGTCGGCCGTGCAAAGGTCATGATCACCGTTCACAACTTAAAGTTCCAGGGCATTTACAGCATTGAACACATCAAGTACTGGTCCGGACTCCCGGCGCATCTTTTCAACAAGGATGTCATGACGCAGAACTGGATCGATGCCAACATGTTCAAGGGCGGCCTGACCTATGCCAACATGATCACCACTGTCAGCCCGACCTATGCCGGCGAGATCCAGACGGGAGAGTACGGAGAGGGCCTGGACGCGCACCTTCGCTATCACAGCGGAAAGCTGCGCGGCATCATTAACGGCATCGATTACGATCTCTGGGATCCGTCAAAGGATACGATGCTTTCGGACGGCTATGATATCACCAATGTACTGGAGAAGAAGCGGGCCAATAAGCTGAAGCTCCAGGAGGAGCTCGGACTTGAGCAGGATGAGAACAAGTTTGTCATCGGCCTGATCTCGAGACTCACCAGCCAGAAGGGCCTGGATCTTGTGAATGCGATCCTGCCGCAGCTGATCGACGGCAATACGCAGGTCGTTGTCCTCGGCGCCGGCGATCCGTATTATGAGGATTCCTTCCGTTATTATGAGAATGCTTACAAGGGAAGCGTCTGCTCCAATATCATGTACAATGAAGCCCGCGCGCATCATATCTATGCGGGTGCGGACGCGCTGCTCGTACCCAGCCGCTTCGAGCCCTGCGGCCTGACCCAGCTGATCGCGATGCATTACGGTACCGTGCCGATCGTAAGAGAGACCGGAGGCCTCAAGGATACGGTAGAGCCCTACAATGAATTTGAAGGCTGGGGCAACGGCTTCACCTTTGACCGCTACGATGCAGGGCTGCTGCTCAATGCGATCAACTATGCAAAGACGGTATACTTTACCGACCGCTGGCACTGGGATGAGATGGTACAGCGCGACATGGCAAAGGATGTCTCCTGGGAAGCAAGCGCAAAGCAGTACCGGGATCTGTACCTTGAATTAACGATGTAAAAGTGCTTGACATGAGGGATGATTTTTGCTAGTATACCTGAGTATGCCGCTTACCAAGGGTAGAAGTGTGTCCGTAAGGCACCACCCGGAGTAGCGAGTTTTAAAAAGAAGGAGGTACCTTGGCATGTACGCTATAATCAAGACTGGCGGAAAGCAGTATAAGGTAACCGAAGGAGACGTCATCAGAGTCGAGAAGCTGGAGTGCGCTGAGGGCGACCAGATCACTTTCGATCAGGTCCTTATGATCGGCGGCGATGAGACCGTGATCGGCAGCCCGGTGATCGAAGGCGCAGCTGTGAAGGCTACAGTTACTGCAAACGGTAAGGCTGATAAGGTCATCGTTTACAAGTACAAGAGAAAGACCGGCTATCACAAGAAGAACGGTCACAGACAGCTCTTCACAGAGGTCAAGATCGACAGCATCACAAAGTAAACTGTCATCGCTAAGCTCGCTTCGACCATTGGTCATCGCTCGCTAAGCGAGCACGTATACATGAAACTAGCGCATCCCCTTCGCACTTTGTGCTCGGCTCGCTAAGTTTCATAGTAAGCTTCTGACGGCTTTTGACGTGATGCAACACATTCCAACTTGATGAATACACGATAAAGGAGGTGTTTTCATGGCTCATAAAAAAGGTATGGGATCTACCAAGAACGGCAGAGACTCTAATTCCCAGCGTCTTGGTGCGAAGAGATCCGACGGACAGTTCGTACTGGCAGGCAATATCCTTTACAGACAGCGCGGCACCCGCATTCATCCGGGTACTAATGTAGGCATCGGCAAGGATGATACATTGTTCGCAAAGGTTGACGGTATCGTCAGATACGAGAGACTCGGCCGCGACCGCAAGAAGTGCTCTGTATATCCGGAGCAGGCGTAATCGGATTTAATTGTTTAATGACAGGGACTGTGTTTTAAACATAGTCCCCGTTTTCGTTTACATTCATTACTAAGCGGTGGGCACCATGGCATCATTTGCAGATACAGCTAGAATATTCATCAGAAGTGGCAAGGGCGGCGACGGGCATATTTCCTTTCGCCGTGAGCTTTACGTGCCCGCAGGCGGTCCGGACGGCGGCGACGGCGGCAAGGGCGGAGATCTGATCTTTGAGGTCGATAAGGGCATGAATACCCTGAGCGATTTCCGCATGAAGCGCAAATATGCAGCCGGAGACGGAGAGGAAGGCGGAAAGAAGCGCTGCCACGGAAAGGACGGAAGGGATCTTATCGTCAAGGTGCCTTATGGTACCGTCGTAAAGGAAGCCAAGACCGGGCAGGTCATCACGGATATGTCCGGGGACAACCTCCGCGAGGTGATCTTAAAGGGCGGCAGAGGAGGACTCGGCAACATGCATTTTGCCACCTCCACCATGCAGGCGCCCAGGTTTGCCCAGCCCGGCAAGCCCGCGCAGGAGCTCGAGGTGATCCTGGAGCTCAAGGTGATCGCGGATGTCGGACTGGTCGGTTTTCCGAATGTCGGCAAATCCACGCTGATCAGCATGTCCAGCAACGCGCGCCCGCAGATCGCAAACTATCATTTCACGACGATCCAGCCGCATCTGGGCGTTGTGCAGCTTGATGACAAAAGCTTTGTCATGGCGGATATCCCGGGACTCATCGAGGGAGCTTCGGAGGGAGCCGGGCTCGGGCATGATTTCTTAAGGCATATCCAGCGCTGCCGGGTGCTGGTGCATGTGGTGGACGCTGCCGGAACAGAAGGAAGAGATCCGCTTGACGACATTGAGAAGATCAACGCGGAGCTTAGGAGCTTTGATGAGGAACTGGCATCCCGTCCCATGCTGATCGCAGCCAACAAGATGGATGCCTGGTATGATGACGGTGAGTCCGAGGATCCGGTGGAACGCATCCGAAAGGTCTATGAGCCGCAGGGTATCAAAGTATACCCCCTTTCGGCAGCGACCGGCGAGGGCTTAAAGGAACTCCTTTATGCCATTGTCGAGCTCCTCGACCAGGCGGAGCCGGAGACAAAGATCTACGAAAAAGAGTATGATGTGACAGCACATCTTTATGATGAGCTTCCGCTCAGCGTCTACCGTGAGTCCGGCAAGGTCTACGTTGCAGAGGGACCGCGGATCGAGAGAATGCTCGGCTACACGAACCTCGAATCCGAGAAGGGCTTCAACTTCTTCCAGAACTACATGAAGGAGCAGGGCATCATCGACGAAATGAAGAAGCTCGGCCTGCAGGAGGGCGACACCGTCCGGGTCGGCGGGTTAGAGTTCGAATACTATGAGTAGACCTGAGGAAGGGGCCCGCTTGCGGGAAGGTTTCCTGAGGCGCCAGGCGCCGGTGACGCCTGCTTGGCGCCGACCGAAGTGGAACGAAGAGCCAAGCGGCGAGCGTATTCAAAAGAATGCGGAGCATTCTTACTTATAGACCTGAGGAAGGGGCCCACTGTTAGTATACAGGAATGATTCCTGTACTTTTAATCATATAAGGTGACTACATGAACATCACAAGCAAACAGCGGAGCATGCTCAAAGGGCTTGCCATGAAGACCGAGCCGATCTTCCAGGTCGGGAAGAGCAGCATCACTCCGGAATTTACAGAGGCCGTCCGCGAGGCACTGGATAAGCGTGAGCTGATCAAGCTCCACGTTCTCAAGAACAACGCGGACGATAAGCAGGAGCTGGCGCAGACACTTGCAGAGCGCACCGGCTCTGTTGTCGTACAGGTGATCGGCAATATGATCGTGCTCTTCAAGTATCAGAAGGACGCGGATAAGCGCAGGATCGAGCTGTAAAAATCTACTTCGGATGGCCTGCACGGCTGCCTGCCGGTTTTAAAGAAAGGTGAGGGCGGCTGCATCATCTTCATGGTCATCCGGCCAGGGAAAAATGGACATCAAATATTCTATTGACTATATCGCCGGTATCCGCGAGAAAGTAAAGAAGGAACTGAAAGCTGCCCGCTATGAGCATACGCTCGGCGTCGCCTATACCGCAGCCTGCATGGCTTTTCTCTATGGAGAGGATCCGCTTAAAGCTGAGCTTGCAGGGATCCTGCATGACTGCGCCAAATGCTATCCGCATGAGGAACAGATCCGGATCTGCCGGGAGGCCGGGATCCCTCTTACGAAGGAGGAGCTTGCTTCTCCTGCGGTGATCCATGCGATCTGCGGCAGGTATCTGGCGGAGACCATGTACGGCATCACGGACGAGGACCTGCTGAACGCGATCGGCAGCCATACGACCGGGAGACCTGCGATGAGCAGGCTGGAGAAGATCATTTACATTGCGGATTTTATCGAGCCGCTTCGATCGGAGGCGCCCAATCTTCCGGAGATGCGGAAGCTGGCCTTTCAGGACCTTGATGAATGCATGTATCAGATCCTGATGTCCACGATCGATTATCTGAACGGACGCGGCGCTCCGGTGGTTCCCGCGACCATGGACGCCTTTATGTGGTATAAGGCAGAGCGGGAACAGTGCGGACACAGATAAGAAAAGAAACCATTCCAGGTTCCTGCCGCTTCTGGCGGGACAGTCAACAAAGATGGAGTATATATGAACGAAACGAGAGACATCAAGGAAATCGTAAAGCTCGCCTATCAGGCACTCGATGAGAAAAAGGCCGCGGATATCACGATCATTGATATCAGCTCGCTGTCCGTTGTCGCGGACTATTTCATCATTGCGTCCGCGGACAACATCCGGCAGACCGGAGCTCTGGCGGATAATGTTGAAAAGGTGCTCGGCAGGGCCGGCATCGTGCCGAAGCAGATCGAGGGACGTTCCTCCGGCAACTGGATCCTGCTGGATTACTATGATGTGATCATTCATGTTTTCGACAAGGAAAACAGACTGTTTTATGATATTGAGCGCATCTGGAAGGACGGCCGCAGGATCGTCGATATCAACGAGCTGTGAAGATCGGCGTTTTAGGCGGCACCTTTGATCCGATCCACCGTGCCCATCTTGCGATCGCCGAGTGTGCTCTCAGGGAGTACGGGCTGGATGAGGTGTGGTTCATGCCTGCCGGGGACCCTTATTTCAAGGAGGGAAGCCCCGTTACCGAGCCGAAGCTCCGCCTTGCCATGACAAGGACCTGCATCGAAGCATACGGGGAGCCCCGCTTTCGATGCTCGGATTTTGAGATCCGGGACCGGGAGCGCACCTATACGGCGGAGACCTTCCGAAAGCTTCACGCGCTTTATCCTGAGGACCTCTTTTACCTCATCATGGGCCTCGATTCTCTCGAGGCGCTTTCAAAATGGTACCGGCCCGAACTGCTGCTGCAAAATGCCGTGATCCTCTGCGCCCTGAGGGCGAAGACCCGTTCTGCCAATGAGACATTTTCCAAAACGGATGCCGCCAGGCAGAGTGAAGACTCCGAAGAGGAAGCTCTCACTCCGGCCGATGCTAAAGAGGGTACAGGCAGCGCTGTGACCGCCAAAGGGGAGGAGCTTCGCGATGCCAGGGCTTCTCATGGATGCGGCGCACTGTCCGATGTCGAAGAAGGCACAAAAGCCTTCGAAGCCTCCGAGGAGGATGCGCTTCGTTTTTTGGATGCAGTCCGGCTCCTGCAGGAAGAATACGGATCCGTCCATCCGGATATCCGGCAGCTGCATTGCCCGGAAATGAATATTTCTTCCACGATGATCCGAGAGGCTGTCCGCGGCGGCGATCTTGCCTCATTTGTCACTCCGGCAGTCGCTGAATTCATTGAAAAACACGGACTTTACCGGTGATTTTGCTTCGGAATTGTGGGGAAAACTGCCGCAAGAAACTATATCTTGTATTTTCTTGTTTACATATGTCTTTTTTTAATTTATAATAGCCTTATTAGTTTTGATGTTTAAGGAGTGTGTGATGGGCTTTCTTAACAAGTTTGTTGACAATCTGAAGAGCAGACAGCGCGAAGACGACGACGAGTACTTCCTGGATGATGATTATTACGATGAGAACGAGTATTACGACGACGAAGAGCCGCAGCAGCCGCAGCCAAAGCGGCCGGGCCTGTTCTCCAGAAGGGACTCCGGTTCCGGCGAGCAGCGTTCCGGCGGATTCTTCAGCCGCAAGGTCGTTCCGATCGATGGAGGCACCGGCATGCAGGTAACGATGAAGAGACCGGCCAGTCTTGATGATTCCAGAGACATCTGTGATGATCTTCTGGCAGGCAAGGCCGTAGTTATTAATCTGGAAGGCATCAGCACTGATACCGCGCAGCGTATTATCGATTTCACGCTCGGCGCTGTATACAGCATCGACGGCGATCTTCAGATGATCTCCAAGTACATTTTCATTGCCTCTCCGCATACGGTAGAGCTGTCCGGTGATTTTGCCGGCGATTTTGCCAAGATGAACAGCGGCTCCTCACAGCCGGAGATGAGATCCCGCGCAAGCGGCTTCTCATTTAATGGGTAACCTGCCGGGGCTGAAACGTAATGCCCTGTCCGGATCGATCCTGATCCTCGTTCTGATCGCGATTGACCAGTGGACCAAGTCCCTGGCCGTCGCGCATCTGAAGGGTCAGGCGGCTGTCAGTCTCATCAGAAACATTCTGGAGCTATTATATGTGGAAAATATGGGTGCAGCCTTCGGTATCATGAACGGCATGCGCCTTATTTTCGTTGTTCTGGCCCCGCTGGTATCTGCGGCGCTGATCTATATCTGCCTGAAACTGCCGAACGCGCCTCGCTTTGGCTGGCTTAAGCTCTGCGCGATCCTGATCATTTCCGGCGCGATGGGAAACTGGATCGACCGCGTACGCCAGGGCTATGTCGTGGATTTCATTTATTTCAAGCCGATCGACTTTCCCGTTTTTAATGTTGCGGATATCTATGTTACCTGCGCGGCCTTCGGGATGATCTTCCTTCTGATCTTTTACTATACTGAGGAGGAGACGAATGAGATCCCGCTGCTCGGGCAGAAGAAAAAAGAAGAAAGAGATCCGGATGACACTGACTGATGGAATACATTTTCAGATCCGAGGAAAATAAAACACCAAGAACCAGACTTGACTCATACCTGGCAGAGCTGCTGCCGGATATGAGTCGTTCTCATATTCAGGGCATGATCCGTTCCGGCGAGATCACGGTCGGAGGATCCAGGGTCAAGCCCGGGTATATGCTAAACGACGGGGACCGTATCTATGTGCTGGAAAAGGAACCGGAGGCCGTCACGATCGAGCCGGAGGACATCCCTATGGACATCGTCTATGAGGATGCGGATGTGATCGTGGTCAATAAGCCAAAGGGCATGGTCGTGCATCCTGCCAACGGGCATTACACCGGGACGCTGGTCAATGCCCTGCTGTATCA
>Ga0256404_1012118_pt1 | contig 11308 bp, 12 predicted proteins | sample RumenRJG_01DNA_FD_185990 | JGI IMG/M metagenome (GOLD analysis project Ga0256404, IMG submission 185990) | Bovine rumen microbial communities from Lethbridge, Alberta, Canada - RJG_01 | ecosystem: Host-associated > Mammals > Digestive system > Stomach > Rumen | place: Canada: Alberta | collected... | reverse complement strand
CCACTTTTTCGTTATTTGGGGACGTGTCCCCAAATGGCGAAAAAGAGATAAAAGTTTTAGGGGTGGGGTTTGGGGAGAGACCCTTTTTCAAAAGGGTCCTCCCCAATTACGCGGTGTACACACCGCGACAAACTCTGATTTATCTTAAAAAGTTTACAACGATCTTGATTGAAAAGAGGCAACTATTTTGAACGATCTTAAACAACTGCTTTTGCAGGCAAAAACACTTGTAATATTCAAAAGTCTGCATAAGCAGAGCGTATTTGAAAAATTTCTCGCGGCAGTGCAGGCAAGTCTTGCTGATGACAGCGAAACAGCTGTCGCACAGTACTGCGACTTTGTCAGCGAGCTTTATACATACAGCGACGATCTCACCGAGTACATCTTAAAGCTTGTGCTTGAGAATGAAAATCTGTTTATGCTGCGCAAGGGCGAGGGCAAGCCTACGGGCGTTCTGCTTGAGGAGTGCCTTGCAAGCGAGCTTGAAACTATCCAGGAGCTTGCCGAGATCCCGTGTGAGCAAATCATTTCAGGTATCGGCTATGACGGCTTTTTACCGCGCTATAAAACGCAGGAGCTTGATTTCTCGCAGATCTATGCCGACAGGATACATAAGATAGCCAAGTACGGCTACGGCATCTATTCGCAGTATCACGTTTTCGTTATAGAAAACGCAGCCATCGTGCCTGTTGAGTGCCCCGACCCGATACGCCTTGACCAGCTTTCAAACTATCAGCTCGAAAGGGAGCAGGTCATTAAGAACACACTTGCGCTGCTTGCGGGCAAGCCTGCAAACAACGTGCTTTTGTACGGCGACTGCGGCACAGGCAAATCCTCGACCGTCAAGGCGATAGCTAATGAATATTACACACAGGGACTTCGCCTTATCGAGCTGAAAAAGAAACAGCTGCACGAGCTGCCAAAGATAGTCGAAACAGTCAGCAGGAACCCGCTGAAATTCATCATCTTCATCGACGACCTGTCATTCACCGAGGACGATGACGATTTCGCCGCACTCAAAGCAATACTCGAGGGCAGCGTTTCCTCGACCGCCGCAAACCTCGCTATCTATGCGACCTCAAACCGCCGTCACCTTGTCAGAGAAACATTCTCCGCAAGGCAGGGCGATGAGATACATTTTAAAGATACAATGCAGGAGCTGCTCTCGCTGTCAAGCCGCTTCGGGCTGACCGTTACCTTCCAAAAGCCCGATAAAAAGGTGTTCCTTGATGTTGTAAAGGACATCGCAGCGCAGTACGAGCTTCAGATACCGCAGGACGAGCTGTTTATGCAGGCAGAGGCTTACGCGCTTGCAAGGGGAGGACGCTCACCGAGAGTGGCAAAGCAGTTTGTCGAATACTTGAAAGGATGTGGAGATAATGCTTGAATTCGTAAAATGTGAGACCGACCATAAGCTCAGACGTACTGCCGAAATGGCAAGCGACATCTGGCACGAGTGCTTTGAGGGCGTTATTTCCGATGAACAGATAGATTATATGGTCGATAACTACCAGTCGTTTGCCGCGATAAAAAGGCAGGTCGGCTCGGAGAATTATGAGTATTATAACTTTGTGCTTGACGGTACGCGCATAGGGTATTTTGCTGTCGCACCGCAAAGTGACGGCACGCTGTTCCTCTCAAAGCTGTATATGTATAAGGAGTATCGCGGCAACGGATATTCCTCAAAGGCTTTTGCGTACATAAAAGAGCTTGCAAAGCAGTACGGCTGCAAAAGCATCTGGCTGACAGTCAACCGCCACAATTACGGCGCAATGAAAGTCTACGAGGCTTTTGGAATGAAAGCGATAAGAGAACAGGTCACCGACATCGGAAACGGCTTTGTTATGGACGATTACGTTTACAGCATCGACATTTGAGCAGTCCGAAATTCTGTACAATTTATGCTCCTCGGAAAAAATTTTTCGGGGAGTGAAATTTTTTTGTTATATCTCCCTGCGCTTTGCGTCTGTTATAGTGAAAGCGCTTTTGAAACCAAACGGAGGTCACCATGCAAGACAATGAATTGCTGAAAATGTATTTTGACAGAAATGAACAGGCTATATCCGAAACAGCCGAGCAGTACGGCAGGTATTGTATGTACATAGCTGATAATATCCTGCAAAACCGCCAGGACAGTGAGGAGTGTGTCAACGATGCGTATGTGACGCTTTGGAACACTATCCCGCCGCAGAAACCGCAGAGCCTTAAAGCATACCTTGCAAAGGTTTTGAGAAATGCTGCATTGTCAATGGTGCGAAAGCACAATGCCAAAAAACGAGGCAGCGGAGAAGTCGATGAGATAATCGACGAGCTGCGCGAGGCTGAAACGGATACTCCCGAGAGCATTACAGATGCTAAAATGATGAGTGAGCTTATAAACGGATTTGTCAAAGGACTTGAAAAACAGCATAGGATCATCTTTGTCAAAAGGTATTGGTATCTCTGCCCTTCAAAACAGATCGCCAAGGAATGTGATTTGAGTGTGGGCAATGTGAATGTGACACTCCACAGGCTGAGACAACAACTAAAAAACTATCTGGAACAGGAGGGGTTCAAAATATGAAAAAAGAGGAGATATTTGAAATGACAAAACATCTTGATGAAAAGTATATCCTTGAAGCAGCAGCTGAACCCAAGAAGAATATAAAGCTCAAAAAGAGGATAATATCATTCGCAGTCGCAGCAGCGCTGACAGCATCTCTGTCAGTCGGCGCATTCGCAGCGTATAAGGCTCTCAACAGAGAAAGCGTAAGCACATATTACGACAGCAGCGCTATCGATAAGCTGGAGCGCAGCGGTTATGTATCGGGTCAGACTACCGAGAATGAGCATTTCAGGTTTACACTTGAAACCGCTGTAAAGGACAACTACAACCTTTTGGCAGTAGTTTCCGTCGAACCGCTTGACAGCTATGCCGAGCAGTATATCAAAAAGGATTATGCAGCGATATTCACCAATGCGACCTATGCCGATACGGGAGATGAGGTCGACGGCTTCGCTACCATGGCAGGCATGAAAGGCTATGAAAAAGGAAAGGCTTACTCGATGCGTCTTGAAGTTCCCGTCAATACCGTTAACGGTACGGCAGACCTTTCAAGACCGATAAACCTTAAATTTGTCAGAGATCAGAGCAACGAAGCAGCATTAGATGTTGATCTGTTCAAGGGACTCAGCCTTGACCTCAAAGATATCAAGCAGTCCAAGAATGCGGTGTTCTATTCACCTGCAGGCGAAAAGCTGGATGTTTCCGAGTTCAGCATTGCTGTTGATTCCCCGCAGTTTAGCGTTAAAGATGTTGAATCCAGTGATCCTGCTCCGGGCAAGGAGTATAAATTTAAGTTCGACCCTGAAGGCGTGAAGATGCACTACAAGGACGGCACAATAGGTGAGTTTAGAGAAAAGCTGAACGCTATCTATATGCATCTGACCAAGGAAGAAAAAACAGTAACTATTTTAGACCTCAATACTCTTATCGACCCCGAGCAGATAGACTATATCGAATACCTCGGCACCACCTTCAAAAGAAAATAACTGTCCAAAAATATGTACAACAAAAAAAGAACTCTCCAAACGGGGAGTTCTTTTCTTTGCGTATTATTCACACTCTCGAAGCCAGCAGCTTTGCAATAATAAGATCGCTGTCGGTGGTTATCTTTATGTTTATCGCATCGCCCTCAACGATGTGTATCTTCTCGCCTTTTGCCGTGAATATGCTGCAAGTGTCGGTGAGTTGTGCCTTTTGATTCTCGTCAAGCTCACTGTAATATTTGTCAAGCAGCGTGATGTCAAAGCTCTGCGGAGTCTGTGCGCGGTACAGCCTGCTGCGGTCAAGCGTTTCGTCAACAGTTTCGCCGTCCTGCGAGCTTACCACCGTGTCAACGCACTTGACGTAAGTTCCGCATGCCGAGTATTTGAGCGCACCGATGATGTTGTCCTCTATCATCTTGTCGGTCAGAAAAGGTCTGACCGCATCGTGCGTGAGTATGATGTCGCCCTTTTTGACCTTGTGCGCAGCCTTTATCGCCGAAACGATGTTCATTACCGTAGCGTTGCGGTCGCTGCCGCCGTCAATTACCTTTACCCGCTTTGTGTCGATGCTGTACTCCGCGAGCAGAGTGTCCATTATCTCGTGCCATTCGGGCTTTATCCCGATGTATATCTCGTCAATGTGCTTTTGCGCCGCAAATTTCTCCACCGTGTAAATGATTATCGGCTTATCAAGCACCCGTATGAATTGCTTGGGCACGTTCGAGCTTTTCATTCTCGTTCCGCTGCCGCCGGCAACTATTCCCGCAAAAATCATTTTGTTTTCTCCTTTTTTACCGTTCGTTTTACATCAGCTGATGCCGTATTCCTTGTTCAGATCAAGAAGATGATGACCTGCGATCGTTTTGCGCGCCACATCAATAACAATGACCATATAGCAGTTTTCAGTATCCGTGAAAAGCAGAACGTGCTGATAGGTGTTTTCGCTGTTGGCATAAACCGCTTCTATAAGATGACCGCTGTATCCGTATTGCGATATCAGACCGCTGCGCGCCAGCTCGTGCGCATAATCCCATATATCCGTTATCTGCTCGGCTGTGTCGGTAACGTTCTTCATACCGCCCTGCATAGTCTGAATATACTTTTGTTTATCAAGCTCTGTCAGCATATGTGTATCACTTCTTTTTTCTGAATAAACAGCGCCCCCCGCATTGCGAGGAGCGCCAGACTGTCTTACTTTATTTCGTACTTTTTGAGCAGCGCCTGTATCTTCGAGTGAGGATCGATAACATTTGATATCGAAAGATCGTGATTGAGCGATGCGATATAGTAAGCAATATACTTAGCACAGTCGACCTCGTGGAACCACGGGCTTGAAAGAAGCTCGGGAGTCCTGTATGTGAGGTTCGTGCCGAAAACTCCGTCGATTATGCCGTCTGCATAAGCCTTGTCGAAGGCTTCCAGACCGTTTGTGAATATCGGATATGTAGCGTAGCAGAAAATTCTGTTAGCCTTGCGCTTTTTCAGCTCGATAGCGATGTCGAGCATAGATTCGCCCGAGGATATGATATCGTCAGCAACGAAAATATCCTTTCCTGTAACGTCATTACCCATATACTCGTGTGCAACGATCGGGTTTCTGCCGTTTACGATAGTAGAGTAGTCACGTCTTTTGTAGAACATACCCAGATCAACACCGAGTATAGACGCATAGTACATATTTCTGCTGATAGCACCCTCGTCAGGTGAAACTATCATATAGTGATCCTTGTTAGGCTTGAAATCATCGATGCTTCTGAACATAGCCTTCAGCACCTGATAGGAGGGAATAATGTTGTCAAAGCCCATAAGCGGGATAGCGTTCTGAACTCTCGGGTCGTGAGCGTCAAATGTAAGGATGTTTGAAACGCCCATAGCCTGAAGCTCCTGAAGAGCAACTGCGCAGTCGAGCGACTCGCGGTAGTTTCTTCTGTGCTGTCTGCCGCCGTAAAGGGTAGGCATTATAACGTTTATTCTGTGGGTCTTTCCGCTTGCCGCCTGGATTATCCTCTTGAGATCCTGATAGTGATCGTCAGGTGACATACAGTTGAGCTGTCCGAAAAGCTTGTACTTGCAGTTGTAGTTGCCCACATCGCACAGAATGAAAAGATCGTTTCCTCTTACAGTCTGCTTGATAAGTCCCTTGCCGTCGCCCGAAGAAAATCTCGGACAGTCAGCTTCTACAAGGAAAGTGTCCACTGCATACTCGTTCTCGTTTGCCCAGTTAGTAAGATACCAGTTGACCTTCTCTCCAAGATCTTTAGCGCCGTCCATAGCTATAAGTCCCAAAGGAGCGACTCTTGAATTGTTGTCAAAAAGTATCTTGTCAGCGTTATTACCCATTATTTCTTCCTCCGTATCCACAAATTTACAGCCGCACAGACTGCATCGCATACAAATTAATTATACTGCACTTTTCGACAATTTACAATACCCTTTGCGCTATTTTCCAAATTTCAACCTTTTGAACAAAAACAAACCGCCTGACCATAAAATATTATACATAAAACGCATAGTGTGGATAGTTACCAAAAAAGTTCACAGTATAGCGCCTTTTTTGTAATGTGTAATTAACCTAAATGCTTGCATTTTAATAGCAAATGTTGTATAATATAATGGATTAGGTATGCGCGGTCAAGGGCTTGCGAAATGCCAGAAACTGCGCATCAGTGCCTTATTTTCAGCAAATCATAGTGAGGAGTATGTGTTTATGACAAGGTCACAAAGGTATTTCAGCGAAATGAAAACAAAGAGAGTAGCCTTTATCGGCGTAGGTGTCAGCCACCTCGCGCTTATCAGACTGTTTCTCTCAAAGGGCATAAAGGTCGTTATCTGCGACCAGAAGGAAAAGGACGACTTTGACGAAGCTGTTTATGAGGAGTTCGTGGCAAAGGGTGCGGATTTCTCGCTCGGCAAGGATTACATAAACGAGATATATAACTGCGATGTTGTTTTCAGAACGCCCGGCTTTTACTTCAATCGCCCCGAGCTTGAAAAGGCAAGGCAGATGGGCATAGTAGTAACCAGCGAAATGGAAACGTTCTTTGACCTTTGCCCCTGCAGGACATACGGTGTAACAGGCTCTGACGGCAAGACCACGACCACCACGCTCATCAGCGAGTTCCTCAAGGCAGAGGGCAAGCGCGTGCATATCGGCGGAAATATCGGCAAGGCACTTTTGCCGATAGTTGAAACTATCTCCGAGGCGGACGTTGCAGTTGTCGAGCTTTCAAGCTTCCAGCTTATCTCCATGCGCGAATCTCCCGATGTAGCGGGCATAACAAATATCAGACCCAACCACCTCAATGTCCATAAGGATATGCAGGAGTATATCGACTCCAAAAAGAATCTTATCCTGCATCAGAACGCCTACTCAAAGACCGTTCTGAGCTATGATGACGAAACGACCAGGAGCCTTAATGACTGTGTGCGCGGCAACCTGCGTTATTTCAGCCGTACTCAAATGGTCGACAACGGCAGCTTCCTGCGTGATGACGGTATGCTTTGCTACAACGACCACGGCAAAGTCACCGAGTACGTTCATATGAAGGACATCAGGATACCGGGTATGCACAATGTCGAGGACTACCTCACCGCTATCGCAATGACCTACGGCGATGTTTCCGTCCAGAGCGTTGTAAACGTAGCCAAGACTTTCGGCGGTGTCGAGCATAGGATAGAGTTCGTGCGCGAGCTTGACGGAGTGAAATACTATAACAATTCCATCGCATCAAGCCCTACACGAGTTCTTGCCTGCCTTGATGCCTTTGACCAGAAGCAGATAATGATACAGGGCGGCTCCGATAAGGGCATATCCTTTGCTCCAATGGCAGACGCGCTTTGCGAAAAGGTCAAGGTGCTTATCCTTATGGGCGAGACTGCGCAGAAGATAGAGGACGCCGTCAAGGCATCCGAAAAGTACGACCCAGCAAACATTCGTATAGTAAGAGTCGCCAATATGGCAGAGGCGGTCGAGATAGCTCACCACTACGCTGTTGAGGGCGATATAGTTTCGCTTTCGCCTGCGTGTGCAAGCTTTGATATGTACAGAATGTTCGAGGACAGAGGCAGACATTTCAAACAGCTCGTCAACGAGCTTTAAAGGAAAGATCATATGGAACTTCTAAAAACTCTCACCGAGCTTTGCGCACAGCGCGGAGTTTCGGGCGATGAAAAAACGGCAAGCGAGAAAGCCGCACAGCTTTTGAGCGAATATGCAGACGTATCGACCGACCATTTCGGCAACGTCTGCGGCACAGTCGGTGCGCACGATGACAGCAAGCAGACGCTTTTGCTTGAAGCGCATATCGACGAGATAGGAATGATCGTCACCTACATCACCGATGACGGATTTTTGAAGATATCGCCATGCGGCGGTACGGACGAAAGGGTGCTGACCGCACAGCAGGTCACAGTCTGCGGCAGAAAGAGCATCACGGGCGTGGTCACATCTATCCCGCCCCACCTGCAAAAAGACGGCGAAAGCGGCGGCAGCGCGAGCATTTATGTTGATATCGGTATGACCAAAGCACAGGCTGAAAAGATCGTTTCACTCGGCGACAGGGTGCTTGTCGAGAATACGCTCGAGCTTATGCGCGGACATATCGTTACATCAAAGGCGCTTGATGACAGAAGCGGCGTGGCGGCGGTGCTTCTTGCACTTGATAAGCTCAAAGGCAAGCAGACAAATTACAACATCAGCGTGCTTTTTGCCGCGCAGGAGGAAACAGGCGAGCGCGGTGCGCAGACGGGCGCTTTTAGTATCGCTCCCGACCTCGCTGTTGCAGTCGATGTTTCCTTTGCAAAAACGCATTTTGAAAGCGAGGAGGACTGCGGAATAATGGGCAAGGGCACTATGATAGGCGTTTCGCCGAGCCTTTGCAGAGAGCTTTCGCAAGCCTTTATCGACACCGCACAGCAAAAAGAGATACCCTATCAGATAGAAGTAATGAGCGGCAAAACAGGCACAGATGCCGATAAGATAAGCGTAACGCGCTCGGGCGTAAAAACAGTTACCCTGTCGATACCGCTCAAATATATGCACACTCCCACCGAGGTGCTTGACCTGCGGGATATAGACTATACTGCGTCGCTTATCGCAGAATTTGCACAAGGCAGGTGTGAGATATGACAGAATTGCTAAAACAGCTTTGCCTGCTTGACGGCATTTCGGGCGATGAAGGCAGCGTGCGCGATCTCATCATCTCGCAGATAAAGGACTATGCCGACATCACCGTTGATCCGCTTGGCAATGTCATCGCCTTTTGCAAGGGCGAGCAGACACCAAAAAACAAAGTCCTCGTTTCCGCGCATATGGACGAGGTCGGAATGATAGTCACCTACATCAATGCGGACGGCACGCTCAAATGCGACTGTGTCGGCGGCGTTGATCCCAAGGTCGTCTACGGCAAGCGCGTAAGAGTCGGCAGGGATAAGATACTCGGCGTCATCGCAGGCACAGCGATACACAACGTGCCAAAGGCTGACCGCAGCAAAGCCGTGCCTTTTGATAAGCTTGTTATCGACATTGGCTGTGAGAGCAGACAGGAGGCGGAAAAGCTCGTCAGACAGGGCGATAGCGTTTGCTTTGTTTCCGATTTCACCCGCTTCGGCGACGGCTTTGTTAAATGCAAGGCGATAGATGACAGGGCAGGCTGTGCGATCATGATACAGCTCATAAAGGACAGACCGAAGTTCGATACCTATTTCACTTTTGTTGTGCAGGAGGAGATCGGTCTGCGCGGTGCAACTGCTGCAAGTTATACCGTTGCCCCCGACTTTGCATTCGTGCTTGAGGCTACTACCGCCTCGGATATCCCCGAAAGCGAGAACGAGAAAAAGGTCTGCGAGCTTGGAAAGGGCGCAGTAGTATCGTATATGGACAGACACACTATCTACGATAAAGAGATGTACTCGCTTGCGTTTGAAACCGCAAAGGAGAACTCTGTCCCCGTTCAGACCAAATCGGTCATAGCGGGCGGAAATGATGCAGGCGCTATCCACCTTTCGCGCGGCGGCGTGAGAACGACAGCTATCTCGCTGCCGTGCAGGTATCTGCACTCACCGAGCTGCGTTATAAACGAGCGCGATATGCAAAGCGCATATGACCTTGTAAAACTACTTTTGAACAGGACTTACAATAAATGATCTATCAGCTTAACGAGCCTACAATAAATGCTCATATGCTTGAAAAGCTCACCCCGAACAACTATACACGGCGCATTAAATCGCACTTTCTTGCCTACTCGACCAAGTACGAGTTCTGCCGCTTTTTCGCAGTGGACGACTACGACAGTCACCTCGGCATTATCTGCGTTTTCAATTCGTCGATGATGGTATCGGCTTTTGAGGGAGTGACTTTCAGCGAGGATACGCTCTCCGAGGTAGCGTCATTCATAGTAATGAACAAGCCGTACTCGGTCGAGTTTCCCGTGCAGTATGCACCTGCGCTTGAAAGAATGTGCAGTATAGAATATCTTGGCGATAAGCGTACAGAGTTTGCGTTTTCCGCAGCAGGCGAGCTGCCCGAACTTGATGTGCAGGAGCTTCCGCGCCTTGATGATGTTTTCAATATCCTTGCAGACTGTTTCCCCGCGATAAAGAACAACCACGGGCTGTGGCTCACAGATACCTCGCACCGCGTGCGCAGAGGCCTTGCACAGAGCTTTATCCTTGAAGGCTGCACCACAGCGACCGTTCAGTACATAATCGACAAGGTAGCGCTGATAGGCCACGTCGGTACGCTGCCCGAGGAAAGAGGCAAGCACCATGCGCGCAGGCTGCTTTACTGGATAGGCGAAAAGCTCACGGCTGACGGCTTTGAGGTACGGCTGTTTGCCCGTCCGCACCGCGTAAGCTATTACGAGGAGATAGGCTTCAAAAAGTGCGGACTTGATATAGTTTTAGAGAGAAAAGATAAAGATTTTTAGAACAATAAGGAGGACAATATGATACTCACAGTAGTAAGCACGGTCGTTTCATTTTCGCTTATGCTCGGCGGGATACTTATGAAGATAAGTGCCAATAAGCCCATAAGCGAAACAGTCGGCTTCAGAACACACAAGGCGATGCTCAACGTCACCAACTGGCACAATGCCAACAGCAAATGCGGCAGCTTGTGGCTGCTGACAGGCGCAGCAGGCTTTGCGCTGACGATGCTTATCCCGCTTGTGATAATGCCAAGGCTCAATACAAATGCCGATGTTCTTTTGCAGATCCTGCCGCTCGCAGCACAGATAATTTCATCTGCTGCCTGCGCAGTACACGTTGAAAGAAGCCTTAAATAAGTCTCTTACGGGTGGTGTATTAAGGTATGGTGCATTCCCAGACGCAGCAGATAGTTTTTACAGGCTCCGTACTGTCAGGATATTTCCTTTCGGGCGTTGTGTATATCTTGCTGCCGATAGCTGCATACCTGCTGATGATGCACCGCAAAGCCGCAAGGTTTTACCCAGTTGTCACAGGTGTTATAGTCTATTTTATAGCAGAACGCTTCAGCGCACTTTTTGCAAGCCTTTTCGGTGCTTCTCAGGGCTTTATGAGCAAGACGGTGATAGCAGCCGAAATAATCTGCTACCTTGAAGAAACGGGACGGTATTTTGCTATGAAATATCCCGTCACCGATATTAAAAGCACGAATGCAGCCGTTTGCTACGGTATCGGTCACGCAGGGCTTGAATGCTTTATCCGCGCATATCAGAAATTCCAGCTTTATTCCTACGGACAGCGCCTTAACAGCAAAGGGCTTGACAGCTTTATATCGGGCAAATCGGCTGAAAAGGCA
>Ga0256404_1012117_pt1 | contig 11308 bp, 14 predicted proteins | sample RumenRJG_01DNA_FD_185990 | JGI IMG/M metagenome (GOLD analysis project Ga0256404, IMG submission 185990) | Bovine rumen microbial communities from Lethbridge, Alberta, Canada - RJG_01 | ecosystem: Host-associated > Mammals > Digestive system > Stomach > Rumen | place: Canada: Alberta | collected... | reverse complement strand
TTTTACAACAAAGCCTGGATTTTTCGAAGTCCAGGCTTTTGTTTTTATAAGAGAAACCCGGCCTGCTGGCCGGATTTCATCCGAAAAAAAGAGACTGCCGCACTATTTTTAGTGCGACAGCCCCCTGTACCCGATGTTTTATTCATCGTTCTGCAGTCTATTTATATTCTGCATGGATATCAATATCCTTCTCATCTTCACCGAAATCCAAAGTAAAGCGCATATCCGCACTTGTTACGGATGAAAGATCACTCAGACCGTTGGTCTCTAATTCATCCAGATTAATCTCCAAATCAACCAGTCCGATTTCCCCGTCATTCAGTCTTACACTATACATAAGATAATCGGTCATCAGCGTATTCAGCGCAAACGCATCCTCATATGAATCGGTAATGCTGATGTCGCTGCCGCTGTTATTCTGCACGATAAAATACAGATGAGCATAGAGATTGTCATCTTCATCTTCAAACGGTCTGCCCGCTGAGCGGATGACAATGCCGCCGTCATTATATAACTCCGCTCCGTCATCTTTCCAGGATGCATCGGCATCCGGATTTTCAATCTGCACCTGGGCAGTGGCAAGTTCGGTGTTATAATCAGACGCATATACCGTCAGATGAAATCCGAGACTGCCGAATTCTTTCATGGACAGCTGGTTCCGGCCGGCCTCTGAAAGTACATCATCCAATGTGATATCAACCAAAGCCGTACATCCCGGTGCGATGATATCCCCCGTCCAGTTCCTACTGCATACCTTCAGGCCGTTTACGGTGATGCCGTCAACCCCGACATAACGATATTCTGATCCATCATTTCTGACTTCCAGAAGCACACCGGTCTGACCATTCTCCAATTCAAGCATGGCTTCCGACAGAACCGTAAGATCTCCGGCCTGTACCGGTTCTTCATTGCTGAATGCCATCATTTTCATCTGTACTGTATTCAGCGCAGCATCGCTGACAATCGTGCTCTGATAAGGATCTCCGCTGGTATCTACCTTGTCTGCCAGACTGGTCGGCAAATCAAGGGAACCTGTGTACGTACTGTTGTTATCCGCATCCTCGATTTCAAAGCTGACTTTCATGTCTGCGATCGCATTAATTCCATAGATCTGCAATGTCTGAAGATCAAACTCCATGGTCTCCTGCGCATGATTGCCCGGCGTCACATCGACATTGACGAAACCATCATCTACCATGTATCCGTTGATGGAATTCGCAGAATATCCCATGGAACCGGAAACAAAGGTAAGATCTTTGTCCGTCCCGTTGCTCAGGTCCAGCAGAACAACAGCCGCGTCATCTGTATATGTCAGACTCTTTGCCGTAATGGTCACGCCATCCTGATCATAGATCGTGCTCTCTTCAATGGTGCCGGATTTATCAAATGCCGGCAGGCTTTCGTCCGAACTGCTCTTGTCCGCTTTTTCCGTATCGCTTTCCGAAACGGAGGTCTCATTCTTCTCCGCATTTCCTGTGCTCTGCGAGGCGCAGGCAGATGTAAAAACAACCGCTGCCAACAGGGCTGCTGTCGCTTTTTTCAGGATTTTCTTTTTCACTGAAAGTACCCCCTTCCTGTACTGCTTTACATTTTACAGTAAAAGCCTGGTAATTATTACCTGTTGGCTTCGGGGGAAATATTCCTTCAGTTTTTTCCTGCCTGCACAGTGCTATTCCCTGCGTGATAAGATTCTGTCCTATCTTTCGGCAGAATCCATACGTCAGCATTCATCCAATTTCGATATCCTGTTGACCGGCAGCAGCCGGCCGACTATCTGAGCGCAGCGCGAAGTGCGCTCTCCGGCGAGCTTTCCAGACTGAAAAAGAAGTGATTTTCGATTGTCAGAGAAATCATTTTCATCTGATGCAGAGATAAGGCATCTCTGCACAGCATCAATCAGCCAAGCAGCTTCTTAAGATCCTCTTCCGGCGTGCTGATCGGACCGATATTGTACTGGTCCACAAGAATCTTCAGCACATTCGGTGAAATAAACGCCGGCAGTGAAGGCCCAAGCAAAATGTTCTTAATGCCCAGGTGAAGCAGCGTCAGCAGAATGCAGACTGCTTTCTGTTCATACCAGGACAGTACGAAAGAAAGCGGCAGTTCATTCACGCTGCATCCGAAGGCCTCCGCCAGTGCCACGGCAATCCGGATCGCACTGTAGGCGTCATTGCACTGACCGACATCCATGATGCGCGGAAAACCTGCGACAGTGCCGAGGTCAAGATCGTTAAAGCGGTATTTTCCGCAGGCAAGCGTCAGAACAATGGAATCCGCCGGCGTCTGCTTTACAAATTCCGTGTAATAGTTTCTTCCAGCCTTGGCTCCGTCACAGCCGCCTACGAGGAAGAAATGGCTGATCTTACCTGCCTTGACCGCATCTACGATCTCGCCGGCATGCGAAAGGACGAAGTCATGGCCGAAGCCGGTCGTCACCTGACGGCCGCCGTTGATGCCTGTCATGATATGATCCTCCGGATAGCCGCCAAGCTCCAGCGCTCTGCTGATCACCGGCGTGAAATCCTTATCTTCCCCGATATGCTTTACGTCCGGGAAGGAAACCACGTCCGTTGTAAATACGCGGTCTTTATAAGAGGCCTTCGGCGGCATCAGACAGTTCGTCGTAAACAGGATCGGCGCCGGGATATCAGCAAATTCCTTCTGCTGGTTCTGCCATGCCGTACCGAAGTTCCCTTTGAAATGCGGATACTTCTTAAGTTCAGGATAGGCATGTGCCGGCAGCATCTCACCATGTGTATAGATATTGACACCCTTGCCCTCCGTCTGTTCCAGAAGGAGCTTGAGATCTCTCAGGTCATGACCGGTAATCACAATGAAAGGTCCCTTCTCAATCGTAAGCGGAACTTCCGTCGGCTCCGGCTTGCCGTATGTCTCTGTATTAGCCTGATCGAGAAGCGCCATGCATTTCAGGTTGATCTCACCGGTCTTCAGAACCAGCTGTAAAAGCCGGTCAGCCTCGAAATCGCTGCCGACTGCATAAAGCCCCTCGCCGAAGAAGCGATCGACATCCGGATCCCTATAGCCAAGCGCCCTGGCATGATGCGCATAAGCCGCCATGCCGCGCAGTCCGAACAGAATCAGTGATTTCAGGGAGCGGATATCTTCATCCGCCGTCCACAGATTCTTCATATCATAATCATCGGTCCGGCCGCACGGGTCAGCGCAGTCACCGCACAGCGGCACCATCACATCTCTCTGCTTGTGTGTCAGCCCGATCTGCCTGCGGATGGATGCCGCATTGAAATTGACATTGGTTACGGTCATGAAAAGCCCGTCAATTAAAAGCTGCCATGTCTCATCCGGAATCTCCGCATTGGTATCGGTCGTGCGGGCAAGACCGATCAGCGCACCGGTCAGCTCATCCTGAAGGCCGGCCACATCCGCTGTCTTGCCGCAGACACCTGCCTTACCCATGCATCCACTGCAGCCCGCTGTCTGCTCACACTGAAAACAAAACATATCCGCCATTGTATCTTCTCCTTATCATTTATTTTCTCAAACATCCCGGGATCAGCTATCCGCTGATCTCCTTACAGATGACAGAATAAACGATAAGTCTGAAGATGTACGTTGCACAGGCAACAAAGCAGAAAATATCGCAGACAGATCAATGCTTCTGATTCTGCCCGCTCTTATAAGAGACGGCCAGAACTGCTGCCCCAAGGCCTGTCATAATAAACGGAAATGCCGCCCAAATAAACTGTCCGGCCGGCTGCACCGGCTCATAAAATACCAACGAAGCAATAATACCGGCCAGTATACACAGACATCCAATAACAGTCCATATCTTCTTCATGCCGTCTTCCCTCCGTATCTGCAGTACAATCTGTAAAAACCGATTCCCATATGAAGTGCAGCACAGACATAGAAAAACGCAAGCACATACCATTTGAAAGCCGCTATATCCAGTGCATGGCCTCCCAGAAGTTTCATGATCACATTCGGCAGAACCACTGCGGCAAATATCAGGGTAAAAGGCAGAAATCTGCGTAGCATCACCCGCCTGATCATCTCGAGCTTCGAGCTGTCATCGGTAAACAATTCGTTATTCTCCTCTGCCTGGTCTGCTTCCTTGCAGTAATAATCCCAGCCATTCATCGAAAACAGATATGACCAGCCATAATCCCTGCACATCGCATGGAAATCCTCCTGTTCAGAAGCCTTCCTGTCCGAAAATTCCAGCTTGTAGACCACGGATGCCGGACTGCACTCCTCAAATGTATAGATGCCCGGCACGGCGGCCTTCACCGCCTTCCAGCCGCTGGCATGCATCTCAGAGAGCCACTTCTCCTCCGCTTCATATTCTGTAAGGTCGAAAAATCTCAAAACCCTCTTCTGCGTCATTGCTCATCCTCCTGAACGATTCTGTACAGGTGCCGGATTCTCTCCTTCTCCCGGTTCAGCACCTCTGTTCCCAGCGGCGTAATCAGATAATACTTCCGCTTCTCTCTCTCCTGCGTAAATCTGATCAGCCCATCCTTCTCCATTCTGGAAAGCGTCCCGTACATCGTCCCGGGACCGATGGTGATATGATCATCTGTCAGTTCCTTCACCCTCTGCGTGATGCCGTAGCCATGCCTCTCCTGCTGCAGAGACAGCAGAATGTAGAACGCCGATTCTGTCATCGGGCAGTAGACCTTCTCAATGTGTTTATCCATATGTACACCTAATCCTTTATATATCCAGGTTCGATATAACTATATCATGCCTCGATATATATGTCAAGGTTCGATATAGTGCAGATTTTACGGCAGATTTGCGGAGCGGACCAGCGTAAAATAATACTCTGTCACGGTTTCCGGTGACTCCGGCATGCCCCGCTTCACCCACATGGACACCATTTCTGCAAACGAGGTGACATAAAATGCTTCCGCATATTCTTTCGGCACGGATTCCGGAAACAGCTCCTTCATTCCATCAAACGCACCTGCCAGCTGCTCTCTGAAATACTTCAAGAAAATCCCGCTGCCTTCTCCTTTAAGGAGACTGGCGATGTCGCTCTGCTTTTCCTTCAGATGATACAGCAGATGTGTCAGTTCATTTCCCAGCGTCTCCGGCTTCGAGGAAAAATCATGCGTCTCCTCCCTCTCCCGTACGCTGCAGAAGATGATCGACCTTGCAGGCAGACAGATGCAGGCATCTGATTTTAAAGTCACACCGGGAAAAGGCATTGAAGCCGTCTGCGAAGGGAAACATCTTCTTGTCGGGAAAGGGGCTTTTCTGAAAGAAAAAGGCATCAGATTTGATGAAAACAGGATCAGGCAGTTCCGGAATATCGGCGCAGCGGTTGTTTTTCTGGCCGCTGATGAAAAAGCAGCCGGCCTGATCGCTCTTTCCGATACTTTGCGTGAAAGTGCTGCGCCGATGATTCAGAAGCTGCATGATATGAACGCAGAATCCGTTCTGCTGACCGGAGATAACGAAGCCGCTGCCCGGACTATTGCCGATCAGGTCGGCGTATCCACCGTCCGCAGCGAACTTCTGCCGCAGGACAAGCAGAAAATCATCCGGGAATACCAGGAAAACGGCCATAAGTTCTGCATGATCGGCGACGGGATCAACGATGCCGCCGCCCTGCGCACCGCCGACGCCGCCATAGCAATGGGCGGCATCGGTTCGGATGCCGCCCATCGAATCTTCGGATATTGTTCTTGTACAGGATGACATCAGCCGCGTTTCCTACCTGATTTATCTGTCACGCAAGGTTCTGCAGAAGATTCAGACCAACATCATCATTTCACTTGTTCTGAATGCACTGGCTGCCACACTGGCTGCATCCGGCGTTCTCAATGCCATCGTCGTTGCACTGGTGCACAACGCCGGATCCGTATTTGTTGTGCTGAATTCACTGTTTCTGCTCTCCGTAAAGGATACGGATCGGAAATAAGAAGAGTTTTTTATGCGCGTCAGTCTGCTTCCTGTGCTGCCTCGATATTGTCGTAGACATCCTGCATGGTATGGGAAGCCAGATCGGCCTCGAAAGCGCTCTGGATCTGGTTCAGCGACGCATCCAGCGCCTTATGGATATTTTTACCGACCGGACACATCTGGTTTGGATTCTCATGGAAGCGGAACAGGTCATCTCCGCTTTTTGTCTCCACAGCCTTGTAAATGTCGAGATAAGTGATCTCGGAAAGCGGGCGGTCGATCGTGATGCCGCCCGGGCCGCGTTTTACTTCGATAATCCCGGCTTCCTGCAGCTGCAGCATGATGTTCCGGATAATGACTGGATTGCTGCCGATACTGCCGGCCAGGAACTGGCTGGTAATTTTCTGCTTACCCTCAAAGAATTTCGCCGCCATGAGTATGTGTACGGCAATCGTGAATTTCGTCGATATCTGCAATCCTCTCACCCTCTTGTTATTCTATCGAATCCATGTGATTCTCTTTATCCGCTTTCTAGGTTCCATACGTACGATCCGCGGATGTTTTGCTGAACCCGTCAGCTTGTTCCATGACTAACCGCCATGACGCGGCTCTGATGTTGTTATAGACATTATAACATCAGGCCGTTCTCTCATCAATTCTATAATGCGTCCCTGAATCCGCATCGCGTCTGCCATGCGGCTCAGTCTGCTGCCGATCATTCATCTAAAAAGAAAATCTCATCGACATGCAGGTTCAGCAGTTTTGCCATTTTCATCGCCAGTTCAAGAGAGGGATTGTACTTATCATTTTCGATTGCGATAATCGTCTGACGGCTTACGCCTAACGCCTTCGCCATATCTTCCTGGCGCAGTCCGGCCTTCTTTCTCAGCTGTTTTACTATATTCCTCATAGCGGCTTACTTGCTCATCAGAAAATATGTTCCCAGCGCCAGAACAAGCACGGCTGCGACAATGACAGCTATGATCGTCCGTAAGAGCTTATTCGGTTCCCTGTATTCTTCATCTCCGGCAACCATTTTCCGTTTCATGGCGATCTGCGCAAATCCCTGAACACATACGGCAAAGCATAAAATCAGAGCCGGCAGAGGGTTGTGCTCCGTGCCATGCATAAGTGCCTGCCAGCAGTCGAATAATGTCCATGCACTTAATGACAGCAGTGCCGCTCTGAATCCCCATTCCTCTGAATGGAGCTGAATGTTTCTGTCCATTTCGTCCATTTTCTTCATGGTACTTACCTCCTGTCCTTTATAGGAAGCGGTCTGCAATGTAAAGTTCTCTTTACATTATTTATATACCACAAAGTGTTAAATGTCAAGATGTTTTAACATTTTCCCGGGTTCATGCGTATCGCGCACACCCAGCAGATCCTGATAGATCCGCAGATCGCTGTCCTTGAAGACATTGAAGATCACCTTCTTCATGCAGCTTTCCGGATGCTCATCCAGCCACGCTTTCACAGTCCGGACTGCAATCTCCGCCGCCTTGTCCTGCGGAAACATGAAGACACCTGTGGAAATGCAGCAGAAAGCAATGCTGCTGCACCCGTGCTCAGCCGCAAGATCCAGACTTGCGCGGTAGCACTCTGCCAGCTGCTTTTTATGCTCGCGCTTCAGAAAAGGAACCGCAATCGGGCCGACAACGTGAATAATGTACTTAGATGGAAGATTGTACGCCGACGTGATCATCGGCACCGCCGTCGGCTGCATATACTCCTCTCCCTTTGTCCTACGCATCTCTTCCATATAAGCGGCGCAGTCCCTGCGCGTCTGATAGCCGGAATAGCTTTGAATCAGATTGTCAACGCAGGTATGGCACCAGCGCCAGCAGCCTGTCATCGTTTCATTGGCGGCGTTGACGATCGCATCGCAGCGCAGCGTGGTGATATCTCCCTGCCAGAGAATCAGGCGCTCATCAGATGGGACAGGCGAAAGTCCGGCAGCATCCGTAATGCCCTTTTCCCGTGCTCTCTCCTTCAGATAGGCATCCTGCACGCCGGTGAACTCTTCCGATGCCGGCCGCGCCGGCCGGACATTGAAAAGTCCCCGCAGGAAATCGCGCTGCCCCTGTTCATCCGCCGGAACCGGATATCCGGCATATTCAGGCATTTCTTTCTGAAGCTCTTTGATCAGATACATTCTTCTTTCTTCCTGTCTCATTTTTCTCTGCCTCCTGTCCGTTATTCTGCCGCCCGTTCTTTATTCCGTTTTTCCTGCTGCCGGCTTCATGCCGCTCGCCGCGCGGCTGAATTCACAGCCGCCGATTCTGTCTTCAGCGAGCAGGCAGGTGTGCCGCTCACGCCGCACCAGCTTTTCGACAAATTCATTGGCCGGATGCTGCAGAACGCGGTCCGGCGTATCGTACTGCTGAATCTCTCCGTGATCCATGATGAGAACCTTCGTCGCCAGCTTCAGCGCCTCCTGGATATCGTGCGTCACAAACAGAACCGTGATATTGGTCTCTGCATGAATCCGCCTGATCTCATCCTGCAGAGATGAACGCGTGATCTCATCCACCGCGCCGAATGGTTCATCCATCAGAAGTATTTCCGGGGAGGCGGCAAGCGCCCGTGCGATGCCGACCCTCTGCTGCTGCCCGCCGGACAGTTCACTCGGATAGCGCTCCTTCATCGAAGGATCCAGCCCCACAATCTTCATCCACTTGTCAACGGCTTCTCCGGTTCGTTTTTTATCTTTTTTATTCAGCAGATTCGGCACATAGGCGATATTCTGCTCAACCGTCATGTGCGGAAAAAGGACGCTGCCCTGGATCGCATAGCCGATCGACCGGCGCAGCTGAACCGGATCGCGGTCCCGGATGTTGGTGCCTTCCACAAAGATATCCCCATCCGTCGGCTGGATTAACGCATTGATCATCTTCAGCGTCGTCGTCTTTCCGCAGCCCGAAGAACCAATCACGGTCACAAAATCGCCCTTTTCCACTGAAAAATTCAGATCCTCAATCACGGTATTGCTGCCGTAGGTTTTCTTTACATGTCTGAATTCAATAATTTTCTCACTCATTTTCTGCCTCCTGCAGTCTGACAACCGCTTTCCTCTTCTCTTTTACGCTTTTATCCATCTTTTTCACTTTACTGCGTCAGGCCCTTCTCCTGCAGGAATTCCGCTGCGACATCCCGCGGCTCTTTTCCTTCGACTTCTGCTTCGTAGTTCATTTTGACCATATCTTCGTTCTGAATCTGACCGGCCAGTTTGTCAAAAACATCCTGCAGCTGCGGATACTCCTCGAGCACCTCGGACCGGATGACATTTCCGCAGAGATAGGATGGGAAGAAATCCTTATCATCTGTCAAAACGACGGCGTCGGCATCGGCCAGCTGTCCGTCTGTCGTAAAGACAACCATCACGTCGATCTGCTTCTCCGCGAGCGCCTGATATTTCAGGCCGATATCCAGATCCATCGTATTGCCGAAATTCAATCCATAAGTTTCGCACAGACTATCGTACCCGTCTTCCCGTTCAAAGAAATCGTATTCCGCGCCGAAGGTCAGCTCCGGTGCATACTGTGCCAGATCAGAATAGGTTCTGATATTATACTGATCCGCAATATCTTTCCGCACAACCAGGCCATATGTATTTTCAAATCCATACATGCATGTCCAGGTCATGCCCATATCTTCATAAGCTGACTGCATCTCGCCGAACTGATCTTCCGTGTACACATCAGTATTTTTCAGCACCATGTTCCATGCCGTACCGGTATATTCCGGATAAAGGTCGAATTCGCCGCTCTCCATCGCCGGTTCGATGTTGGATGTGCCGCCGCCGACGCCCTGCGTCAGATTCACCTTGAGATCCGTATCCTGCTCGATCAGAATATCCATCATCTCGCCGAGAATGTACTGCTCCGTCATCGGCTTTGTCGCAATGTTGATGGTTTTCCGGTTTGTGCCGTGCACGGCAGCCAGGCCTGCAATCAGGCTGACAATGAGCACCAGCGCGGTGATGCCGGCAATTTTATTCTGATGCTTTGCCTTTTTGGAATGCTTCTGCATTCTCTTCTCCACGATGCCGAGCAGAAAATCTGCGATCAGCGCAAGTGCCGCGGTCAAAAGGCTTCCTGCGATGGTCATCGCCGCATTGTTGGTGGTAATGCCGCGGTAGATCGCAACGCCCAGGCCGCCTGCCCCGATAAAGGAGGCGATGCCGGCGAGTGCGATGGTCATCGTCACCATGTTCCGTATGCCGGACATGATGACCGGCATGGCAAGCGGAATTTTGACCTTAAACAGACTCTGCGAACGCGTGCTGCCCATGCCCTTTGCCGCCTCCACAATAGCCGGGTCGACATTGGTCAGTCCCGTATGGACGGAACGCACCATCGGCAAAAGCGCGTAGATCGTCAGTGCGATGACCGCGGTCGCGTTGCCGACACCGGAAAACGGGATCAGAAATCCCAGCATGGAAATCGACGGAATCGTGTAGACAAAGTTAATGACGCCAAGTGTCCATTTCGCGGACTTCTGGTACTCGCTGATCAGGATGCCGACAATGCTGCCGAACACAATCGCGATGGCGATCGCCAGAAACGATATTTCCAGATGTTCAACCAGCAGCTTCGCGAAAAAATCCCACCGCTGCACCAGCAGCTTAAAAACATTTCTGATCATCTTATTCTCCTCGTCTGATGATTGCATTTACCGGACATACTTCATAGCAAAGTCCGCAGTGCAGACAGCTGTCCTGCCGGATTGCAAACGGCGTTCCTTCCTCAATGCTCTGCTGCGGGCATCCGCTCTGGCAGGTGCCGCAGCCGATGCAGCTGTCCGTGATGAAAAATCCCTTTTCAGCGGTTTTGCTGCCGCCGAAACTGAAGCTCTCCCGGTGGATCGGACTCGTCCCGAGGTCGAAAAATTCCACGGTGCCGGATTCTATGGCAAACGGATCCAGGATATAACGCGACTCGCCCGGATAGACATCGTTCATCGATGGATTTTCGTCAAAAATACGATCGATCCACTTCTTCTGCTCATCCAGCTTCCGCACGGTGCCTGTCAGGCGGACCATCTGCCAGTTCTTATTCAGACCGCTGATAGCGACATGCGGATTGCCGGTCAGCTGACGATAGAAATCTTTGCCGCGTCCTGTGCAGAACACCAGCCGGTTTTCCTCCGCAATCATGACATCGATAATCCGGTTGTGCGGCAGGCCGTTCTCATCGACCGTGGCAAAAGAAACATCCTTGATTTCTCTGAGCATCTGTAAACAATTCTGTGCGTTCATGGTATTTTCACCCTTCTGTTTTAACTTTTCATTTTAGAGGCTTCGTGCACATGTGTGGGTAGGAAATAGCCTCTGCCTACCATAATAACAATTGAAAAGGTCATCGGACTCTCGTAATGTATAGCTGTCGAAGAAATACAGAACGGAGATTCCAATGAC
>Ga0256404_1012116_pt1 | contig 11308 bp, 8 predicted proteins | sample RumenRJG_01DNA_FD_185990 | JGI IMG/M metagenome (GOLD analysis project Ga0256404, IMG submission 185990) | Bovine rumen microbial communities from Lethbridge, Alberta, Canada - RJG_01 | ecosystem: Host-associated > Mammals > Digestive system > Stomach > Rumen | place: Canada: Alberta | collected... | reverse complement strand
ATGTCAGATAGACATCATAGGCACAGGTGTAATGATTGTCCTGCGTCATGCCATAGGGATTCACAAAATGCGTATGGGTCGCTCCGAGTTTCACGGATTCGTCATTCATCATCTGTACAAACTTGTCGACGGACCCCCCGACATGCTCCGCGACCATCATCGCGGCGTCATTGCCGGAGGCAATGAGCATTCCATATACAAGCTGCTTCAGTGTCAGCTGATCACCGACGTGCAGCCCGCAGACAGAGGAACCCTCCTCGATATCATTTGCTGTCTCTGTCACCGTCACAACGTCGTCAAGGTTGCCATACTTGAAAGCCACCAGCGCTGTCATCAGCTTTGTCAGAGAGGCCTGCGGACGCTGTTCGAAGATATCCTTTGCATAGACCACCTTCTGGCCAGTCACATCGAAAAGCGCTCCCTCCGTCGAGGTGATAAAGACCGCATCCGGATTCACATCCGAATCTGTCACGCACAACCCCTCGGAAAACGGGTCCGCACTCATCCTTTCTTCCGCTCCCGGAAGGCCGAAAACAGGGCTGCTGTCGGAATAGGCTTCCGGAAGGGAAACATCATGCGACCGGAAGACATAAAAGTACACAGCCCAGATGGCACAGGCGGTCAGCACCAGCAGGAAAGCGGCCACAAGTGCGAGCTTCAGATTCTTCTGCCTTTCCTCCGTTTCCCTGGCCTGTATTCTGTTCCATTCACGCTGTGTATAATAATCAGGTTTCTGTTCTGTTTTTCTCATATCATCTGTTCAGGCCGTTCAGACGCACTCAGCGGTACATCTCGCGCCAGTCAAGGTCGCCCCGGTCAAGAGATTTCAAAAGGATCTCCGCAGAAGCGATATTCGTCGCAAGCGGAATGTTATGGATATCACAGCTTCTGATGGCTTTTGTGAGATCCGAGTTGCCGTTACGGATGCTGGTTTCTCTGTCCGGATCCCGGAAATACAGGACAAGGTCCATCTGATTCTGTTCAATCATGGCACTCATCTGCTGCTCTCCGCCGACATGCCCCTCCAGCAGCTTGTGGACGTTCAGCCCCGCAGCTTCCTGAATCAGCCTTCCGGTCGTTCCCGTCGCGTAAAGCTGGTGACGGGAGAGAATTCCCCTGTAGGCAATGCAGCAGTTCTGCATCAGTTTTTTCTTTGCATCGTCAGCAATTAGCCCAACATTCATAGGGTAACCTCCTTCCCATCACCGTCAGGTGAGTTGTTATGGCAGATAGCGGTAGGTTTTTCGTACCTCCGCCTTGCCGGGTCCCCTCCTCCGGGGGACATATTCTTTTTTCGGCTGCAGTCCGACATTCAGGCAGACGCCGATTCCTGCAAAGAAGATCACAAGACTTGTGTTCCCGTAACTGACAAACGGAAGCGTGATCCCGGTATTCGGCAAAAGCCCCGTCGTCACGCAGATGTTCAGGGTACTCTGAATCAGGATCAGACTGCCCATTCCGATGCAGATCAGCGCTCCCGCCTTATCTCTTGCCCTCATTGCAATCCGGATGCACAAAAGCCCGATGATCAGCTCCAGGATGACAATCAGGACACAGCCGGCAAATCCAAGCTCTTCGCCTGCAACCGCAAATATAAAATCCGTCTGTGACTCAGAGATAAAATTGCCATTCTTGACAGAGTTGATGGCATCGTTGTTGAGTCCCTTTCCAAACAGCTGTCCTGAACCGATCGCAATGATCGAATTCTGCTGCTGCATGGAGGCCTCCGGGTACTGTGTCGGATGGAGCCACGCGAGAATCCGGAGAACCTGGTAGTTTTTCTCTCCGATTCCCGGCTGGTTCAGCAATCTGTTCAGAACAATCAGAACAGCCGGAATCGCCACTGCCAGCACACCGATTACAATCTTCATGCTGAGCCCGGCTGCAAACATTATAACACAGAATGTAGCTGCTGTCGCAATGGTCGTCGAGAGATCCGGCTCTTTCAAGGTCAGAAACAGCGGAATTCCTGCGAGAACAAGCGTGAGCAGTATCATCCACAGCGAATTGATTCGATTCTCATAATGTGCAAAGAAGCCCGAGAAAAACAGGATCAGCACCAGCTTCATCAGATCGGAAGGCTGGAACTGTATCCCGGCAATCGTGATCCACCTTGTCGCACCGCCGATGTTCTCGCCGAAAACCAGAACAGCCGCCAGCAGCAGACATACCCCGGCATAAAAAATCCATCGGAAATGCAGCAGATACGTATAGTCCGCCAACGACAGGACAAACATTGCAATAATCCCGATGACCATTCCGACAAGCTGTCTGGCCTGGTAAGACTCCTGCGCACTTCCAATGACGAGCAGCCCAATCGTGGCCAGGAGAATGCATGCCCCTGCGAGCGGGAAACTGTAATTTCTGATTCGATATTGTCTGAACATGAAGATTCCTCTCCCGGCATCAGGCCTTTTTCTGTGGTCCGTCCGTCCCTGGCATGCTGTCAGCAGCTCCCCTGGAATTTTTCCCGGGCAGTTTTTTACCATGAAGAATGGCATCGAACAAGTCACCCGACAGCGGCTCCAGGCTGATATGCCCTTCCCTCAGACAGGCGACCTTCGGATCCGGTGCATACTCTCTGTCAATCTCCGTTTTCCGGATTCCCGAGACAGCCCTGTGTCCGGCGATCGATATCTCAAATGGCTTCAGCACCGTTCCGGATATGAATGAATGCTCATTCCCGGATGCCCCGGCTTTCAGAATACCCATGGCAATCCCGAGCACGACAATGCTGCCGTCCGACACCACCTCAGCGCCGGGCTGTACATCCCCCAGAATCACGACAGTCCGGCCAAAAGACAGCCGCTGACCATTTTTCAGAGACTGCGTGACCAGGGCCGCTGAGTTCTCGGTTGTATCACGGATGCTCTTTGCAATCAGCTCGGCCTCCTTCTCCTGCCGGGAGGCATCCTCATCAATGATGCAGGTGATATCGAGCTGACAGCTGTCCGTAATCGCCTTCACAAGAAGGCGCTGTTCCTCATCGCTCAGCACCCTTCCCTGAAAGCGCACCGCCATCTGCCCGTTTTTGAAAAACTTCGCACTTTTCCGGAATTTGTCCCGAACATCCTCAAGCAAGGTCTCAAACGGGACATCCGGCGCACACAGAAGCGTGAGAACATACTGGTTGCTTTTGAGTTCAAACGAGGCCATCCTTCATCTCCCTGCTGAATCTGCCGGTTTAGTCATTTCTTGTGTTTCCGCTCTGCACCTGAATCGCATGCCCGGGCGTGAGCTCGGAAAGATCCTTCTGGTTGAAGTAATAGTTGACGACGTCCTTTGCGATGGCGGCTGTATTCGCGGAGCTGTAGCCATTCGCGACACGGACAGCCAGCGCCATCGTCGGCTTGTCAGACGGGGCATAGCCGACAAACAGCGCATGGTTCGGCTTTGTCACAACCTCCTGTGCGGTTCCGGTCTTTCCGGATACGCTGACACCGCTGTATCCGGTGAAGGCGCTGCTGTTCTGCACCACCTGCTTCATTCCCTCATGGATGGCGTTCCAGTCCTCCTGCGGCATCGATACCTGGGAGTGCAGCTTCGGCTCATGCTCCGTCACCATATTCCCGTTCGAATCGGTTGTCTTGCTGATCAGAGACAGATCATAGCAGCTGCCCGAGTTTGCGATGGTGGTCACATAGCGGGCAAGCTCCGATACGGTGTAGGCGTTGTCGGACTGCCCCATCGCACCACGCACTGCATCGTAGGTCAGCAGATGAGGGCTCGTCTCCGGAACCTCGATCCCGGACTTGGAGTCCAGCCCGTACAGGGAAGCATATTGCTGAAGCTTCTTGACGCCGTCGTCATCGTTGTACGTCCCGCCCTCGGAACCCAGCCGGTAGCCCAGCGTATTGAAGAAAAAGTTGCAGGAATTCTTGATGCCCGCGACCAGATCCTCCGTCCCGTGGATGCCGCCTTCATTGTAGATCCAGCACTTGATTGGTTTATCTGTCTGCTCGAAGATACCAGAGCAGTAGATCGTCTCCCCGAGGCTCAGCACGCCCTCGCTGAGCGCGGCGGTCGCCGTGACCAGCTTGAAAGTCGAACCCGGCGCCAGGAGCTCCTGGGTTGCCCGGCTGTAGAACGGACTCGACAGATCCGTGGCCAGCTTGTTGTAATAGTCCGAATCCATCTCGTTGACGAGCCGGTTGCTGTCATATCCCGGATAGGTGACACAAGCGCGGACCGCTCCGTTTGACGGATCCGTCACCACAATGGCCCCGGAACAGGGCGCCAGCGCCAGCTGCGCCGGGGTGATTTCCAGATTGTAGATCTTGTCCCGGATGAAATCGTAAGCAGAAAGAGATCCGTCTGACAGGTTATTGTAGTCCTGCTCGTTCATCTTGAGGACACCCTGGTCAAACAAGAGCAGGCACATCTGGGCTCCGGACAGGGAGCCCTCCATCAGCATATAGCGGAAAACATGCTTGCAGAAGTCTGTATCCTTCAGAAGATCTGCCGCGATGTAGTCGGCCAGTGATGAATAGACTTCATTGGAATCCATGTAGCTGGTCTGCTGCACGATTCCATCGATGTTGATCCAGTCCTTGGAAATTGCATAGGACAGATAGTCCTTCAGGCTGATGGTGCCGGCCTTCCACGCCTTATAGGTCTGGTCTGTCTTGTCGACAGCCTCCGTATTCAGGATGCCCGCATTCGGAAGCATGGTGTCGACGATATAGGACTGATAGACCTTCATCTCATCTGACAGGTCATTGTAGATGGTCGGCGTATCGCTTGTCAGCTGGCTCTTCAGATCCTTAAAAATCGAAGCGGCCTTTTTCTGGAACTGCTGATATACCTCCTTCTCGTTGTCAGACGCATCCGCGTTCGAAAGGTGTGAAACACTCAGCACATTGTTCTCGAACAGGGAATAATACACGTCGTAGACCGGGATTCGGACCTGGTCAGCGGACGTGATGTATTCCGTATTGATGGATTCCGTGTCGACAATGTTCGCCCAGACAATGCCGGCGATGTATTCCTCCAGAATCTGGTAGCAGACCTTCTGAAGATTGGCATCAATCGACAGATAGATGGAATCTCCTGCCTGAGGCTGTCTGACCGAATCGACGGAAAGGGTTCTGCCCAGATTGTCGACATAGATTGTCTCCGATCCCTTCTTGCCCTGCAGACTCGTCTCCATCTCCTTCTCAAGGCCGACCTTCCCCACAACATCGGTCGAATCGTAGGAGGAATCCTTCTGCTGCAGATCCTTAAGCTCGTCCTGTGAAACCTTCCCGGTGTACCCGATAATCGGCGCAAAATACACCGCATCGTTGTAAACCCGCTTGTAGTCCTCTGTCACCTGGATCCCCTTCAGCTCTCCGGTATTCTCCAGAAGCTGTGAGACCGTCTCGGAGCTGACATCCGATGCAATCGTGATGGCATTGTACCGCTGATAGCTGTTCTGCTGAAGCAGGCTCCGGAAATGACACAGCTTCAGGACTTCCTCCGGGGTGTAGCTTTCCGGAAGATTCCATTTTTCACGATCTGCCTTCTTGACGCTTTCTGTCCCGATGCCGAAATACTTGTCACTGCACAGAAGAGCGATCATGTCCGCCGCACTCATGTCTTTCTGCTTCGGAGAAAGCTCATCGATTGTCTTGTAACCGAACAGGTCTGCCTTGAACCGGCTCAGATTGAATCCCTTCACATTGTAGACATACTGTCCGTCTTCATCCAGGCTGATCTGAAAATCGTCTGACACGCTGTCTCCATGACTCTCGATCACTTTGATCGTATTGTAGAGGATGCCATTGAGCGCGAGGTTGTGATCGCTGTTGCTGCTGTAGCTGCCGCTGTCCTCCATTGTCACATCGTACACCAGCTGATTGTAGGCCAGCAGTTTTCCGTTTACATCGTAGATCTCCCCCCTCGTCGGCTTGAGGGTCTTGGTCCGGAGAATCTGCATGGTATGATTTTCATCATAGTTCTCCCCATTGATGATCTGAAGCGTGAACAGTCGGATGATCATGACGGCTGTCATGACAAGGGAAATCACCACGATGATGGCAACCCTCGGCTTCAGGCCGATGGAACTGATCCGTTTCCTGCTATTTTTCTCTTTCTCTCTGTCCTTCAATTTTCGCCTCATACGGAAAAATAACCCCTGATGGTCTTTTTATTGATCAGGTAGTTCAGCTGATAGACAAAAACCCCGAGAATGACCGTATAAATCAGTTCCGGGATGATGATTCTTCCGAAATAGAAGAAGAAATGAATCCTTCCTCTCAGCAGGAAGGAACCAATATACTGGTACAGCCCGCACAGCAGATCCGACAGTCCGATCAGAAGCATCGGTGTCTTGATATCGTCATCATAAAAAAACCGGTATGCGAAGCCGGCCAGGAAACCGATCCATGCGTAGATCAGCGCATAGTATCCAACCCTTCCTCCGGAGAACAGATCGATCAGAAGACCGGTCCAGAAGCCCATCAGCATACCTGTCCGGCTCCCGCACATCAGTGCAAAGCTCGCCGTCAGAATGACTGCCAGATTCGGCTCGATGGATGCAACGCGGAGCGCCTCCGGCCAGGCGGTCTGAAGGAGGGCTGTGACGATGCACAGAAGTGTCAGAGCAATTCGTCTTTTCATTCCTGGCCTCCCGCGTTCTGGCCGGACGCGCCGGCTGCCGCTCCGTCTCCGCCGGCTGTGTTCCCGTTTTCCGGACTCGCGGCAGCAGTGTGATCGCCGGCAGCATCTGCATTCGTGCTTCCTGTGCCTTTGGCCTGGTCTGTCTCAGAAGATGCCGTCTCCGACTCGTCTGCCGCTCCGGCGGCCGCTTTTGCACGCTCCTCCTTGTCATTCTTTGCATCGTCCTGACTTGCCACGTAGTTCTTGAGCGTCCGGATGACAAGGACCTCCTGAAGATGCCTGAAGTCCACAACCGGTGTCAGCTGACCGGACTTTGTCAGGTTGTTCGCATCGTTGTTCAGCTCTGAAATATACCCAATCAGAATCCCGGGCAGATACTTCTCCGAGATATTGCTTGTCACAACCTTGTCTCCGACATGAACGTGGTTGTTGTCATCCAGAAGCTTCACCAGTGATATGGTTCCCTGGTCAATCAGCTGCAGATTCCCGGCTACAATACAAGTATCGGAAGTTGTCGATACCATCGCCGAGACATTGCTGTCATCGTCAATAATGGAACGGACAGTCGCCCAGTTCGGCCCGACCTTCGTCACAATGCCGACGAGTCCTGCCCCTGCCATGACGTTGCAGTCAACCTGAATTCCGTCATTGGTTCCTTTATCGATCGTGAACGTGTTGTACCAGTTGCTGCTTCCCCTTGAGACCACGTTTGCCCCGACCATATCATAATCCGAATACTGGTTTTTCAGATCGAGCAGCGTCTGAAGCCGCGTCAACTCTTCCTTGTTCAGCACAAGCTCACTGTTCTCTGCCGTCAGCTTGTCAACCTTTTCCTGAAGTTCCTTGTTCTTCTCCTGCAGGCTTGCGGATCCCTCCAGATTTGTCGACAACCCGGACAGGTACTGTCCGAAGCTGTTCATGCTTCTCTGAAGCGGCGTGACCAGAACCTTCACGACATTCCCGGCCGGACCGGACGCAGCATCCGGAAATATGATGGAAAGTGCAATCAGACCTGCACAGAGGACGGTGATCACGCCAAGCAGGTTCTTTCCGCTTTTTTTATCTTTATTCATCTTGACCGGACTCCTTCACCAGACTGGCGACCGCATCAGAGGATGCAGTTCCTTTTCATTGATCATTGTCACAATCCCGCGAATTGTCGAATTCTTCGGGTCCTGTATGTGGTACACCGGAAGAGACAGCTGCTTCTGAATATAAATCGGCAGATTCTGCAGCATGGACACGCCGCCTGTCAGGAAAATTCCCTCTCTCATGATATCCTTCCGAAGCATGGGAGGCGTCCTGTCCACAACAGACCGGATTTCCTCCACAATGCGGTCGACCATTCCGAGTACCGACACGGACACAGCCAGCGCCGGGATCATGTCGGATTTTGGAAGGCCGGAAAGCATGTGGACGCCGAACACCTTCTGTTCAATTCGGGGGCCGTTGATCATGAATGCCAGATTGTTCTTCAGGCTTTCAGCCGTCTTCTCACCGATGCTGATGTTGAATTTACGCCTGACCATCGTCGCAATGTCCCGGTCGAGCTCCATGCCGCCCTCCCGCATCGTGCGCCCGATCACCACCTGTCCTTCGGAGAGGACGGCGATCTCCGTCGTATCTGCGCCGATATTCACAATCATATGGCCCGCCGGGCTGAGCACCGGCAGTCCCACCGAGACGGCATCCGCCACGGCCTTGTCGACCAGATGAACCTTTCCCGGGCTGAGTGTGGAATTCATCACATTGTAGAAGGCTCTCTGCTCTACAGGCGTGACCTGAGAGGGAACCGCGAGGCAGATCCCCGCGCTCTTCTGTGAAAAGGTCGTAAACTTTCTGAGCGTCTGCGTCAGGACGATCTCCATGTCAGAAGCATTTGCAATGACACCGCCCGCCATCGGACGGGAAACACGGATATTCCTCGGATTCTTCCCGAACATCTCCCACGCATCGTTCCCGATTGCAAGAACCCGTCTGCCGCTGACGGCAATCATGTTCCGGCTCTCCATGAACTTCTCTCCGCTCTTGTCGCGGAGCTTCAGCGTGTCGGTCCCCAGGTCGACACCCACCATATTTGAAAAAAGCATTAAAGAATCTCCTCCGCAGCAGACCGCCCTGCATCCGGATCCCTGATCAGCTTTGCAAGGCTGACCGCTCTTCTGTCTCCGATAATGATATGGTCGAGAAGCGGAATCCCGATCACACTGCCGGCATCCCTGACACGCTGTGTCAGACTGATATCCTCCGGGCTCGGATCAGGCTCCCCGCTTGGATGATTATGAATGAGGATGATGGAAACAGCCCTGTGGTTCAGTGCACTGATAAAGATCTCCCTCACCCCGATGACCGTCCCGTTCACAGTTCCGCTCGATATCACCTCGTCGCCCAGAAGGCGTCCCCTGGTATCGAGCATCACGACAAGCGCCATCTCCTGCCGCCTGTGCCTGAGATCTTCCATATAATAGAGGGCAACTTCCCGCGGCTGGCTGAAAAACGGTGTCTTTCCCCTTACCGACTTTGCAATCCTCCTGGACAGCTCGGCGATGCAGATCAGCTGCATGGCCTTCACCCTGCCGATCCCGCGCACCTTCATCAGCTCCGGGACGGTCGCACTGCAAAGCCCGGCAATCCCCTCTGCCCCGAAGGAATCCATCAGGCTTCTTGTCATCTCGATGACGGAGATGCCTTCCGCTCCTGTCCGCAGCACAACAGCCAGAAGCTCAACCTCCGTGAGCACACCCGGTCCCGCTGAGGCACACTTTTCATAAGGTCTTTCCTCTTCCCGCAGCTTCCGGAGTGCAGCAGAGCCTTCCTGTCTTGGATAAACCGACTGATGATCCTGTTTCATGTGTACGCACCATGCGCACATTCTCCCACCCGAAAGGCTTCAGGACTCCCGCCTGAAAAGCCTTGCAGTTTATTCTAATGAATGCCTTCTCTAAAGTCAAATGCCAGGAACGTCCATTTGCAGCTTTCGTATTGGGCTGTTATCTTTCAAGCGCGGCGATGGCTTCCGCAACCCTGAGGCCGTCGACGGCTGCCGATGTGATGCCGCCTGCATAGCCCGCACCCTCTCCACAGGGATAGATCCCTGGAAAATGAATGGCCTGCAGGTCTTCTCCGCGCCCGATCCGTATCGGTGAGGATGTCCGGCTCTCGACGCCGGCAAGGAGAGCAGACGGATCCGCAAATCCGTGAATCTGCCTGTCCCATGCCAGAATTCCTTCCTCGATTGCTCCCGCAACCTGCTCCGGCAGGATGCTTCTCACATCCGCGGCCGCATACTGTCCACGGAACTTCGGTCCGGCCTTCCATGCTTCCGTTTCAGCCATGGACTTTGGGCTGCACAGCGGACGCCCGGGGAAAGTCAGACCTGACGCTGCCTGCGCACTGTGTGCGGCGTCAGGAGACGTCTCCGCTCTTTTTCCGGCTTCCCTGTACGCTCCGAATGTCTGGACCGGGATGGTGCCCCGCCCGGCAAGAAAAGCGGCCCGCTCCAGGCGGCGCTGAAACTCTATGCCGGCAAAGAGCTCCGGATTCAGCCTGTTGTCTGACAGAATGTCCGGGTGTTCCTTCCGGATCTCACTGAGATATCCCCGGATTTCCTGAGGTGACACGGTAACGACAATCGCACTGTTGGCGAATCCGGAGCCTCTGTCGTGATTGCTCATGCCGTTGACCGCCAGAAGCCCCTCCTCCGACGATGCATTGACGACATAGCCCCCCGGACACATGCAGAACGAGTAGACGCCCCGCCCGTCCGGAAGCCTGTGTGTCAGCTTGTACGGTGCGGGCGGCATCTCATACGGGCATCCCGCCCCGTAGAGCGCCCTGTCAATCATTCCCTGCGGATGCTGAATCCGGAGTCCGACGGCGAACGCCTTCGGCGTCATGCTCAGGCCTGTATCATACAGCATCCGGAAGGTATCGCGCGCGGAGTGTCCGACCGCCAGCACAAGTACATCTGTCACCAGATGGGTCTTCAAGGTCTCCGGTTCCTTGTCCGGCTGCTGCCGCTCTGTCACAATCTCCCAGATCTCCCGCTCTCCGCGGCCAGCGGCTTTCCCTGCCGGCCTCACACTGATCAGCTTTTCCGAGAAGCGGACCTCCCCGCCGCGGGCGATGATTTCATCCCGGATGTGAGCAACCGCTTCTCTCAGCACATCGGTTCCGATGTGCGGCTTATAGGAATACAGAATCTCCGGATCGGCACCTGCCTCCACAAAGGTCTCCAGCACAAACCGGATCCTCCCGAAGGTATCCTTCACCCCTGTATTGAGCTTTCCGTCTGAAAATGTACCTGCCCCGCCTTCCCCGAACTGAACGTTCGATTCCGGATTCAGCCTGCCGCCCTCCCAGAACCTGGCCACAGCCTCTGTTCGCTGAAGGACGCTCTGTCCGCGCTCAATCAGGATGGGCCTGAGACCTGCCCGCGCAAGAGAAAGGCCGCAGAACAGTCCGGCAGGTCCCGTGCCGACGATGACCGGTCTCAGCGTTTCCATCTGCCCGCAAAGCGTATCCCCGCTTCCGCTTTCCGCTTTCCGGATATGCCCTGTGCCTGCTGACGGAAGGGCATACCGGACCTCCTGAGCCCTGATGACATTCCGGTCTCTGTTTCTGCCCAGGATCTTCTGTTCCCTCCCCGGATCATTCAGCATGACATCGACGGTAAATACATAGAAGATATCCGGCTTTTTCCGGGCGT
>Ga0256404_1012114_pt1 | contig 11309 bp, 7 predicted proteins | sample RumenRJG_01DNA_FD_185990 | JGI IMG/M metagenome (GOLD analysis project Ga0256404, IMG submission 185990) | Bovine rumen microbial communities from Lethbridge, Alberta, Canada - RJG_01 | ecosystem: Host-associated > Mammals > Digestive system > Stomach > Rumen | place: Canada: Alberta | collected... | reverse complement strand
TCCAATCAGTAGATGTCGATTAGCGTAAATATAGTCGATAAACGCCTGGCCTTTTGAGTATTTGATTGGGCACTCACCGTAATTCCTAATCTTGGTATCTATCTTCCGATTGAACCTGACAGCCCAGTCTTCCTGTGAATCCGGCGCTGGTATGGAATGAATCTTTTGCAGTATCCGACCAGCCTCAAGGCCATATTCATACTGCTCTCCGGATGGAAGAAGCGGGATTATGTCTTCAGCACCTTCCCCGTCAATCCAGCTTTGTATGGAGTATACGCCCTCATCGCAGGTTCCGAATTCAATAGGCAGACACATTGGTATCCCCAGGGATGCAACGCGCTGCATCATCACAAATTCCGACTGCTTCGCATCATACTTCGCCATATCAGAAACACGAAGAAGAAACCGTTCGCCCTTCTCATTGGTAACGCGATATTTCTTGTCATTCGACCAGCCTTCGAGTATTGGTTCTTTGCTTACGATATTCAAAGTTGCCTCCACAAACTGGCGATTTAGCAACATCCTGGCTAACCCCGGTTTTTTCACTTCAACTTTCTATAATCACACATATAATTTCTGTTTTAAAAACCGGCTATTGCCGGTTTTTCTAAAGATTATATAGTTCGGAATACTTTGCCTTTAGATATTTGATATAGGCATCGGCCGTCACTGGCCACCCCGCGATTTCCTTCATCACAGCTTCGGTCTCATAGAGTCCGGATCTAGTCCAGATATGATCTTTGTTCCACTTATTAATCTTGGAGAAATCTCCTGCCAGAACTTCCCCTTCTAAATCTACTTCCTCACGCATCTTTTCGGCTACGATTGCTGAATAGCATCTGCCAAGAAGTGATGTCGGGAAATATCCGATGGATCCGTGTGCCCAGTGAATGTCCTGAAGGACGCCCTGAACAGGGTCGGTTACTTCTACGCCCAAATACTCTTTGTATTTTTCTGCCCATGCGTCGGGAAGATCGTTTACAGACAGGCTCCTATCCATGAGCGCTTTTTCTATTTCATAACGCACCAAAATATGGAGATTATTGCTTACCTCATCTGAGCCTATTCTAATTGGACCGGCATTAACTTTGTTGACTGCAAGATATAACTCCTCGGGAGTAAACTCTGCAATTGGATTTGGGAATAATTCCTTTAACTTTGGATACATGAGTTCAATAAAGGCTCTGCTTCTTCCAATGATATTCTCATAGAAATATGTCTGCCCTTCTCTTATTCCCAGAGACGCGGAATCATCTACAAATGTATATGCAACATCATCGTCCTGTCCTGTGACATGAAGAATGTGTGCGATTTCAAAGAGCATGGTATATAGGGAAAGGGAAAAATCTCTCCTTGAATACTTTGTTGCGACTCTGACATCAAAATGCGAGCCCATCGTTCTTGAAAACGGATGCTCCGCTGTCGTTATGGTCACGTGATCCATATCGACACCAAGCATATTCATTAGGTATCTGGACAGTTCTTCCTGCTTATCTATAGGGAAATCTCCCTTGAAGCAACTATCGTCCAGAAGCGGCTTTTCCATTATCTGATGAAAGAGCGGAATAATTTCACTCTTTACGCCACTCATCACTTCATCATACATTGCCGTGCTCGTTCCGGGTTCGTAATTATCCAAGCAATAATCGTATGGACTCATGCTGGTATCGCCATATGTTGAAAGCTCTCCGACCCGCTCAAATATAGTCTCAATATAAGGACGGAACAAAGAATAGTTCTGCTCGTCTAGCGCCCTATGCCAAGCATCCTGTGCAGAGACAAGCAGATTCTCATAACTTACGTATTTATCTCTCGGCACATTTCTTCTCTTATCGATATCTCTTTTCATCTCGCGAAGCGAGCTCTTTTCTATCTGCGTGAGCTCACTCTCATGCTCCAATAGAAAATCCATAAGTTCTATGCTACTGTCACCATATTTTAAATTGTAGTTTGTGGCATTAAGAGTTTCCAGCGCCCTGATACGATTGTCGGCCGTATTTGGCGGTGCAGCTGTTTCTCCATCAAAAAATATCAAAGACACGGCGTGGTTTATTGCCTTCACCCGTTCCTGCAATCTTTTAAATTCCGCTCTTGCCTTCTCGAGTTCCATACTATAGACCTTCCATCAGTACTATAAATTATATATATCCGTATATTTTTCAGTTAGATACTCTATATAAGGATCTATGCTAAACGGAGCTTTTACAAATCTTTGCATTACAAGCTTGGAATCATAAAGTCCGCCATACTTCCAAATGCGAAGTTTGTTCCATGTATTTATAAGATCAAAGTCACCTTCTGAAACACATTCAAGAATGCGAACCTCTTCATTCATTTTCTTTGCTATCTGTGCACTGCAGAAATTTCCGAGAACGTATGTCGGAAAATACCCAATGCCACCAAGCTGCCAATGTATATCCTGAAGGACTCCGTTTACATCATCCTTTACATCCACGCCCAGATATTCCTTGTACTTCTGTCTCCATGCGTCAGGAAGATCTCTAACGCTGAGATCACCATGCATCATCGCCTTCTCGAGTTCATATCTGATCAAAACATGCAGGTTAAATGTAACCTCATCTGCATCCATTCTGATTAAGCCACCCTCAACCTTGTTCACAGCCTTATAGATATCTTCAGCGGTGTATTTTTCTGCAGGGTCCGGGAATATATCACATAGGTCAGGATAAATGAAACTAATGAACTCGCGGCTTCTTCCTATAATATTCTCGTAGAATCGGCCCTCTGCCTCCTGAAGAGATTTACTGACCATACCGTCGAGAACCGTATAGGCAAGGTTATCGTCTTGTCCCATATCATAAAGGACCTGTCCCGCTTGATTCATGATTGTAAATAGCGGGAGCGAATAATCATCAGGCGAGAACCTTGTGGCAATTCTCTCATCAAAATGCGAGCCAAGGAACATTGTAAAAGGCTGGTCCGACGTCGCAACTCCGACCCTGGACATATCTACACCAAGTAAATCAAGTATGTAGTATGCTAGGCCTTCCTGCGCTTCCTTTGTAAAACTTCCCTTGATTGGTCTATCGTCAACCTGAGGCTTTTCTTTTATGCGTTCATATAGCGGTAATATATTATTCTTTACAGCGCCAAATACTTCGTCGCAGATTTCAACCGTAAGGCCTTCATCATGCTCATCCAAACAGTATTCATAAGGATCTATATCCGGCGAGCAGTATTTGGCAAAGGCTCTGAGAGAATCAAAAACCTCACCCAGCTTATCGCGGAGCACATTAAAATCGTTCTCTTCCCTGGCCTGATACCAAGCATCCATAGCGTCTGCAAGAATGCTCTCGTGACGCGCATATTCATCGGCAGGGATTTTGCTCTTTCTCTTGAAATCCCTGAGCATAAAATCAACAGTTCTGCGCTCTCTTACGGTGAGCTCGTCTCTGTTTTCATTCAAATATAGAAGCAGCTCCTCGGTTTCCTCTCCGGCAGTCAGCGCAAACAGTTCCTGATTAAGCATTTCAACAGAATGAGATGTATTTTCTCTCACTCCCGGAGGGGCGACAGTTTCATCATCCCACGACAAAATCGCCGTTGCGTGGCCAAATGCGGAGATCTTCCTCTGGAGCTCCATAAATTTAATTCTGGCTTGTTCTAATTGCATAGTTTTACCTACAAAATAGACTATACCTTATTATACAGCGCTTTAACGCGAGTGTATAGAGTTTATCTGAGGCCGTCCTCTTTTATGGTGATTGTGAGCGCGTTGAGTCCAAGTAGGTTCTGATAGTTCACATCGTCTGCCAGGCGATATACCATGCGGATTCCAATATTCTTTAGTGGATCCTCAGGTGAAACTATCTCCGCCATCGTCCTCGGATCAAAGGGCACACAGTCGTCCTTTATTCTCAGCATTATATCCTCATCACGAAGCACCACCCTAATATTAAGTGAATGTTTCTTATTATCCTTCTCAAATCCATGCAAAACAACATTACCGGCCATCTCCTCCATACAGAGCGCTGCGTAATACGACGCTTTCTCGTGAACGCCCCTCTCCATGCAGAATTCCTGAATGCTTTCAGCCGTCTTTGATACTTCTTCAAGATTGTGAATATAGATTGAAAGCATGCGGTCCTGAGATGCGCCAAAATCAGGATGTATAAACATGGCTTCATCAATGCTCCTTGGCTTTCTCTTCCAATAGATTATGTTATATAGAGGCACCAAAAGAATCGTAAGTATAATTCCTATCGGATTTGAAATCCAAACGCCGAGCGCACCCATTAAAGGAGCCAAAATCCATGCCGGTATAACCATCGCAAGGAGTCCGTCAAATACAGACTGAATATTCACGAACAAATTATGACCCATGGCTTGGAGATAATTGGTGAACACCTGCGCAATTAAGATTAGCGGAACGCAAAGGCTATAGATTACAAAGAGCTGATAAGCCAAATGATATACATTTGATTCCTTGTCCGGGAAGAAAATCGAGGTGAGCGTAGGCGAAAGTAAAAGAATTATAGCGGCAACAACACAGCTTAGTATCAAGCCCTTTGTCATCGCCGTCTTTATGACTGCCTTGATAGACGCCTTATCCTCTTCACCGAAAAATACGCTCGTAAGCATTCTTACCGCCGAGCCATTTCCTAGACAGTATGCCAAGAATAGTCCCGCAATCATACTGAATGCCGCCATTGCTGATAGTCCATCACTTCCTGCGTACTTCAGAAGAATTCGGTTTATTAGAACGCCCCTAATCGCAAGACAAAAAACAAGAAGCGCTCCGGGAACTCCTATCTTTATGAGCTGTCCGGATACACTCCAAAGAACCTTTTTTATATGATAGTGAAGCTGCGCTCTCTTTGTAAGATAATATGGAGCAAGTATCAGAAAATACACGAGATTGCTGAGCGATGTCGCAATAGCAAGACCAAAGACGCCCATTCTAAATACGGCAACAAGCAGCACATCCAAAACCATATTTGAAATTACCATGCCGGCTATTCCTATATACCCACGCTTGCTTTGGCGCTCAAGCTGAAGGAACGCAGAAATTTGCTGCGCCATCATCATCGGAATTATACCGATTGCTAATCCAAGTATGTATTTTACAAGGTCTCCCTTTAGCGCTTCGTTTGCACCAAGAATCCCGGCAATGGTACCCGGCATCACAAGGCTCAGAAGCGTCAGCGCACCCGAGACGATAAGCGTAAGTGTGATGTTTAAAGAAAAGACTCCTTCGGTCTTTTCCATATCTCCTCGTCCCATATATCTGCCGCATAGAACCGTAGTACCTCCGAGAAGAACGGAACCCGCAGCATTTATAACCTGAACCATGGAGTAATATAGACCTATGACACCGACTGTGGATGAGTCAATAAATCGGCCTGCCATGGCGCCATCCACAATAGAGTTAACTGCGCCCATGGCAAGAATTAGTATCTGAACAGGAAGCATGCCAAAAAACAGCTTGCCGACCATATTATCCGTACTTTTAAGCGGATTAAATCTCCGCTCATCATTTCTGCCACTCATTTTTCACACTAGGATAAAATCAAAACAATATAACTATCGCATACGCACTTTGTATTCAAAGATCAAATCTCTTAACTCTGCAGCACGTTCAAACTGAAGATCTTTTGCGGCCTGCTTCATCTCCTGTTCAAGCTTGGCGACGTAATTCTTCAGTTCTTTATTAGTCATTTCTATAGCCTTCTTGCCGTGATATGTTCCCTCGTCCTCTGCTGCAGTTGTCGCCTCAATAATATCGCGTATTCCTTTGCTTACGCTTGTGGGAACGATGCCATGAGTTTCGTTATACTCGGACTGAATCTTGCGGCGACGCATCGTCTCGTCAATTGCCGCCTTCATTGCCTTGCTCGTATAATCCGCATACATGATAACTCGACCATCCACATTACGCGCAGCACGACCGATTGTCTGAATGAGGGATGTCTCGGTTCTGAGAAAACCTTCTTTATCCGCGTCAAGAATTGCGACGAGGCTTACCTCCGGGATATCCAGTCCTTCTCTCAAGAGATTGATTCCGACAAGTACATCAAACTCACCGAGCCTTAAATCTCTTATTATCTCCATACGTTCAAGGGTATCAACCTCGGAGTGAAGATATCTTACGCGGATGCCCGCTTTTCTGAGATACTCCGTAAGACTCTCCGCCATCTTCTTTGTAAGTGTCGTAACAAAGCTGCGACCGCCGCTCTTTGTAACCCGATTGATTTCTCCGATGAGGTCATCTATTTGATTCTTTGTCGGTCTAACATCTATCGGAGGATCAAGAAGTCCGGTAGGCCTTAAAATTTGCTCTGCCGTAACTCCGCCAGACTGCTCTTTTTCATAGGCCGCAGGTGTCGCAGAGCAATACATAACCTGACCTACCGTTTCCTCCCACTCTTCAAATTGGAGAGGTCTATTGTCAAGCGCCGAAGGAAGTCTAAATCCATAATCAACAAGCGAAGTCTTTCTGGAAAGATTTCCTCTATACATCGCATGAAGCTGCGGAAGCATAACATGCGACTCGTCGATGATAGTAATAAAATCATCCGGAAAATAATCAATAAGCGTATATGGCTTTTCTCCGGGTTTTAGTCCACTTATATGACGCGTATAGTTTTCTATACCCTTGCAAGTTCCTATCTCGCGAAGCATCTCCATATCGTAGCGCGTGCGCTGCTCTATGCGCTGAGCTTCTAGAAGCTTTCCCCTGTCCTTGAACCACTGGATTCTCTCTTCGAGTTCCTCTTCAATCGTCTTGATTGCGCGCTCCATATTTTCTTTGGATGTAACATAATGCGATGCAGGATAGATTGCGACGTGGTTTCTGAGTGCGATAATCTCTCCCGTCAAAGGATTCATTTCTTTGATCGTCTCCACCTCATCTCCGAAGAGCTCAACTCTTACGGCATGGTCCTCACCTGCCGGGAAAATATCTATTACGTCACCGCGAACACGGAATGTGCCTCTATCAAAGTCCACGTCGTTTCTTACATATTGGTTATCTACAAGTTTTCTTAAAATCTCCTGGCGGGGCTTCTCCATTCCCGGTCTAAGAGATAGCACCTGCGTCTCGTAATCAAGCGGATTACCGATTCCATAAATACAAGAAACCGACGCAACAACAATAACGTCTCTTCGCTCAGACAGCGCCGCTGTTGCGCTATGTCTTAGCTTCTCTATCTCCGCATTTATATCGCTGTCTTTTTCTATATATGTGTCCGTGGATGGAACATAGGCTTCCGGTTGATAATAATCATAATAAGAAACAAAATACTCAACAGCATTCTCCGGGAAGAACTCTTTGAATTCTCCGTGGAGCTGGGCTGCGAGCGTTTTGTTGTGAGAGATTACGAGCGTCGGTCTATTTAGGCGCTCAATAACATTGGCCATCGTGAAGGTCTTACCTGAGCCTGTGACACCAAGAAGTGTCGCAGCCTTTTGACCATCATTAAAAGCCTCAACAAGCTTATCTATTGCCTGGGGCTGGTCGCCCGTAGGCTTGTAATCGGATACAAGTTTAAAGTCCATTCTCTTGATCCTTGGTATATATTCTATCCTCTGTAACTATGGCGTCCATCGGAACGTCATATTCATTGATACGAACTCTTTCTATCTTCTGCGCTTCAAACGCAACAGCTATCTTCTTGGCATTCTTGCAGAGCGGAAGGAATCTGTCGTAATAGCCGCCGCCCATCCCGAGTCTATTAAGCTTCTCATCAAAACCCGTGCACGGGCAGATTACAAGATCTATTTCTTCGGGACGAGCAACAAAGCCCTTTACCGGTTCCATTATTCCGAACGATCCGATTCTCCATCCCTCAGGAATAGTCTCCTCGTCGTCGTCATCGTCATCATCGTCTGCATCCATAGAGGCAAGTGCTTCTTCATGAGCGCGTAGTTTTTCCTCTTCTTCCATAAGTTCGGTCTGACTCTTTAGTGGAGCGCCGTACTCTGCATCCGGAAGAATCGCCTTCATCTCCTCGCCCTCACAAAGTGGATATGCAAATGCCTTTGGATTATCGTCGTCAGCGTTTTCTTCTTCCAGGTCATCAAGCCTAACCTCTGCATGAGTCCATTTATAAAGCATCACAAGCTTGGCATTGCGATACTCAGGCATGCTCATGATATTCTTAACTATATCCTCGGATTTATCCTTTAGTTCTTCTTCATCCAAGGCTTCTCTCGCGGCAATACATTCGCGCCTAATATATCTCTTGTATATCGGCGGAAAATCCGTTCTAACATCACCCGCAAGATAGAGCGATCCAAATGCGATTATCGGAGCATCATCAGACTCGTCGCTTCTTCTTATGGCAAGTGCAATTCCGTCCGGAATATTCTCTGCAGCGACCGCGTCAATTCCCTTTGATTTTATAAAGCTTGCGAGTTCCTCTGCAGGAAGCGCCCTCGTAGAGTTCGGAGTTACGCAGACAAACTCCTTTGCATAAGGAATCATCATATCCACAATACTTTCGTAATCCTTATCCGCAAGGACTCCAAGAATAAATATAATCTTTTCTCCGGGGAGATATTCCTTTAGGCTCTTCGTAAGCGCATCGGCGCACTGCGGATTATGTCCTCCATCAAGAATGAATATTGGATCCTTTGAAAGAACCTCAAAGCGTGCAGGCCATTCAACTTTGGCAAGGCCCATTTTCAGGCTCTCATCATCTATCTTCCACCCCTTCTCTCTCAGAACCTCTACCGTCTTAAGTACGACAGCAGCATTATGAAGCTGGTGGTTTCCGAGAAGCGGCAGACTGTATTCTTCATTTGTGTCCTTTACGAGGCCTCTTCCAACAGTGACTATCCCCATATTCGTTGGGAAATTTCTACGAATATATCTAAACTTTTGCCCATCAAGGCTGGAGCTTATTGGAGAGATTCCTTCGACGTCAGCACTCTTAAAAGGAACGTTTTTCTCAATGCAGACGTTTTTGATTATCTTTATAACCTCGGGCGCGCTGTCATAGCAGACAACTGTGGTTCCGGGTTTAATGATTCCGGCCTTTGTTTTTGCAATCTTTTCGAGCGTGTCACCTAGATACTCTGTATGCTCAAGACCGATATTGGTAAATACCGCAACCTCTGGAGCTTCTATTACATTGGTACTGTCGAGCTCTCCGCCCATGCCAACTTCGAGAACTACAATATCGCAGGCCTCTTCAAAATAGTATTGAATTGCAATCGCAGTAACGAGTTCAAAATGGCTCGGGTGGTCTTCCATATTGTCTGCGATTTCCTTGACGCGCTCCGTGATTTCCGCAAGACGCTCACCCGAAATCTTTTCGCCATTTATCTGGATTCTCTCGTTAAAAACCTGAATATACGGAGAAATGTATAGACCCGTTTTATATCCTGCTGTCCTTAGGATAGACGCCAGCATTGCACAGGTACTTCCTTTGCCATTGGATCCCGCAACATGAATGAACTTGAGATTCTTCTGCGGATCTCCGAGCGCATGCAAAAGCTCCCTCGTTCTGCCAAGACCAAGGCGCGTGGTACTCCAGCTGTAGTTTTCTATATATGAAATTGCTTCCTGCGGTGTCATCTTGCTCAAGTAAACCACCTCTCACCTAAAAGATATATTTCTTTAAACGCGGAACAAATTCTCCCATCGCCGCGATAACTATCACCTGAACCAAAAGCAGTATTCCTGCCTGAAGAATCCTGGTATCAAAGAGCGGCCAATACGCCGATCCGTAGAGAACCGAAATCCAATATGTATTTAAAAACAAACCGAGTATAAGTTGATTGATTGCTACGGAGATAACCGTATTTGTAAGGCTATGTTTTTTATGAAGGAACAAACCCCAAACCAGTCCCATAAGCGCAGCCGTTAATGTAAATCCCGGAAAATATGCGCCTATCGGAAAAAGAAGCGCACCGACCAAATCTCCCACCCCACCAACGATAGCTGCATGAAAAGGACCAAATAGCATCGCTGCAAGCACAACGGGTACAAAGCTAAATCCTATTTTTATATTCCATGCATTGATGGATAAAAATCTATTTAGCACAATCTCCATAGCAATCAAAAGCGCAAGTGTGACGAGCATTTTGGTATTCATGACTGCACCGCCTTTGATATCTATATGCTCGACTGTCGGTTCAACTGCATGATCAGCTACGCTACTGTCTGTGCTCTCATCTATGATTTGATTTGTTTCGTTTAAATCTATCTCTGTCATTAATATTTACTTTCTTTTGAAATTTATTATTTAGTTATTATTTAGTTGTTATTCAGTGCGCGCTCCGCGGCCTCCACCACGTGGCGCACGAGTATGCTCGTTGTTACAGTTCCAACTCCTCCGGGAACCGGCGTTATGGCCTTTACGATAGGTTCAACTTTTTCAAAATCCACATCGCCTGTAATGCCCTGCTTTTCTTCGTCCCAGTTCACGCCGACATCTATTACGACTTGCTCAGGATTTACAAATGTATCATCAACAAGGTGCTTCTTTCCTGCGGCGGCGATAAGCACAGCTGCGCGCTTTGTTACATCGCTGAGATTGGTCGTCTTGCTGTGACAGATGTTCACCGTAAAATCGTCTTTTAAGAGCATCATTGATACCGGACGTCCGATTACAAGAGAACGACCGATAACCGATGCCTGACTACCATCCGTAACAGGAGTGTATCCATAAAAATTCAATATCCTCATTGCGGCATGTGGCGTGCAAGGAGGGAAGCCCCTCTTCTCCCCCGCAAAAACTCCGGAAAGCGAAACATCCGTGCAGCCATCCACATCCTTCATTGGACTAATCAAGTTTCTCAGTCTATCGTCATTAAGATGCTTTGGAAGCGGTCTAAGAAGAAGTATGCCATGGATTTTATCGTCGGCGTTATATTCCTCAATAGCATTTGCCACTTCATCCTCAGTTACATCTATCGGAAAAACCTTCTTCTCGGATTCTGCACCGAGCTCCTTGCAACGCTTCACTGCGTTGTTCTCATAATAAATATCCTCTGCGCGTTCACCGACTCTTATTATTGCAAGAGTTGGAATTATGCCCAGTGTCTTGAGTTCTGCTATTTGATTCTTTGTGTTCTGGTTCATTGCTTCTATTACAGGAGCACCATGGAGTATCTTTGCCATATTTCCCTCACATCCACACACCTATCCGAAGGTTAAACTGTTAACTCCTCGGAAACGTCTTCATAAATCTCATCCGCCAAATCAGAGTACTCAGAAATAAGTTCCTCTACTTCATCGTTCAGTTCCTCCGCATAGTCCCTGTCGATCATCGATTTGGTATTTATATATACATTGAGAGCCGCAGCCTGCATTGCCGCCTTGCATAGTACTGCAGCACAGC
>Ga0256404_1012112_pt1 | contig 11312 bp, 11 predicted proteins | sample RumenRJG_01DNA_FD_185990 | JGI IMG/M metagenome (GOLD analysis project Ga0256404, IMG submission 185990) | Bovine rumen microbial communities from Lethbridge, Alberta, Canada - RJG_01 | ecosystem: Host-associated > Mammals > Digestive system > Stomach > Rumen | place: Canada: Alberta | collected... | reverse complement strand
TGAATGAAGGCCCGGACGAGTGCAAATGCGCGTATGACAAGTACGGCATGACGACGGCGGAGCTGTACAAGAAAATCGGCTTCTGGGAAGGCGGAAAGGCTTGGGCCAACCAGTGCTCATGTATGGAGCCGGTTGAATTGAATATCATGGGTTCTATGGGGGTTGGCATCTCCACACAGCCGCGCTCCAACGCGCTGTGCAACGCGGGGATCGCACCCGTCAGCGACATGTTGAAAAACGGCATCAACGTCGGCCTTGGCACGGATAACGGTGAAGGCAATTTCTTTGAGAATATGCGGTATCTTGCGCTGATGCAGATGGGAAAGAACTATTCAAAGTATGCACTGACGCCGGTTCAGGCATTCAAGATTGCGACGGAAACGGGACCGAAAGGGCTTGGATATGATGACATCGGAACCCTGAGACCTGGATACAGTGCTGATTTTCAGGTTCTGACGGGCGATACGGCGATTTATATGACGGAGAAAAATGCGGTGCAGGAAGTTTTCTGGAGGAAAGAGCCGGAGGACATCACGTCTGTTTATGTGAAGGGCGTTCAAGTGGCGGAAAACGGACATGCTCTGAACCTGGAGGAGGATAGGATCCGCGCGGAGTTCAGGGAATGCGTCCATGAATTCTGGAAAGGACAGCCTTATCAGGATAACTGATACGGTCATGCGCGAATGGAGAAGCAAATGATGACAGAAAAAAGAGGCGTGCTTGTTCATCCGAAAGAAGCGAAAGTCTTTATGGATCAGCAGGAGCTGTGTCGTGAATATTTTCGTACGGAAAAAATCACGTTCGGAACTTCACGGCTGCATGCAGGCGCCGTCGGGGGATTGGATCCCGGACATGCCGAGGCGGACGAAATATTTTACTGCATACAGGGCCATGTGCTCGTGCATTTTCCGGAAGACGATTCCTATCATGAAATGGAGACGGGGGATGCGCTGCTGATCCCGCCTGCGACGGGGCATCAGATCACCAACATCGGCCAAGAGGAGGCAGTGATCAGCTGGAGCTGCGCTCCGCATCCCTGATCAGATCACATGAGATAACCTATCACTCACAACAGAGAGGAGACAATTCACAATGGCTGGATATCCTGAACTTGTCGTTATGCTGACACACAATGACCGGACGGTAGCCGATGCGGCTGAGATTTTCGAGTCCTGCAAGAACAGCAAGGCGAAATTCTGGGGCTTTAAAGAAGAGGGCCTTGCCTTGAAGGATATGAAAAAGCTATTCCGGTATATGAAAGAGTGCGGGAAAACGACTTTTCTTGAGGTTGTTGCGTATACGGAAGCCGAATGTCTAGAAGGGGCGAAGATGGGCGTGGAATGCGGTGTCGATTATCTGATGGGAACCATGTATTTTGATTCCATCAACGAGTACTGCAAGGCGCATCATCTGAAATACATGCCTTTTGTCGGAAAAATAACAGGGAGGCCGTCGATTCTGGAAGGTACGATTGAAGGCATGATCGATGAGGCAAACAATCTCCTGAAAAAAGGTGTTTACGGATTTGATCTGTTGGGATACAGATATACAGGCGATGCAGCCGCGCTGAATGAAGCGTTTGTGGCAGGCGTGGATGCGCCTGTCTGCCTTGCGGGATCTGTCAACAGCTATCAGAGACTTGACGAAGTGAAACGCGCAAATCCGTGGGCGTTTACCATTGGCGGAGCTTTCTTCGAAAATCAGTTTGACGGGACTTTTGCCGAGCAGATCGATAAGGTATGCGGCTATATCGCAAAATAAGCAGAGTCCATTGACAGCCGCGCATATGGAAAGGAATGCATGATTGTATGCTTGACACTGCGAGAAAGGAAGAACTTCTGTCGCTCACAAAGAGACTAATTAGTCTCCAGAGCTATTCCGGTCATGAGAAAGAGGTCGCCCGGGAATTGGAATCCTATATGCGGAAGCATGGGTTTGACGATGTCACAGTCGATGACGATGGCAATATTGTCGGAAGAATCAGGGGAAACCGGCCCGGCAAGAAAATCCTGTTCGATGGACATATCGATACGGTGCCGGTTGCGGATCTGTCCGGGTGGTCCCATGAGCCGTTTGCAGGGGTCGTAGAGGACGGCAGAATCTATGGCCGTGGAACATCGGATATGAAAGGAGCTGTCGCGGCCTATACTGCGGCGGCAGCATTCTTTCTTGAAGATACAAAGCGCGACTTTGCCGGAGAAGTCTGCGTCGACGGCGTGGTTCATGAAGAGTGCTTTGAAGGCGTGGCCGCCCGGCTGATCAGCCGGAATGTTAAGCCGGATTATGTCATCATTGGAGAGGCCTCGGACTGCAATATCAAAATCGGTCAGAGAGGAAGAGCAGAGATCGTTCTGGAAACGTTCGGGAAACCGGCACATTCTTCTAATCCGGATAAGGGAGTGAACGCTGTTTACGGCATGTCCAGGATCATCGGTGCCATTCGGAAACTTCCGTGCACAGAGCATCCGTTTCTGGGAAAGGGCATATTGGAACTCACAGATATCAAGTCTTCTCCTTATCCTGGCGCTTCGGTGGTTCCTTCGTATTGCAGGGCCACATATGACCGGAGGCTGCTGGTCGGTGAAACGAGAGAAAGCGTTTTGGAACCAATACAGAAGCTGTTGGCGGACATCATGAAAGAAGATCCCTCTGTCCTTGCAAAGGTTTCGTATGCAGTTGGGAAAGAAACCTTTTATACTGGCAGGGAAATATCCGGAGAGCGTTTCTTCCCCGGGTGGCTGTTTGATGAGAAGGAAGAGTATATTCAGAAGTCCGTGAATGCACTGCATTCGATCGGTCAGGAGCCGGAAATTACAAAGTACAGTTTCTGTACAAACGGAAGCCACTATGCCGGCGAAGCCGGAATCAGGACCTTTGGCTTCGGTCCGTCAAGAGAGGATCTGGCCCATACAGATGACGAATATTGCGAGCTTTCGCAGCTGACGAAAGCGTGCGAAGGCTATGAAGCCATTATGAGGGCCTTAACACGGTGAATAAGTACTACCAATATCCAAAGGGGAGGCTGCGCTGTACGGAATCGTATGTCATTCAGCCGAAAATGAACTGGGCAGTAAGGATGCAGACACAAGGCATATGCGCGGTCTGGTTCGGCTGAAAAACAGCAGGTATTTTCATTTCGAAAGTAACATACAGATTGCATTAAAGTAAGGACAGATTCTGGCAAAAAGTGGTAGTTGGCGCAAGTTTCTTGACAGATCAGAGGATAGGTAGTACCTTATAGTGCAATAAAGAACGGCAACGAAGTCGCAGTTAAGTCAGATTGTGATTTCGATGCCGTTCTTTTTATTTCAAAATTGTTTTTCTGCTCATGAGACAGTACAGTTTCTGTGGATATCCTACGCCTTCTTCAAAGGAAGCAATTGATCTGATAAAAGGAGTTGACACAGGCGGATGAAAGAGAAATTAGAGAAAGCAGCTAGTCCGATTGTTTCCATTCTTCTTTCTTTTCTTTGCGGCGCAGTCGTGATTCTTCTGATTGGTGAAAATCCTTTCACTGCTTTTGCCGCTTTGGGGAGAGGCGCGTTTGGATCGGCCCTTAATATCAGCAATACGATTGCAAAAATCACAACGTTGAGCCTTTGCGGATTGAGCTATGCCTTTGCCTATCGGTGCGGGCTCTGCAACATCGGATCGGAAGGACAGATGTATATCGGCGCGCTGGTCGCTTCTGTCGTTGTTCTCTATATGCCCGGATCAGGGGTGGTGGTTATCATAACGGCGATCTGCGCAGGCTTTCTTGCCGCTGCGCTGTTTGGCGTGCTGATTGCGCTGCTGAAAATCCACTTTGGCGCGAATGAAGTGATTACGACCGTGATGTTCAACTACGTTGCGCAGTATCTTGTACAATGGGCGGTCAGCGGTCCGATTCAGGATCCCAAAAGCGATGCGGCGCAGACCGTGATCTTCGATAAGAAGTACTGGATTGGCAATATTCCGGGGACGCAGATTGGTATAGGATTTTTGATTATGCTGGCATGCCTGGTGTTTTTTGGCATCTTTATCTGGAAAACGGTTGCCGGCTTTGCGCTTCAGCTTGTCGGAAGAAACCGGACGGCTGCTGCCTATGCAGGCATTAGTGTAAATCGAAATTTCTGCATGTCGATGTTTCTGGCCGGTGGATTCGGAGGACTCGCCGGTGCCGTTGAACTTCTTGGCGTTCAGCACAGACTCGTAAAAGGAATGGCCAGTAATTATGGATTTGACGGGATTGCAGTAGCCCTGCTGGGTGAAAACCACCCGGTTGGAATGCTTTTGTCAGGGTCTTTGCTTGGCGCAATGAAGAGCGGCGGCAATGCCATGCAGATGTTCACCAAAGTCCCGTCCAGCGTGGTCGATCTGATCCGGGCCATGGTCGTGGTGTTTGTCCTTGTAGATGTTGTGAGACGGGGCGTGAGATCCATTCATGCAGCGAGGAGGAAACAGTATGCTTGATTCTGTTGGCGCTTTTATTATTGGAATGATCAGGTACTCGACACCGCTCCTTTATGTCTCCCTCGGAGTTCTTGTGATGGAAGCGACAGGTGTTCTGAACATGGGCGCAGAAGGAATGATGATCCTCGGCTGCTTTACAGCGGTCGCGGGAACAAACGCGACAGGGAGCATCTGGGCCGGGTTTCTGCTTGCCATGCTGGTCTGCGGAGGATTTGCTCTCCTGTTCGGTTGGCTGGCCGTGGGACTTTCCATCAACCAGACGGTGCTTGGCATTGCGTTTAATCTTGTGGGCGCCGGACTGACGACCACGTTAAACAGAACATTTCTGAAAGGCGTTACTCTGAAACAGCATTTTGCGACGGACCGCATGGGGTTTTCCGCCCCAGTTTATCTGGCGTTTTTGATTACGATCGTTCTGTGGGTCGTCATGTATAAAACCAAGGCAGGCATCATCATGAGGTCCGTCGGTGAAAACCCTCTGGTGGCGGAAAGCGTTGGTATGAGCGTTCCGAAAGTAAGATATATTGCCTGCGGCGTTGCGGGAATGTTTGTCGGTGCGGGAGGCGCGTTCCTGGCGACCGGGCTTCTGAGCAGCTTCACGGAGAATATGACTGAAGGACGAGGATTTCTGGCTCTGGCCGCAGTCACTTTCGGCAAATATACACCGTTCGGGACACTTGTGGGTGTTCTGGTCTTCGGCACTGGTGAAATGGCCTCTTACCGGATGCAGGTTTCCAGCACAGTGATTCCGTATGAATTTGCATTGATGATTCCTTATATTCTCGTTCTTCTGGCCATGAGTATTTTCTCACGAAATGGGAAAGATCCTGCTGCACTTGCCGTTCCCTATACCAAAGAACTTTAAGCAATACCTGCTGGTGGCTTCGTGATGCCGGAGAAAGGAGAGACACGATATGAGTGAAAGCGAATATCTGGTGGAACTGAGGCATATTACAAAGAGATATCCGGGGACTGTGGCTTGTGATGATGTTTCCATAGGATTCAAACGTGGAGAAGTTCACACGATCCTTGGCGAGAATGGCGCCGGCAAAAGCACATTGATGAATGTCATGTACGGTCTGACAGAACCGGACGAAGGAGAAATCTTCGTAGAGGGAAAGCGCGTCCGCATCCATTCTCCGAAAGATGCGATTCGCTGCGGGATCGGAATGGTACATCAGCACTTCATGCTTGTGCCGACATTGACGGTAGCGGAGAACATAGTGTTAAGCGCGAATGAGCGGGACGGTATTTTCGTCAGGCCGAAGGAAGTCGCCACCAAGATCAAAGATATTTCTGACCGGTACGGGCTGTCGATTAATCCATATGAGAAAGTCGGCAATCTGACCGTTGGACAGCAGCAGCGTGTGGAAATCATCAATGCGTTATATAAAAAATGCGAAATCCTCGTTCTCGATGAGCCTACGGCGGTTCTAACCCCGGTTGAGACTGGTGAGTTATTTGTTGCCATTCATAATTTGATTTCAGAAAAAAAGGCGGTTGTTTTCATCAGCCACAAAATGAAAGAAGTGATGAGAATCAGCAATGTCGTTAGCATTCTTCATCTTGGAAAAGTTTCCGGACACACAAAAATAGAAGATACCGATGCGAAGACGCTGGCCAAGCTGATGGTGGGCCGTGACTTCACCTTTGAGTCAAAGAAAGAACCTAAGTCACCAGGAGAAGTCCGGCTGGAGGTTAAGAACCTGCATGTGAAAAATGCGGAAGGAATTGAGACGGTCCGCGGATTGAACATGACAGTCAGAGCCGGGGAAATTTATGGAATTGCCGGCGTTGACGGAAACGGGCAGAGTGAGCTGATCCGAAGCATTATGGGACTTTGCGAGAAGAAAAGTGGGACGGTTCTGATTAAAGGACAGGATGTCAGCCGCAAATCCACCGGTGAGATCATGCAGATGGGACTGGCCCATATACCGGAAGACCGCCAGGGCATGGGCGTGATCCTGCAGATGTCCATCAGAGAGAATGCCGTTCTGGATACATTTCACGATCCGAAGCTCCATAATGGATGTTTTATGGACTGGATTGCGGTAGAGAACCGGTCCAGAGACATCATTCAGAACTATGATGTGAAGACGCCCAATGATACTAATTCGGTTGCGTCTTTGTCTGGTGGCAATCAGCAGAAGTTGGTTGTCGGCCGTGAGCTGAATCGGGAACCTGAAATTCTGTTTGCCGTACATCCGACCCGCGGTGTGGATATAGGAGCAACAAAATTCATACACGATCAGCTGATCAAAGCAAGAGATAACGGGTGTGCGGTTGTGCTGGTGTCAACAGAACTGGACGAGGTGCTGGAACTGAGTGACCGCGTAGCGGTGATATTCAACGGTCAGATCCTTGGTGAAATGCCGGCTTCTGAAGCGACTTACGAAAAGGTGGGTCTCCTTATGGCGGGGAATAAGCTTCATGATGCAAAATCAGCGTGAATGAGAAGCGCACGGGGACAGATCATGAAAGAGAATGCGGATTTGCTTTTTACAAATGCGGAAATCTATACGCAGGACTGCAGGAGGACCATTCTTCAGCATGCGGATCTTGCTGTGACGGGCAACAAGATTGCGGATGTCGGAACGGGACTTTCTGAAAAATATCATAGCGTAAAAACAATAGATGCGACAGGAAAAACCATTTTTCCCGGCATGCATAATATGCATGTTCATATCTTCCAGTCTTTATTAAAAGGCTTAGGCGTGGATATGAAACTGATCGACTGGTGCAGGCATGCGACTCAGAATACAGGACCTTATATGTCACCGGAGCTGTATGAGTTGGCCTGCAAGATCGCGGTTATGGAGTGTTTAAGAAGCGGAGTCACGACATTATGCGACTTCAATTATCTGCAGCAGACGACCGAGTTTGCTCATGTCAGCATTCAGACCATGGAGGAAGTGGGAATCCGCGGCATTTACATGGACTGCTATCATGACACAGGAGAAAACCACGGCGTCAATCGGCTGATTATTCACCCAGCAGAGGAATGCATCTCTCGGGCAGATGCATTGATCGGGAAATACAATGGAAAAGAGGAGCATCCGCTGACGGAGGTATGGCCGGGGATTTCCGTCAACTGGGGGGCAACGGACACATTGATTCGGGAAATGGCTGAATATTCTGCTGATCGCCGCATTCCCTGGACCATGCATATCCTTGAAACGGAAGATGATAATACCTTTTCCAGTCAGGTATACGGCATGCCGCTTGTGAAACTTCTCAAGAAATGCGATGCACTGTCTGAACGTTTGCTGGCTGTTCATTGCGTGCAGCTGACGCAGGAGGAAATTCCGGTCTTTTCAGACTGCGGCGTCAATGTAGTGTACTGTCCTATGGCCAATACGTATCTTGGATCCGGCATACCACCCATAGCTGCCATGAACCGAAGCGGCGTCAATGTAACAATAGGAACGGACGGCGCGGCGAGCAATAACAGCTCGGATATGATCGAGAGCCTGAAAATGGGCCTGCTGCTCCAAAAGGGTGCTGAAAAAGATCCGACGGCACTGAGAGCTCAGGACATGCTGGACATGGCGACAATCAACGCGGCGAAGGCCGAGCATCGTTCCAATATAGGAAGCATAGAAACGGGAAAAATCGCAGATTTCTTTGTGTTTGATCCGTACTTTGCAAGATCTGTGCCGAACTTCAACACACTGTCAACGCTTATGTATAATTCGAGTACAGAAAACGTGGAAATGACGGTCGTTAACGGAAAAATTGTCTTCGAACACGGTGTATTCTGCTGCGGACTCGACGAAAGAAGCGTTGCCGTAGAAGCAGACAGAAAGGCGAAAGCATTTGCTGCTGTGCAAGGAATTTTGGATGACTGAGAGGTGCGGAAATGATTCGATTGCTATTTATATGCGGGAGCCCCAGAAAGGCCGCAACGGATTATGCCATGAGTGTTGCGGAAGAAGCAGCCACATCGGAAGGAGATGCGGAAGTCACGAGGCTCAATTTAAGTGAGATGAAATTTTCACCGTGCCGAGGTTGCAACGCCTGTGTTCGATCCAATAGTCTGAGATGCCGGATTTACGATGATGATTTTCAGGACTGGAACGAGAGATTCTATACATATGACGGAATTCTGATCGGAACGGCGGTGTATGAGATGAACATCACTCCGCAGCTCTGCGCCTTTTTCTCAAGATTCAGATCAGAGTATCTGAACGCGAAAAAAGATCCATTTGCAAGAATGTATCTGCCGGGAGCGGCCCTTGCCGTCGGAGGAACCAGAAATGGCGGACAGGAATCTGCTATCCGTGCGATTCACAGCTTTTATTACACGGAAGGAATGCCTGTCGTGGACGGCGGTATGGGAGCATACGGCGGAGCCTGCGTCTGGAGTCAGGATAAGATGGCAAAAGGGGCAGAAGAAGATAAGGTCGGGCTTGAATGTGTCAGAACGATTGCCATTCGTCTTGCAAGGACAGCAAAAGTGCTGAAGGCAGGGAGGAGAAAGTGATGCGATGACGCATTGGAGCGTAAACGAACAAGCCGCAGAGATTCTGGAAAAAGAGGTCATTCCGAATCAGGAAAGGCTCCACATTGATGTGTTCAGACTGAAGAACGGCGCAACGGTGCTCGATATGGGGATTCGTGCGAAAGGGGGATTCCGAGCCGGTAGGTATTTTGTGGAAGCAGGGATGGGCGGACTGGGGAGGCTTCGGTATCAGATGCTTCCGGTCGGAGATCTTCAGATGCCCGGCCTGACTGTTACGGCAGATGCTCCGGTGATTGCCGAAATGTCTTCTTATGTCGCGGCAACAAAAGTTCAATGGAAAGGGAAGACGCAGGTCATTTCAGGTCCAGTCAGGGCGATCAGGAGAACGGATGGTTTCGCTTCCTCGGTACCTTATCAAGATCTTAAGCCGAAGAGAGCAGTGGCCGGAGTTCAGACAGAGATCCTGCCGGATGAGGAGTTGGCGGAAAGAATTGCAGAAACGTGTGGCATCGAACCTGATCGCCTGTATATTATGGCGGCCAGAACAGGAAGCATTGTTGGCGCGGTACAGGTATGCGCAAGAAATATTGAGCAGACGCTGCCTTCATTAAATGATCAGGGATTCCATATGGAATGGATCAAAGAGGGAATGGCAGCCACACCGATCGAGGGTATCGTCGATGATGAAGAAACCGCATACGGGAGAGTAAATGACTGTCTGATTTATGGACAGGAAACGGTTCTTTCTGTAGAAGTTCCAAGTGATGAGAAAATTACGGAAATTTTGCAGCGGCTTACATTTGATAAAAATACGGGGATTTTTGGGACGCCTTTTGGGACTTTATTCGCGTCAAGCGATAGAAACTGGGCGAATGTTCCGAGGGAATGGGATGCACCCTGTAAAGTGATTTTTTTTAGTAAAAAATCGGGTAAATGTTATGTGACGGGCAGCATCAATTCAGAAGTGCTGACGAAAGATTTCCTTGGAGAAGGAGACTGGATTGAGTGATTATCCCATTGAAGTGACCGACAGGTCATGGACGCACGCGCGAAATACAATTTTTGAGCTGAGTGATCGGAGAACGGACATTTCTTTTGGCAGTTGTGCGTTTGGCGTTCTTTGCATTCCGACACTTGAGGTCCGTTTTGACGATCCGGATCTGGCTTGCACAGATTTCTCAATCGTGAGATGCGAACAGAAAAGGAAAAAAGCGTCATCGGCGCTCGAGCAGAACCTTCTGACAGTGTATCAGATCATGCTGCAAATCCTCAGAGACATCTCATTTCCATTGGAGTTTGCCTGGATTACGGCTCCTGTGATTTTCCCGTCCGAAGATGAAACGACCAATTACGATCATCTCCGGAAAGCGATGAATTCGGGCGGCATCGTCATGATCTGGGCGAAGGGTGATGATGAACAGATGAAGGATGCATTGAGACATCTTTCAGGTGCGGGGCAGATTCGTATTCAGAATATGAAGACAGGGAACACATGGATCAAAGGCCATTTGGACAGCCACAAATTAGAAGAAGATTTATTAAAATGACACAGAAGGAGGAGTTTATGGGGAACTGTACTACGATCGCCAAAGGAATGCAATTCTGGGGAACTCATGGCTTTTATCCGGAAGAGAACAAGTATGGCGCAAAATTTGTTGTAGACATAGAAGCGGAATCCGATGAAACCGGAAAGTGCCAGTATGATGATTATTCTACCGGAATCAGTTACTTGCAGCTCTATCAGGCAGCAAAAAAGGTTGTTACGACAGAACAGTACAAAATGGTGCAGAGAATAGCACAGCGGATCTCAGATGAAGTGTTTTTGTCCTGCGGGGAAAAAGTGGAAAAAGTGAAAGTGACAGTAAAAAAACCGTTTGTCGCCATTGGCGGTATCGTCGACTGGACTGGTTGCACGATTGTCAGAACGGGCCTTGGTGCGGCGAGTGATGGCAACGCAGTTCCTTATGATGGAATCAACCCGTTAGAAACAGCGGCTATTTACAAATAATCAAACACAGTTTATCTCTGGTCAAAGAAGGCCGGTGTGCGGAATGAACCGCAAACCAGCCTTTTTGTCTGTTAAAACCGGACATGGTCCGATTTTATATATTCTGCAGCGGCTTAACAACCTGCGGAGGCAACTGATGGCCTGGCATGAAAGGAGGAGCAACATGAAGAAAAAACTGATCTCAATGGTTATGGCGGCGGTTATGGTTGTTGGCTGTACTGGGAGTTTTGTGTCTGCCAGTACAACAGACTCTTCTTCAGCAGAGACGGCAGCAGCGGATGCGAAAGATATGAAAATTGGTCTTTTGCTTTCCGGGTCAGCAAATGACGGTGGTTGGAGTGAGATGGCGGCAGACGCAGCAGAGGCAGTGGAAAAACAATACGGGTGTAC
>Ga0256404_1012111_pt1 | contig 11312 bp, 10 predicted proteins | sample RumenRJG_01DNA_FD_185990 | JGI IMG/M metagenome (GOLD analysis project Ga0256404, IMG submission 185990) | Bovine rumen microbial communities from Lethbridge, Alberta, Canada - RJG_01 | ecosystem: Host-associated > Mammals > Digestive system > Stomach > Rumen | place: Canada: Alberta | collected... | reverse complement strand
GTGCTGCTTTTAAGTTTTCTTCTGTTTTTGTTCCTTTTAAATCTGCCATATTATCATCTCCGTAGATTAAAATCTAAAATTATTATATATAAACATTTTGTAGTGAATTGGTAACTTTAAAAAAAAATAAAAAAAGAGAGCTTATTTGAAGTTGGTAGCTCTTTCTTCGAAGTGTGCTTTAGGAAGTCCACATACAGGACATTTTTCAGGTGCGTTAGGACCTTTGAATACGAATCCACAGTTTTCACATTTCCATTCGATTTCTTCTTCTTTGTTGAATACGGAATCGTTTTCGATGTTTGCGAGTAAAGTTCTGTATCTTTCTTCGTGTTCTTTTTCGATTGCACCTACTTTTTCAAACAAGAATGCGAGTACTGGGAAACCTTCTTCTTTAGCGGTTTCTGCAAATTCTTTGTACATTGCAGTCCATTCTTCGTTTTCACCATCTGCTGCAGCGTTTAAGTTTGCAATAGTGTCAGGAATATCTTCATCATGTAAGTATTTGAACCAGATTTTTGCATGTTCCCTTTCGTTTTTGGAAGTTTCCATGAAAATATCGTGGATTTGAACATAGCCTTCTTCTTTAGCTTTAGCTGCGAAGTATTGGTATTTGGTATGTGCTTGTGACTCACCAGCAAATGCTGCTTTTAAGTTTTCTTCAGTTTTTGTACCTTTTAAATCAGACATAATATACATCTCCAATACTAATAGTATACGTTTCATCAAATATAAAGTTTTTTAAAAGGATAGTGAATGAAATATAATTTTAAAAAAAGTAATAAAAAGGAAATTAGAATTAATTTCCTTTAAGCTATATCTGAATATAATAACCCGTATGCCCTTTGTGAGAAGAACGCCAAGTATGGAGTTACAATAATTGATAAAAGTGATAATTGAGGAACTTGTCCATATACATAACCTAATATTGCCTGAATTACTCCGATAACAATAATTATCAGGAGAACTACAGCTATCACTTTGCCGACTCCAATTCTTGAGATGTCTCTTGCAGCTTCAGGAATGTTGAGAGCTTCGCCTAAGCTTCCTGTGTTTGCCAATCTTGATTGTCCCATGGTAAGGAAGAATGCAAAGATTATAACTAAAATTAAACCGACAATAGCAGTAACTGCAATAGAAGATACGAATGCAGCTGCAGTAGCTTCACTAATGTTAGCTACAACAGGTGCTGTTGAATTAGCGATTGCAGTTGCATTTGCTGAATTTGCAGCAACTTCCTGACTTACCTTAACCATATTGCCAGGAACATTTGTAATTAAAGCCACAATTCCAACAATGATTGCTGGAATAATCATGTATACAATGTTGACAATTATCAATTTGATACCGGTTATTAAATCATTTTTCCAATCAAATGAAGGAGCTTCATCATCCAAATCAATACCTGATTTTAAAATGGCAAGCTGATAACCTGAAATAATCAATGCAACGATAATTGAAATTATGAACAGTATTGCTGCAAGAATTAGGTAAACGCTTGAATTGTTAACCCCAGTGACAGTTGTGATAACTCCTCCAGCAACTATCAAACCCATAACAAAAGTCAATACAATATATATTGCAAGTTTTTCCAAGTTATTTGATGGGAAAATGAATGCTTCTTTAATAATATCCATTATTTCCATAATATACACCTTTAATAATACACTCTTTTGAGCATTATTACTTTTAAAAGTGATAATATATAAAAGTTGGTAAAAAAAAGAAAAAGGAAGTTTATTTATGCACCTGCATATAATAAACCTAAAGCTTTGTAGTAGAATAAAACGAAGAATGCTCCAAGAACGATTGTAGCAATTATAACTCCAATATATGGAATTAGAGAAACGGCAGATGCGATAACTAGAGCAACAATAATTATGATTAAAGCTACAATTTCAAATAAAATGATATTTACTACTCCGATCCTTTTAACATCTTCAAATACTGATCCAATGCTCAATGCTGCTCCCATATCACCGGTATCAGCAAATCTTGCCATTGCAACCATTTCAAATATTGCAAATATTAGGAAAAGGATTATGACAACGATTACGGATAATCCCATTGAAGCAACCATATGATTAATGCCTGCACCGATTAGGGCAGAAGCACCAAGAAGCAAAAATGCAATGATTGCTGGAATAATGAAATATACAATATTAATAATTAAAGCCTTGATTCCGTCAATTAAGTTTGTCTTAAAGTCAATTTCCGGAATATCATCTGAATATTCTATACCTTTTTTGATAACTCTTAAAGCATAACCGGAAAGAATCAAGGAAAAGATTAATGCAATGATAGCTGCAATCCCTTGTACAGCAACACCATCCATTCCGAAACTAGAAAAAACACCTGTTAAGCTTGCGAGTAATGAAATAATTCCTATAATAACAAATTTTGTAATATCAGAGAAAGGATATTTTATTGCGTCTGAAAAAATTTCGCCTAAACTCATATTTTCACCTATAATTTTATTTAAAAAAAATAACACTCCATTTAAGTGTCAGTAATAAGTTTTAAACTTAATTGTATTTAAAAGATATCTAAATTTTAGAAAAAAAGAAGAAAAAAATGAATAAAATTATATTTATTCATCTAAACCGAAGGATTTTTTAAGCAATTCTGCGTTTACGAATCCTTCTTTGTATAATTTACCAGTAGTTAAGTCGTTGATTACTACTTCAGCAGGAGCGAACATTCCTTTATCAATTTTGTAGAAATCAAATTCTGCTTCTTTGAATACATCATAGAATGGTTTTCCATATCCATCAGCTGCAGAGGAAGGTAATTGTGCTGCTACACTAGCGATGTCATCTCCTTCTTCAGATTCTACGTAGTAGTAGGTTCTTCCACCGAACAATACTGCATCATTGGTTTTACCCATAGCTTTGAGTCCGTCTGGGTCGATTGGTGCAATAGGTGCGATACCTGCTGCATGTTTTACTTTGGTTACGTCAAATTTAATAGCTTCTAACATTTTGTAAGTTCCGTTTTCAACTACTCTACCGGAGATTTGAATAGATCCAACGAGAGAAGCGGTAGGAGCTACAAGTAAGTATACGTTTTTAACGTCAACATCACATTCATCAGCAATATATTGTGCAACTTCTTCACCAGGCAATACGTCAGCTTCCAAAGTTAAGATTGCTAAGTCAGCTTCCTTGTCTTCATAGCCGATTTCCTCATAGGTTTCAGCGGGTTTTAATGCAATTGCTCTTGCAGGTCCTGAACCTAATGCGAAGAAATCTCCAACGGATACGGACCAACCTGCTTTTTGGGAACCTAAGGTTGAAATGGAAGGTGAGTCAGTTTTGATTTTTACTGAAGGAAGTGCGAATTTTTCAGATAAATCTCCAGGAATTGAAATTCCAACATCTGCAAGTCCACCAAGACAAACTTTAGTATAAAGTTCTCCTGCTTTAAAACTTCCATCTACATTTACACCACAGTCCAATACTGTAGCGCCGTTTTCTAAAGTTTCAACAGCGATGTTTAATTCATCTGCTTTTTCAATCATTACGTCTACGGTTTTTTTAGCTTCTATGTTTACACTTACCATAGTTTAACCTCATATAAAATATTAACTTAAAACATTAAGTTATTGAATAAAAATTTATTGTTATTGTTATTTATATTTGCCTAAAAGAATTTTTACAAAATAAGAGAAATATCACTCTTCACTTTCCTTTTCACGTGAAAGAGCAATTAATTTTTTACTTGCTATCAACTTGAGCTTATCGTCATCGCTTTCATCAATTATTCTTTTAAATGAGTTTTCCGCCTTGATATTGTCAAATGCCAATAGGCGAATGTAGAATGATTTTGCATTAAGCACAATGTCCATCCATTCCTCTTCGGTATCTATGTATTTGGTAATGTATGCCATGTTGTCAAGAATGTCCTGAAGTTCCTTTGCGATTTTGATAAGGAGCACCTTATTCTTAATCTTTAAAAGTGCCTTTTCCCGATTATAGAAAAAGAAACTCAAATTGGAGCTGCCTTTATTTGAATATATGTCATAACTATGGTCGTTGATTGCAATATTGGTCAGAATTACCTCATCAGTTATCTTATCTAGAGCCTGATTTTGCACGGACTTAAATCCTGACCTGTCAACGATATATGCCAAAAGAGATTGGTTGTCAATTGAATCCACCAGCATTGATTGTGTATTCTCATCGAATACATTTAGGTTGTGGGTTTTGAAAAATGACTCATCAAGATTGGAAATCATTTTGGCCATTGATTCCTGATTGCCTTCACTGTTCTTGATCAGTTCAATCTTAAACCAGTCCGGATAGTCCTCTATCAGTTCGCACTCATCGAAGATGGATTTGAATGAGCAACCCTCTGAGATTTTCCAGCTGTTTAGAGCGGAAACATCACTTAACGAACTGCAGTTATAAAACATCTTATTCATTGAGCTGATGCCTGAAACATTCCATTCGCCAAGAGGAGCAATGTCGGACAGTGATATGCAGCTGTCAAACATTCCCCTAGCCGTATCGACATTTTGAATGTTCCAGGATTTCAAGTGAGATACGTTTGTCAGTCCGCTGCAGTCCCTAAACATGAAATCCAATGAGGTTACGTTAGTGGTATCCCAGTTTTCCAATGCTGAAGTATTCTTCAGCTGAATGCAGCCTTCAAAAAGACCACTCAATCGAGTGATATTTGAAATGTCCCACTTTTTCAATGATGATATGTCCTTTAATGAGGCGCAATATGAAAACACTGAAATGAGGCTCTTGTTCCTTTTCATTTCGGAGAGATCCCATTTTGAAAGCGGAGAAATATCCTTTAGGCTGACGCATCCATGAAACAGTGCAGTTATGTTGAATACATGATTCAGTTTCCAATTTCCCAAAGCGGAAACATTCTCTAAAGAGGTGCAGAAATAAAACAGACGTCCCGCATCCCTTACATTGCTCACATCCCATTTTGATAGTGGTGAAATGTCCTTTAGACTTGTGCACTCTGAAAACATTCCTGAAATGCTTCTTGCATTGGACATGTTCCAGTTTTCAAGGGGAGAGATGTCTTCCAGACTGCTGCATCCTGAAAATACATTCAATGCATTCTCCACGTTTGACACATTCCAATCTGATAGTGCTGAAATGTCCTTTAGGCTGCTGCATCCCTCAAACATATAATTTATGTCCTTAACGTTTGAGACATCCCATGATGAGAGTGTGGAAATTTCCTCCAGTGATTCGCATCCTGAAAACAGCTCCTTCATGCTCTCAACTTGCCCCACACCTATGGTAACTATCGCCTTAAGGTTTTTCAGGTCCTTGTATCTTCCGTCCAAAATGTTTTTGCCGAACAGGTCTTCACTGATATAGATAACTTCATCCTTATTGTCCACATCATCCCAACTAACCAGGTTTACACCAGTATCTAAAATTATCAATACATCAAATTCCCCCAATTCATAAATACTGGTGGTTGTTGAATTAAAGTGTTCAAAATCATACAAATGTATATCAGTCATGCCCCATCCCTTTCTAAAATTACTTCAATATAATATTATATAATTTATTAAATTTAATTGTTTTCAATCAAAATTAATATTTGCCCATGTGAACCTTAGATTCATCATATCTTAATTTGACTTCGCCTTCATTTTCCGGATAGCCCACGCAGATAACAGAAAATGGAATGCAATAATCAGGAATTTCCAAATATTCCTTTAACCTTAAGGTTCTATCTTCAATCGGGTGGAATCCCAACCATACTGCTCCCAAACCTTCATGAGTTGCCTGAAGCAATATGTTTTCGTTGCATGCCCCAAGGTCCTGGTCAATCATTCTGTGGACTTTTGCCTCGTTAAGGTTTCCCAAGGTAATGATTAAATGAGACGCATTTGCGGCGGGCTTTGCGAATTGATGCATCCTTGAAATGGCTTCCTTATCCTCCTTTCTGTCCACGACTATGAACTCCCAGGGTTGGGAATTGCATGAGGACGGAGCCTGCATGCCTGCCTTAAGCAAGTTTTCAATCAAATCATCTGGAACCCTTTCTTCTTTGAATTTGCGAACGCTCTTTCTTTTAAAAATTATGCTCATCTAACCACCGAACAATTCTTCAATCTCCTGCTTTACATACGGATAATCATTTACATCAGTCAAAACCTGCACCTGGTCGGAATATTTTATATGGAAATCCTCCGTTGGAATCACATACTTGCCGTTTCTGATTACAGATACTACAATTGCATTTTTAGGGAATGGAATATCCTTAATCTTGAAATTGATGTAATTGCAATCCAAAGGCACAAGGTATTCGGATAAAACATGCTTTGAAGGCTTCTTGACAAATTCCCTGTTTTTCTTCAAAAGCAGCCTGTCATACAGTGACTCGTAAATCGGCTCGTTTCCTAAAAGTGTCGGAACGCCATATGCTATAAGTGACACGATAATCATTGCTACAAGGGACTCGGTTGATCCGCACATCTCGGCTATCAATACCACACCGGTGATAGGGGACCTTACGGTTGCTGCAAAAAATCCGGCCATTGAAATTACTACGAACTTATAGATTACTACCTGTTCAAATCCCATTGCAGGAACCACAATGGAACCGAATACCGCTCCTATATAAGCGCCCAATACCAAGATAGGCAGGAATATTCCTCCAGGAGCTCCTGATGAGAATGAAAACATTGAAAAGAGATACTTCATCACAAGAAGCACCACCAAAACTCCAAGGGAAGGCATTGCAATTCCAAGCATGTCCATCATGAAGTGTCCTCCATCACTGATTTCAGGAATTGTCAGTGCCACAACGCCAGATACCATAAACACCAATACGAACTTGAGCCATGACGGAATCCTGAGTCTTGCAATCAAATCGCTTGACTTTATCATTCCAATGTTATAAATATAACCTAAAAGACCTATGGCTACACCTAAAACGACCAGTATCCAGTAGGATTCAAGAGGAATGTTAGGAACAGGAAAACTCAATGCTGTTGCCTGTCCGAAAATCGCCTTTGAGATAAAGTCAGAAACGATTGCAGATACAAGTGCAATGAATACCAGTGTCTTGTCAAATCCGTGATTGATTTCTTCAAAAACAAATATGACACCGGCCAATGGCGCGTTAAATGCTGCAGTGATACCAACGGCAGAGCCGACTAAAATCAATCTGAGCTCATCGGTTTTGGATCCCTTGAAAAGCTTTGCAATTCCTTTTCCTGCCATACCACCAATCTGTACGGACGGACCTTCAGGACCAAGTGATAGACCTCCAAGAGCTGTCAAGACCCCTGCCACGATTTTTGAAAACAATACTCTTGCCCAATTGGCTTCCATGTGTCCCTTGACTTCAGCATAGACCTGAGGTATTCCGCTTCCTGCGGAGTCAACTTCCCATTTGGTAAGCCAATCTGTCAAAAGACCCATTATGGCAAGGGCTATGAAAAATAAGATTATGTATAAAACATTTCCATTGATAGTATTTAAAAAATCTCTTAAAACATGTTCAGAGCCATATAGCAGATATCTGTATAGGCAAACCATCAATCCTGCAAATATACCTACCATAACACCCTGTATGGTCAAACGGAAAATATACTTAGGATTTTCGGTTACGGATTTAAGTGTTTTTTCAAGAGATTTCATCAATTAATAATATTACACTAAATCATATAAATTATTTCACAAAAAAAGAAAAAAAGAAAGGGAATAAAAAATTGATTCTATTCTAAAATTACAGCAGGTTTAATTAGGTCACGTGGTTTGTCCCTCATGATTATCATAGCTTCGTAGATGTCATCGAAGTTAGTGAATCTGTGAGTGATTAATTTACTTGAGTCAAACCTTCCGTATTCTACTAATTTTACAAGTTGTTCCATTCTGGCACGTCCACCAGGACATACTCCACCACGGATTGTCTTGTCTGCAAGACCTGCTCCCCATGCAAGTGCAGGCAATGGAATTTCAGCAGCGCCGTCATAGTGGTTTACGTTACCGAGGACTCCACCTACTTTAAGTACTTCAAGAGCTTCTCCGACTGTGTTTGCGTTTCCTCCTGCTACAACTACCTTATCAACACCTGCACCGTCAGTCAAGTCCATGATTTGCTGTACGGTATCTCCGTCGTGATAGTCGACAATGTCGGATGCTCCGTATTCTTTTGCCACTTTTACTGAGGTTGGTCTGCTTCCAACAGCCAAGATTCTTGATGCACCCATGAAGTGTGCTCCTGCAACACCCATCAATCCGACAGGTCCGATACCGAATACTGCAACAGTGTCCCCCGGTTTGATTTCAGCGAGTTCTGCACCGTAGAAACCGGTTGTCATCATGTCGGAAATCATTACAGCCTGATCAAGTGATACGTTATCCGGCAAGTGTGCTAGGTTACCGTCTGCTTGGTTTACGTTGAAGTGTTCTGCAAATACACCGTCCTTGAATGTGATGAAGCTCATTCCTGTACCCATACCGTAACAGTGTTGGCCGAATCCTGTTTGTCCAGGAACTGTAAGCCAGTCAGGTGTGATTGCAGGCACGATTACACGGTCACCTGGTTTGAAGTCTTTTACATGGCTTCCTACTTCTTCAACTATACCTGTTGCTTCGTGACCTAAAATACGGTCCGGAGCGTCACTCATGTATGCGTTTCCCCAAACGATGTGTACGTCAGAGGTACATGGTGCCATTGCGATTGGTTTTACGATTGCATCGTATGGTCCACATTCTGGTTTGTCTTTTTCAACCCAGTCCATTACGTCTTGGTCTATTCTTGCTAGTCCTCTCATTTTTTTAACTCCTTAATATTTTTAAAAGTTGAGGTTATTTCGAATTAAAAAAAATCTTGGAAGTAATCAAATGATATTCAATTACTTTTACACCAATGGAAATATGTCAACCTATGGTTTTATATTTGATTTGAAAATATTTAAATCAATACGAAATTTATGAATAATATTCAGTAAATCCCAATAATTTATAAAAATAATGAACTGTTCAATAATAATTAGAAAAAATAGTCAGAATAAAACCGACTATCACAAAAAATGTATTCGAATGTAAAATTTAATAGCTATTTTAAATGGAAAATATTTTTTTCGTAATCATTTACAAAATACCTTATATTTTTGCGACCTTTTGTAAAAAAAGTATGTCCTTCCGCTTCAAGCATACTCTTTTGATAGTCGATTCCTCCAGGATATTTAGGATTAAGCTCACCGTCACTTTTAAGTGTTCTCCAAAATGGAACCTTATCCTCTTCCCTTTCACAGCTTGCCCTTGCAGCCAGGTTTATGAATATCCCAGCAGTCATTGGGCATGTGAACTCGGCACCATGCCTTTCTGCTAAGAATTCCCGGATTTGCCTGATTGTAATCAGCTTGCCTTCAGGAATACTGGCCATGATTTCATTATACTCAAGTGGAGGTGCAATCAGCATCCTTGATCCACCATATCTTTCAACGGATTTCTCATCATCAATTTCAATGATTTTTGGCATGTCCTTAGAGTCTTGCAATTTTTCATTAAAAGTTTTTCGAGCCATGATACCACCTACAATTTTTTGATGTAAATCTACTATTTCGAGAATATCCTATAAAAGGTTTACCTCAAGAAAAATTTACGTTTAATTAAAGAGACATTAATTTCCAAACCCAAATAAAAATAAAAACTATAATTTGAACAAAATAATTATATTATGAAAATATATTCAATAATGTTTAACTAATGTAAAATAATATGTGCCATAAATATTTTTTTAAATGAAACCATATGAAATTATATAATTTATTATAATATGAATACAAAAATAATACTATGCAAAAAGAGTTCAAAACAATTGAACTACAAAATGTAAAGGATTAGATTTATGATTGATATAGTTTTTATACTAAATGAAATTGACAATTTTATGTATTTCCCCATTCTGATTTTAGTAATGGCAGCAGCAGGATTGTATTTTACATTCAGAACAAGAGGAGTACAAGTAAGATTGTTCATTGAGTCAGTAAGACTCCTACTGGAACCTTCAGGCGATGAGAACTCAGTGTCATCCCTGCAGGCAATGTTGGTTTCAACCGCTTCAAGGGTAGGGACCGGAAACATCATCGGTGTATCAACAGCGATTTGTCTAGGTGGGCCTGGAGCCTGTTTCTGGATGTGGATTATGTGTATCATTGGTGCATCATCAGCATTCATGGAAAGTACGTTGGCACAGATTTTCAAAAGAAAAGACCATGAAGGAAACTCCTACGGAGGTCCCGCATACTATATTGAAGAGGGACTTCACAAGCATAAGCTCGCAATACTGTTCTGCATATGCCTGATTGCAGCTTATGCACTCGGATTCAACCTTTTGTGTTCATATAACCTTCAGTCAACATTCATGGAATATTCATTTTATCATCCCACAACAACCCCACTTATCATTGGAGCACTGTTGGCAATCATAATAGGATACTGTCTTCTTGGAGGGGGCAAAAGAATCATCAAAGTTACAAGTACAATCGTTCCATTAATGGGCGTATCCTATGTGATAATAGCTTTGATTGTAATCTTATTCAATTATCAAAACATTCCATCAATGTTTGTATTGATTTTCCAAGACGCATTCGACTTCCAATCCATCGCAGGAGGAGTTGTAGGATCATGTCTTGTTTACGGAATCAAAAGAGGACTCTTTTCAAATGAGGCAGGTGTAGGTTCAGCGCCTAACGCTTCAGCATCAGCTAACGTATCACACCCTGCAAAACAAGGACTCGTACAGACATTATCCGTTTATATAGATACCTTGCTTTTATGTACCGCAACAGCATTGATGTGCCTGTCCACCGGCGTTGCAAGAGACGCTGCAGTTTCAGGAGCACCATATGTGCAGAATGCAATTTCAACAGTATTCGGCACTGCAGGACCAATATTCATCACAGTTGCAATGGTATTGTTCGCATTCACAACACTTCTCGGAAACATCTATTACGTGGACAATGCACTGATTTTCATGAACAACAAAAAAGAGCTTTCAAGAAAATTCATGACCATATTCTACATTGCATGTACCGTTGTAGTATTTGTTGGAGCAATCATCCCAATGGATGCCGCCTGGGCTATGGCAGACATTACCATGGGATGCATGACATTGATAAACCTGCCTACATGTATGATACTTGGAAAATATGCAATTGGATGCCTTAAGGACTACGAAAAACAGAAAAGGGCAGGACAAGATCCTGTATTTAAGGCAAGCACTGTCGGATTTGAAGAAGGCGAACTTGATTTCTGGAACTGAACACTCAATTCCAGAATACTTTTTTTTATTTTAACTCAATTATGCAAATTTTA
>Ga0256404_1012110_pt1 | contig 11312 bp, 4 predicted proteins | sample RumenRJG_01DNA_FD_185990 | JGI IMG/M metagenome (GOLD analysis project Ga0256404, IMG submission 185990) | Bovine rumen microbial communities from Lethbridge, Alberta, Canada - RJG_01 | ecosystem: Host-associated > Mammals > Digestive system > Stomach > Rumen | place: Canada: Alberta | collected... | reverse complement strand
GAACACTAGCCCGGATTATTCGCCGCGTCTTGCTTTGGGCTAAGTAAGCGCGGCCAAGAACTGAACAATAGCCCGGATTATTCGCCGCGTCTTGCTTTGGGCTAAGTAAGTGCGCGGCGAAAGAGTGAACAATAGCCTGGATTTTTCGCCGCGTCTTGCTTTGGGCTAAGTAAGTGCGCGGCGAAAGAGTGAACAATAGCCCGGATTACTCGCCGCGTCTTGCTTTGGGCTAAGTAAGTGCGCGGTCAAAGAGTGAACAATAGCCCGGATTTCCCGCCGCGGCTTGCTTTGGGCTAAGTAAGTGCGCGGTCAAAGAGTGAACAATAGCCCGGATTACTCGCCGCGACTTACAGCGGGTCAGGCAAGCTCGCGGCGAAAGCCCGGACCATCGTCTGGAATCTGTGCCGCGGCAAGATTTCGGGCGACAGCTAGGAACTTTACGCACGATACTATATAATAATTTAGAAACAGTGACATCGAACAAATTCAGAAAGGAGAGGCCATGCAGCAAAGCGGAAAGCTGAACGGGAACGAAATTACCATATCCGTGCGCAATCTGGTGGAGTTCATTCTGCGTTCCGGCGATATCAAGGCAGGCACCGGTACCATGGCGGATCCTGAGGTGATGCAGATGGGATCCCGCATGCACCGAAAACTTCAAAAAAGCGGAGGTAAAAACTATCAGGCGGAGGTTCCGCTATCCCGTACAGTTGACTGTGGAGACTATAAAATAACGATCGAAGGCCGTGCGGACGGAATCATTACCGCGGCTCAGCCATCCGGCAACCCGAACGAAGCGCAGAAAGACGCCGCGGCTCAGCCGGATGCTACCGTCGATGAAATCAAGAGTACTTTCCGCAGTCTTGAAAAGATGAAGGAGCCGGAGGTTTTGCATCTGGCGCAGGCGAAGTGCTACGCTTATTTTTACTGCTGCGATCATTCACTTTCAAAGATAAGTGTGCGCATGACGTATGTGAATCTGGATACGGAAGAGGTCCGGAGGTTTTATTTTCATTATACGGCCGGTGAACTGGAGCAGTGGTTCTGCGGCGTCCTTGAAGAATACAAGAAGTGGGCTGCCTTTCAGATCAGCTGGAGAAAAATCCGGCAGGAATCGATCCATCAGACAACATTTCCCTATCCTTATCGGAAAGGGCAGTTTGAACTGGCCAAAAGTGTATATCAGACGATTGACCGGGGGAAAATTCTGTTTATCCAGGCGCCGACCGGGGTTGGGAAAACACTGTCCGTTCTCTTTCCGAGTGTCAAGGCAGTGGGGGAAGGAAAGGGAGATAAGATTTTTTATCTGACAGCCAGAACGATAGCACGAACCGTAGCTTCAGAAGCGTTTAATCAGCTGCGCGAACATAATTTACGGTATAAAACAGTTGTGATCACGGCGAAAGAAAAAATATGTCCGATGGTCAATGCGTCTGCCGCGGACAGGGCGCTGACGGCAGCAGAAGAAGCTCCGGAAAACGGGTCCGGCCGGACTCCGTGTGATCCGGAGCTTTGTCCATACGCCAGGGGGCATTTTGACCGGATCAATGATGTACTGTACAGACTGGTGACCATGCAGGACTCTTTTGACCGGACGAAACTTTTGCAGGCAGCGCAAAAGTACCGGGTCTGTCCGTTTGAACTGTCGCTCGATCTTTCCCTGTGGGTGGATGCGGTCATCTGCGATTATAATTATGTCTTTCATCCCCGGGCAAAACTGAAACGCTTCTTTGCAGATACCGTGCGGGGAGACTATCTTTTTCTGGCAGATGAGGCACATAATCTGGTGGAACGAGGCCGGGACATGTACAGCGCCGGCCTCGTTCGGGAAGATTTTGTGGAGCTGAAGCGTGCTGTCAGCGTATACGGTTCAGAAAAAAAGCAGGACGAAGAAACATCGCAGGCGATCAAACGTCTAACCCGTGCATTGAACAGCACGGCGCGGATCCTGATGCAGATGAAAAAGAACTGTCAGGAGCAGACCGGCGCGGAAAACGCAGATCAAAGAGGAGTGCTGTCTACATCCCCCGAAAATGCGGGTAAAAGCGAAGCACTGTCAGCATCCTCCGGGTTCGAAAAAAAATACTGTCTTCTTCCTGGAATCGGGACACTTCCGGTTTCACTGATAAATCTAACCAGTGCCATGGAGGATTTTCTGGATGTCTGCGATGACCGGAAGCTTGCGGATCAGGTGAGAAGCGTATATTTTAATGTCAATTCATTCCTCGAAATCAGTGGCCGGGTAGATGAGCATTACGTCATCTATGATGAAATTCTTCCGAACCGGCGGTTTATGGTCCGGCTTTTCTGCGTGGATCCGTCGGCAAATCTGCAGCAGTGCCTCGATAAAGCCCGCAGTACGATTTACTTTTCGGCAACGCTGCTTCCAATTGACTACTACAAGCGGCTTTTAAGTACCCGGACAGATAATTATGCCGTGTATGCAGCCCCGGTATTTGATCCCGGGCGCTTGAAAGTATTGATCGGCGCGGATATCAGCAGCCGTTACCGTGACCGTACGCCTCAAATGTACTGGAAAACAGCCGGTTACATAAGAAAAATTGTATCCACCCGGAAAGGAAACTATCTCGTCTTTTTTTCGTCTTATCGTCAGATGGAGGAGACGGAGGCAATGTTTGAGGAAAACTGTCCGGAGAATACGGAGATTATCATGCAGCGCAGCGGCATGCGTGAAAAAGACAGGGAAAATTTCCTGAACCGCTTCTCGGAGACTTCCGCGAAAAGCCTGGTCGGGTTCTGTGTGATGGGCAGTATTTTCAGTGAAGGAATTGACCTGAAAAAGGACAGACTGATCGGCGCCATCATCGTTGGAACCGGATTGCCCCAGGTGTGTACCGGGCAGGAAATCCTGAAAAATTATTATGACAAACGCTCGCCGGACCCGCAGAACAAAGAGGGATTCCGGTATGCGTATATCTGCCCGGGAATGAATAAGGTACTTCAGGCAGCCGGACGGGTTATACGAACGGAAGAAGATTACGGAACGGTTGTACTTCTCGACAACCGCTTCACGCAGACGTCCTGCAGCTGCATGTTCCCGCGGGAATGGAGCAGCCGGGAAATATGCTCGGCGGCGACCGTGGAAAGCAGACTGAAGGAGTTCTGGAAGAAAATGGAGGTTAAAGACAGCAAAAATCATACATGCTGACAGCGCTTTGCAGCCCGTAATAATAAATGAGCGGCAAAAGGTACTTTTGACACGCATATCTTAAGATATAATTTATGTGTCAAAAGTCCGGTCTGTGTGTTATAGTGAGGATGCGTAATCAGCGGACAGGAAAGCTATTTTCTACCCGCAGAAGACATATTCATGTGGTCATGCGGGACAGTAAAGGCAGTCAGAGGGGGGAGTGCTGATGAAATGTCCATACTGCGGAGCGCATATTCGTAAATCTGATAAATTCTGCGCAAGGTGTGGGAAAACGGTAAATATACCGGATGTGGTGAAGGATCCCTGGTATCTGGATGAACCGGACCGGGCGAATGATCCGGACCAGGTGAATGACCCGGAGATAAAGGATTCTATTTTCAGCGGGGCCGGCATGGACGAGGATGATCTTGACAATCCGTATGAAGAGCATCTGTACCGGGACAGCTTTGAAGATGACCGGGAGAAGGGAACACACGCGCGGACCGTGTCCGTTGTTGTACTGTTTTTCGTAGCCGCTGCTGCAGCGATCTTTCTTGTCATCTATTTTCATCCGGGCTTTATTGATAATTTTATTATGCGCCTGCCCGGGCTGGGCGGGGCGGAGGTACAGTCGGAGGAACCGGTGATAATCTCACAGACGGGAGCACGCAGCGGCGCGGCTGGCACCGGTGAAAACGGAGTACTTACGGAAAAGGAAATCATTTCCGTATGATACGATAAAAAAACAAACAGGCAGCTTTGCATAAAACAGGAGGATGGCGTCATATGGATAATGTTAGACGCGTATATGTCGAGAAAAAAGAAGCTTTTTCCACACCTGCAAAGGACCTGACACATGAGATCAGGTCATACCTGGGAATTCAGGGGCTAGAAAAGATTCGTGTTCTGATCCGGTATGATGTTCAGCATATTTCGGACGATGTTTTCAGAGCTGCCTGCCGGACAGTGTTTTCAGAGCCGCCGGTAGATAATCTTTACGAGGAGAAATGTCCGGTGGGTGAGGGCGGCCGCGTATTCTCGGTAGAATATCTGCCGGGACAGTTTGATCAGCGCGCCGATTCGGCGGTTCAATGTATCCGTTTTTTGAAGGAAGATGAAGATCCGATCATCCGGACAGCAACGACCTATATCATTGAAGGAAACGTTACGGATGAGGACATGGAAGCTATCCGTTCCTATGTTATTAACCCGGTGGACTCCCGCACGGCCGATGAAAAGAAGCCGGATACGCTGGAACAGAAATTTCCGGAGCCGGCCGATATTGAGATCATGGATGGGTTCACGGCCATGCCGGAGGAAGAATACAGAAAACTGTATGACTCACTGAACCTGGCCATGACATATAAGGATTTCTGGCATATACGGCATTACTTTACCGAAGAGGAGCATCGGGATCCGACCATCACGGAGATCCGGGTGCTGGATACCTACTGGTCAGATCACTGCCGCCACACTACTTTTTCCACAGAACTTAAAAATGTAACCTTCGGCGAGGGAGAGCTGAAAACTCCGATTGAGGAAACATTCAAACAGTATGTCCAGGACCACAATGAACTGTACGCAGGGCGTGATGATAAGTTTATCTGTCTGATGGATATGGCGCTTCTGGCTGCCAAAAAGCTTAAGAAAGAAGGAAAACTTCAGGATCAGGAAGAGTCTGATGAGATCAATGCCTGCTCCATCGTAGTTCCGGTGGAAATCGACGGAAAGACCGAGGAGTGGCTGGTTAACTTTAAGAATGAAACTCACAATCATCCGACAGAAATCGAGCCGTTCGGCGGAGCTGCCACCTGTCTGGGCGGAGCGATTCGTGACCCGCTTTCCGGAAGAACTTACGTATATCAGGCGATGCGTGTAACCGGCGCGGCGGATCCGAGAGCTTCGGTTAAGGATACAATTCCTGGCAAACTTCCGCAGAAAAAACTGGTGCGCGAGGCTGCCCACGGATACAGTTCCTATGGGAACCAGATTGGTCTGGCGACCGGTTATGTGAAGGAAATTTATCATCCGAACTATGTGGCAAAGCGCATGGAGATCGGCGCCGTGATGGGTGCGGCTCCAAGAAAGGACGTCAAACGTCTGACCTCAGACCCGGGCGATATCATTATTCTGCTGGGCGGGCGGACCGGACGTGATGGAATCGGCGGCGCTACCGGGTCCTCGAAAGCCCACAATACACAGTCTATTGAAGTGTGCGGAGCTGAGGTGCAGAAAGGCAATGCGCCGACCGAGCGCAAATTGCAGCGCATGTTCCGCCGCCCGGAGGTTTCCCGCATTATCAGAAAATGCAATGACTTTGGCGCCGGCGGAGTGTCCGTGGCGATCGGAGAACTGGCGGACGGACTGCAGATCGATCTTGACAAGGTTCCAAAGAAATACGCCGGCCTGGATGGTACGGAGCTGGCCATCTCTGAATCGCAGGAACGTATGGCGGTGGTTGTAGCCCCGGAAGATGCCGATCTGTTCCTGGCGTATGCGCATGAGGAAAATCTGGAAGCTACCCGGGTTGCCGTTGTTACGGAAGAGCCCCGGCTGGTGATGACCTGGAGAGGCAGGAAAATTGTCGATCTTTCCCGTGCATTCCTGAATACCAACGGAGCCCACCAGGAAACGGATGTATTTGTGGATATTCCGTCCAAAGAGGACGATTTCTTTAAGAGGGAAGAAGTAAAGGAAGAAGATGTCCGGACAAAGTGGCTGTCCGGCTTGTCTGATCTGAACGGCTGCAGCCAGAAAGGGCTGGTGGAGATGTTTGACAGCTCCATCGGTGCCGGAACGGTGCTGATGCCCTACGGAGGAAAATACCAGATGACCGAGACGCAGACTATGGCAGCCAGGCTTCCGGTACAGAAGGGAAAATGCGATACCGTTACCATGATGGCATACGGTTTTGATCCGTATCTTTCCAGCTGGAGTCCGTATCATGGGGCGATTTATGCCGTTCTCGAGTCTGTTTCCAGAATTGTGGCAGCGGGCGGCGACTGGAGCCGCATCCGCTTCACGTTTCAGGAATATTTCCGCCGCATGAGCGAGGACCCGGAACGCTGGAGCCAGCCGGTAGCGGCACTGCTGGGAGCTTACCGGGCACAGCTGGAATTTGGACTTCCGTCCATCGGAGGCAAGGATTCCATGTCCGGTTCCTTTAACGACATTGATGTGCCGCCGACGCTGGTCAGCTTTGCAGTGGATGTAAACAAAGAGAAGAATATTATTTCCCCGGAACTTAAGAAGGCCGGGAGCAGGCTGGTTCTTCTGAAAATCCACCGGGATGCGGATGAAGTCCCGGATTTTGAAGAGACTAAGGAACAGTACAGTAAGTTCTTTGAAGATATTCAGAACGGCCGCATCCTCAGCGCCTGCGCGCTGGATGCCCATGGGCTGGCATATGCGGTTTCGAAGATGGCGTTCGGTAACAAGCTGGGCGTAAAGATAGAGCACAATCTATCTCCGGATGATCTGTTTGCACCGGATTTCGGCAGCATTGTAGCAGAGGTTCCGGATGGAAAGGTTGGAGAACTGGCCATTACCTACACCGTCATCGGAGAGGTAACGGATAACGGTACCTTTGCGTACCGCAGTGTATGCATTCCGGCAGACGAGGCGGTGGATGCATGGAAGGGTACACTGGAGCGGATCTTTCATACCCGCTCTTCCGAGGCCCGGGAGAGTGCGCAGGAGACGAATGATACGCTTGGCTTCCTGGCAGACCCGCAGGATATTTATATCTGCAAACACAAGGTTGCGCGTCCGAAGGTATTCATTCCGGTCTTCCCGGGAACCAACTGCGAATATGATTCTGAAAAGGCTTTCGAGAACGCCGGTGCCGATGTGGATGTTAAGGTATTCCGCAACCTGAGCGCACAGGACATTCGGGATTCGGTTGAGATATTCAGCAAGTCGATCCGGGATGCACAGATTATTATGTTCCCAGGCGGTTTCTCCGCCGGCGATGAGCCGGATGGCTCTGCAAAATTTTTCGCAACCGCATTTCGCAATGAAAAGATCCGCGAAGCCGTGGATGATCTTCTCGAGAACCGGGACGGGCTGGTGCTTGGGATCTGCAATGGTTTCCAGGCGCTGATCAAGCTGGGACTGGTTCCGTACGGAAAAATTCAGGATCAGCAGATGGCAGACAGCCCGACGCTGACCTTCAACACCATCCACCGCCATATATCGAAGATGGTGTACACGCAGGTAATGTCCAACAATTCGCCGTGGCTTGCCGGGGCTGAAGTCGGGCGTACGTACGTAAATCCGGCATCTCACGGAGAAGGACGTTTTGTTGCGAATGAAGACTGGATTTACCGTCTGATCCACAATGGGCAGGTAGCAACGATGTATGCCGATGCGGATGGGAAACTTACGATGGATGAGGAATGGAATGTGAATGGTTCCTACGCCGGCATCGAAGGAATCCTGAGTCCGGACGGCCGCGTGCTGGGGAAAATGTGTCATTGCGAGCGCCGTGGGGACGGCGTGGCCATCAATATATACGGAGAGCAGGACATGAAGATTTTTGAGTCCGGAGTAGGATATTTCAAATGAATGATGAGGAAGTAAAACAGCTTCTTCGTGAGCTGGCGGAGAAAGCAGACAAACAGGGAAAGAGCGAATCCGTAAGGATATTTCTGGATCCGAAACCGAAGGAAGAGGAACCCCGGAAAAGGAGGGGAAAGTCTGCCTCCCGCCGGGAAGACCCGGAAGACCCGGAAGAACCGGAAGACACGAAAAAGGAGAAAATAACCTTTTCGGATGACCGGGAGGCTTCCGGATCTTTCCCGGAAAACCGGAGGCGTAAAGCGGACCGGACAGCGGCTGCCGAAATAAATAAGCGGACGGTAAAGAAAGAGCGAACGGAAAGGTTTCCGGAAGCTCCGAAAATGACTATTCCGGAGGAAAAGGATGATGACTATTATCTTGACGAGGAAGATGATTCCGGCTGGGATGATTTCAGCATAACGCCGAAGGATGGGAAGGTCTATACACCGCACACCGGGAATGAAAAGGCGGAAACCGGCGAAGGTTCCGAAAATTCCGAAAAGGCTGGGACAGGTACCTTAGAAGATGAATCAGGCAGTGAAAACGGCCGTGAAACGCCGGGGCTTATAAAGAAATTTAAGGACTACTTCGGCTTCGGAAAGAGCAGCGATGAAGACGAACCGGAAAACGAACCGGACGGAGCCCCGGAAGAATCCGGGGATGTTCCGGAGGATGATGCGCAGAGCGAATCATGGGAAGACGAGCCGGAGGATTTTGACGAAAGTACGGAAAGTTTCCGGGAAACGGATGAGGAAATTCCGCAGATAAAATCTTCGCGCTATCCGGAGAAGACAGAACCGGAAGAGAAAAGCGGACCCGTTTTTGAGCCGACGGATTTTGAAAGCGACGCAGATGAATTCAGAAGTTCTCCCGATATCGGAAAAAAGGAGAGGCCGCTGCGTGCTGACAGGACAGAGCGCAGGGGATTTTCCTTTCGCCGGCTTTCTTTATTCAGGAAGGCAGACAAAGAGTCTGGCACAGAAGCAAACGGGACAGCTGCCGGGAAAGTGCCGGCGGATGCATCATCAAAGGAACCGGAAAAGGAAGACAGGAACCCGATGCCGGCGAAGAGCACCGGAAATTTAGACGGGACGCCGGGAAAGGCAGGAGCCCGGATTTCGAAAAAAGCTGCACAGGAGCCGGGTGAGGACGGAACGCCGATTTCAGAAAAAGCTGCACAGGAGCCGGGTGAGGACGGAACGCCGATTTCAGAAAAAGCTGCACAGGAACCGGGTAAGGACGGAACGCCGATTTCGGAAAAAGCTGTACAGGAGCTGGAGAAGACCGGAGCTCAGATTTCGGAAAAAGCTGTACAGGAACCGGAAAAGACCGGAGCTTATATTTCGGAAGAAGCTGCACCGGAGCCGGGTGAGGATGGAATTCCGGGTTCGGAAGAAGACTATGAAGAACCGGGTAATGAAAGCCCTGGGAAAAAAGCGGAAAAGACAAAGAAAAAGGCAGCTTCCGGGCTGAAGGATAAATTTTCCGAATGGAAGAAGAAACATCTGTCCGGCAGCATTCTTATTTTTGCCGGCATTGTGCTTCTGGCTGTCATTATTATTGTGGCAGCGGCTGTTCATGTTGCATCCAACAGACATAAGAGCCGGAATGTGACGGCAGACGAAGGCCTTTCTGTTTTGGTTGAAAAGGAGCCATCCTCCTGGACGAACCAGTCGGAAGTGAAACTGAAAATCAGGGCGGACAGTGACATTCAGTCGGTAACCATCAATGGGGAAGACATGAATTACTCCGGAGGGAAGAGTGCGGTCATCACGGCACAGGCATCGGACAGTCTTCTGAACGTTTCTGTAAAAACCCAGGAAAAGGAGCTGAAGGCGCAGGTCGGGATTCCGATGATAGATTCAAAACCGCCGGAACTGAACGTAAGTATTAATGGCAGCGAAGCTACGCTGACCGCAGCCGACGATCAGTCCGGACTGGCCGGTATTTACTACGGCACACTGGAGGGGTTAACCAATCTTCCGCTTTATCAGCCGTACACCGGACCGTTTGAGGTAGATTCTTCCAGGCTTTACTGTTACTATGCAATTGATAAAGCCGGAAATATGACCACCCCGACGCCGACCCGCATGGTGGAAGCACAGTCTCTTTCCTTTGATCGGGATTCCATTGCCCTGTTTCCGGGGGAGACAGCCTTGCTGAAAACAGTGATCGAGCCTGAAAACGCCTACATCAACGGACTGACCGTCACAAACAGTAATGAGGATGTGGCCAGAATTGATGCAAGCGGACTTATTACGGCAATTGCCGACGGAACCACAACCATTGAAGCCAGTGCGGACGGAATGCCGGCGGTTTCATGTACAGTAAAGGTTCAGTCAGAGGCGGATATTACGGTATCCGCGGTAGGGGATATTACGCTGGGAACGGATGTAAACTTCAGTGCAAACAGCAGCTTTGACACGGTTTACGCAACGAACGGCGCCAGCTACTTCTTTGATAATGTGCGTGATATTCTTTCATCCGACAGTCTGACCTTCGGAAATCTGGAAGGAACGCTGTCGGCGCAGGGCACACGCGAGGATAAGACCTACGCTTTCCGCGGAGATCCTTCCTACACGGCGATTCTTCAGGACGGTTCCGTGGAGGCAGTTACACTGGCGAACAATCACAGCAGTGATTATGGAGATGTAAGTCATACGGACACACAGCAGTATCTGACGGATGCCGGTATTACCTGGGTCGAAGGAAATACCATCAGCGTCCGGGAGGTCAACGGCGTCAGCGTCGGACTGATCGGAATATATGCACTGGACAGAGAAAAGGAGGCGGCGTCGGAAGTAAGCTCAGCCATTCAGGAAGCAAAGGATGAAGGCGCAAATGTCATTATTGTTTACTTCCACTGGGGAACGGAAAGCGCCACTGCTCCGGATGAAGCCCAGACCACACTGGCCCATCAGGCCATCGATGAAGGTGCAGATCTTGTTGTTGGCGCTCATCCTCACGTGCTGCAGGGAATTGAGCAGTATAACGGGAAATACATAGCATACAGTCTCGGAAACTTCTGCTTCGGCGGAAATTCAAATCCGGGCGACATGAATACGATGATTTTCCAGGAAACATTTAAGGTAGGACAGGGAGGAACCGTAAACGAAACGAGCATTAATCTTATTCCATGCACCGTCAGTTCCTCAACTACCTGGAACAATTATCAGCCGACGCCGGCAGAGGGAGATACAGCACAGCAGATCCTCGCCAATATTGAAACGATGAGTGCACAGCTGGGGACGGAACTGAATCTGGTATCGACGGCAGATACCGCCGGCAGTGAAACGGATGCTGCAACCGGTACGGGCACAAACCAATAAAAATATCGGAGGTAGTACAAGAGCATCCAGGTCACATACCCGTAATATCGGGGATGCGTATTTCCATCCGGACGTGCAGTTTGTCCGGCGGGCAGAACCGCCGGACGGGCTGCACTTTTTTTAATTTCTGATATTTATGAAACAATTTGCAACAAAATGTTTCTACGACAAACCTTATGTTGCATTCCAAACTCCAAAAGAATATGATGACAGTGTTCATCTTACCAGGATGAAACAAATCATATATAAGGAGCTTCTCATGAAAGATACAA
>Ga0256404_1012109_pt1 | contig 11312 bp, 12 predicted proteins | sample RumenRJG_01DNA_FD_185990 | JGI IMG/M metagenome (GOLD analysis project Ga0256404, IMG submission 185990) | Bovine rumen microbial communities from Lethbridge, Alberta, Canada - RJG_01 | ecosystem: Host-associated > Mammals > Digestive system > Stomach > Rumen | place: Canada: Alberta | collected... | reverse complement strand
TTTGTTAGAAAAATCTAGCAATTTTATTATAAAAGCATCAAGGTTAATTATCTCAAAGCCTTGATGCTCTTATGGTGCAGATACCCGGAATCGGACCGGGATGGTATTGCTACCGCAGGATTTTAAGAATAATGGGTTGTCTAACATTTGATATTCTATAACATTAATAAGTACCTTTTGGAATAAGTATTTAAAGGGTTTTAAAGCATAATTGCAGTAAAATAAATACTTATGGAAATTGTTTTAAATATTTCAAATTGTTAGGAAAGTGTTAGGAAAGTGTTAGGAAAATGATAGGAAACATGTTTATAAATGCTTACCATTGAAAAAGTTATATTAAATAAAATTTGAAAGGATTAAAGATTATTATGAAAAATGAAGAATTAAAGAAAAATATTGTTGATGAGAAAACAGGAATTGAATATCATTTAGTAGGAGACTACTATTTACCAAACTTCGTAATTGAAAATAATGAAAAAATTACTCTTAACAAATACGGAAGAATGAGATTAAATTACTTAAAGAATTATAAAAAAGGTGATTATGCAGAAATGTTAATTGAAGGAACTTTGAATTCCCACTTAAAAGAAATTCAAGAAAATGCAGAAAATAAAGTTAATATGTTAATAAAACAATTAAAAGGCCAAAGTGATTTGACAGAAGATATGAAAAATACAGATCCATTATATTGGGTTGGTATGATGAATAATTTTAAAAATCAAGCTGAAGAAATTGTATGTAAAGAGTTAATTTACATATAATCAATTTATCTTAAAAATAATATTAAAATTGAAACTTAAATTAAATAGGAATAACAGCAATTTGAGCTACAAATAGTTTTAAATAACTATTTGTAGCTTTTTTTTGCTTTCAAAAAAGAGAATATGCCTCAAACTCTTAAAAAGTGATAGGTTTAATGAGCCGATGCTATAAAATTCATTCGTATTAATATAATGAATCTAGTTATATAAAATGCGTAAGTGAGAACTTAGAACAAAAACTCACAATAAAAAAAGAGTACTTGGTGGCATATTTGATGTGGATTTATGATTGTAAAGAGCTTGGGCAAATATGAGCAATGATTTTATATCAGCAATCATAGTAATTTTTGTTACTTACTAGATTACCTATAAAGCGAGACGACTGACCGACGGTCTTATCTATAATAGGTGTAATAATTCTATTTTTGATAACTGGGATTATTACACCTAATTCACTTCAACTCTTTCTCTCTGGTCTTGCTACTGCTCTAATGTGCATAAAACAATTCTTTTTGCTTATAATATAATAATTATTATATGTATTTTAAAATAAGAATTTATTAGCTTATCATTTTTTACAACAAATTAAAAAAATTTTTAAAAACATATTCAAAATTTAGAAAAATTATGGTATAATTTAAATAGTTTATAAAAAAGAGAGGTGTATTGATATGCAAAATTTATCAAATATTCAAGAAATTGAAGATGCTGTAAATCAATATGGTGAAATCGTTATAAGAAAAAATAAAAATAACAATGTAGTTGTTATGAGTATGGAAGAATATCGTAAAAAAATATTAGATAATCAAATAGAAAAGAAGCTTCTAAAAGCAGAAAAACAAATTGCAGAAGGAAAAACTGTAAAAGCAGATGAAGTATTTAAGGAGTTGGAAGAGCAATATGGATTCTAAAAAAGAATTATACCAAATAGAATTTACCGAAGATTGTAGGGATGAAATTAGAGAAATTTATAAATATATTTCTGAAAATCTACAAGCTGAAGAAGCAGCTAAAAGGTTAATGAAAAAAATGAGAGATAGTGTATATGAATTAGCAGAATCCCCAAGAATGTTTGTTGAAATTCCAAATAATAAAAAAAGAAAACTTAGTTTTAGAAGAATGGTAGTTGATAACTATGTAATACTTTATACAATAAATGAAAGTAAAAAAGTTATTTATATTTCACATATGTTCTATGGTAGAAGAAATTATCTTGATGGTGGATTATTATAATAATTACACAAATAAAATATTAATTAAATGCAAATATTACTATTATTTGAGGGAAGAAATTTAAAAGTTTCTTCTCTTTTTTGTACCTAATTTGTACCTTAATTATTGATATTATTCATAGCTTAATACTCCAGTTTAGTACAAAATATACCCTTATTTTAGTTTGTTTAATATACCTGTAATGCAGTTAGTATTTTGAAAGCGAGCGTCGCATTTATACTCCCGTATAAATACTGCTCTTAAGTTTTGAGTCAAAACTTAAATTGATGGGGAATTCTTCCCCAATCCCCTTTTTATTTTTAGAAGTCTTTTGAAAAGACTTCTATTTTTATCTAAAAAGTAAATTTAAAAATTAAATTTTTGTAAAGGATGTGATTAATGATGAGAAAGAAAAATATAAAAAGACAAATATGGATTGATTTAGAAGAGGACAACTTGCTAAAAGAGAAATCTAAAAAGGCAGGTTTATCTGAATCTGAATTTATTAGAAGTATGATTAAAGGTTACAAAATAAAAGAGCAACCCACAAATGAAATTAAAAATTTTCAAAGAGAACTATATGGAATAGCAAATAATATAAATCAGATTGCAAGGATTTCAAATTCAGTATTAAGTGTTTCACACGATGACTTTGAGTATATTTCTAAACTGCTTTCTGATTTTATATTAAGATTTGAAAAAGAAATTTATTCTAGAAAGAAATAATTGAAAGGAAGTGATTTGATATGGCTATTACAAAATATATTGTTATTCAAAAAAATTTAGAGGCTGTTATAAATTATGCAAAAAATGGAGAGAAAACTGAAAATGGTATTCTTGTCTCAGGAATAAATTGTTTGCCAGAAAATGCATACTATGAAATGAATTTAGTAAAAAAATCATTTCATAAAGAAAAAGGAAGACTTGGCTATCACATTATTCAATCATTTAATGATGATATTACTCCTGAGGAATGTAATAGAATTGGAGTTGAATTTGCAAATAGTTTATGGGGAGATAAATATCAAGTAATTGTTTGCACTCATACTAATACAAATAATGTTCACAATCATATTATTGTAAATTCTGTTTCGTTTATTGATGGAAGCAAATATCATAATTCAAATGTTGAAATTGCCTTAATGAAGCAAACTAATGATGACGTTTGTATAAAACATGGTCTATCTATTGTTGATACTGAAAAATCTTATACTGAATATGAGATTGGTCAAACTAGAATAAAAAATTTTAATCGTAGTTCTGGCAAGATGGCACTTATAAAAAAAGACATTGATGAAGCAATACGCAATGTTAGGAAATATCAAAGTTTTGTAAATGAGTTAGCTTATAAAGGGTACTACATTAAATGTTCTGGAAATTCATTATCTGTTTCAACTCCATATTTTAATAGAAACATAAGACTATCAAGAGCTTTTGGAGAAGAATATAGTTATAAAAATATAAAGAACAGGATTTACTATAATGATACATATTTAGAGCGACAAGAGGAGCAAATGCAAAATGAAAATCATTCTCAAAAGCAAAATAAAAATGTAAAGCTTTATAAAGTAAAAATATATAATGGGATTAAAATTAATGAATACTTGCTAAAAACATCTTCATTTTATAGATTATATGTTCATTATATGTATTTACTTGGAAGATTGCCACCAACAATTCATTATGAAGAAAGGACACCAAGCTATTACAAGGAATTAGATAAATTTAATAAGTTAAATGATGAGCTAAATTTAATTAGTGATAATAATTTGACTTCTATACAGGATGTAAAAAATTTAAAATCACAGTATTTTGAACAAATTTCAATTTTAAAAGAGAAAAAAGAAGAGAATATGAAATTATATTCATCAACTAAAAACGAGGCTGATAAAACGATTTTAAAAGCAAGGATTTCTAATTTATCAGAAGATATTGCTCACTTAAACTCAAAAATGCAAACTTGTAGAAGAATTGTTTTTAGTTATGAAAAAGGAGAAAAAGAAGAATCTTTAATTCAAGAAAGATTTGAAATTAATAAAGAAAAATCAGAACTTGAAATAAAGAAAAATTATAGAAATAGAGAAGATACAAGATAAAATAAATACTTAACAATATAAAATTATTATAGATTATTACCATCCAGCGATAAATACTTAAGAATTTATTGTCGAATGGTAACAAATTTATACATGTGTAAATAAATTTTACTTAAATAACTTATTTTTTATAAAATTCAAAATTTTTATAAAGATGTTTTCCTTTTTTATAGATGGCAAATTATTATTATTATTTTGAATAAACGAAACATTTTCGTTAATATTCTCATTATAATTTGCTGAGCTATTAAACATATTAGAGAAACTATTATTTTCCTTTAAAAACTTCTCATAATTAAATTCGTTTTCTTGATATACCTTTATTTTTGCTTTTTTTGTTTCTTCTGAAGCTAAATAATTTAGGTCAATCCAAGCTAATATTTTTCTTGTATCTTTCATAACATTATTAGGATTAAATAAATCATTTTTATCTATTTTTGTTACATATCCTAAATTTCTATTATCTTTTATAAACTTTAAAGTATTGTAAGGTATTTTCATTATAGATTTTTTGTCCATGTAACTTAAAATTTCAAATACTTCTGTATTTGCTTCTTTATTAATTTCCATTTAAATCTCACTCCTTGCACTGTCAATTTCATGATTTGGGATTTTTACTTTACCATTGTTTACATCGCTTATAGAAAGATCAGATGTTTCAATTAATGGTATTTCTTCTGCTCTTGTTTCAGCCATTGCTTTACCTTTTAAATATGAACTCAAATACCATTCAACTTCTTTTATTGAATCATTTGGTACCATTTGCTTAACACATTCATTTACTTCATCTAAATTTTTTGCTTCATCAGCATTTGACTCTAAATACTTTAGTAAGCCTTCTTTAATTTTTCCTTCACTTAATATTGATTTTCTTATTATTTTATAATCAAAGTCTACCTTTCTTTTAGCTTCTTGTATATACTCTCCAATTTTATTTATGTCAAAATCCTTATTAAAAATATCTGTATTCGTCTCTTTTGAATATTTGTATATTGATTTTATTAAATCTTCAACATTAGAAAATTGATGCATAAATTCACAATTTTTATATTCACTGGATGTAATTGCTTGACTTGATGCAGAACTTTCACTAGAATTAAACAGCCATGATTGTATTGGAGTGATATGACCAGTATAATCACCTGTTAGGGCTAACTTAATTTCATCAGAAACAACATTCCCACCACCTATAAATATTCCAATTCCATTTTTATTTGTATATTTTCCGTTTGCTATTTCTAATAATTTTGCAGGAAATTGGCTCCATGATTTACTTGCGTCTACTACAATTCCATGAGTAATTGTTCCAGATTTAATTTTTTTAAAGTCATTTCTATCACTTTTATTATCATCATTGCCAATACATGAGGGAATAGCTCCTAGGCATATTATTGGTACATTACTCTTTAAGTTTCTTTTATTTATTGCATCATGTAATAGCATTTCTGGACCACAATTTGTTCCTCCTGTAACAAAAAAAGCCTTATTAGAATCTATAACATCAACTAAAGTCTGAAAAGTTATTGCTAAATTTCTATATTCTTCAATATTTATCTTATCCCTTGTTTTTAAACTTGAACCTGCTACTATTATTGGAAGTTTCCCATTGACTAGTTTTTTGAATGATCCCTCTTTTTCAGATACGTCATCTACCCCAATAGCTTTAAGTCTTCTTTTTATTTTTGCTTTTTCAGGAGATTTTTTTGATAATTTCTTTCGCCCTTTTTTTATAATTTTTTCATTTTTTCTAGTTTCTGCTAAATATTTATTCTCATTTTCCACTACTTGATTAATATCTATTCCAGCCTTTTTGGCTAACTCAATCTGTTCTTCTGGAACAGTACCATAAATTCCGTATCCATCAGTTCCAAGAAATATTGGTATTTTACTTTTCTCACATAAAATTATTGTCTGCTTTAAATCTTCATCTTCAAGGAGTTGGTCTAAATTTAAATTAAGAAGACGTAAATTTGATGCCAAATTTAACTCAACAGTAGCACCCATCTCTTTCATGAGGTCAATTGATTTTGGATTAATCCCATGAATTGCATGTCCTATTCTTATTTTAGGGTATGTATATCCCAGTAAATCGCAACGCTCTTTTATTGAATTAAGCGCGTCATATAATCCAGTTGGATCTTTTTTTGTTTCTCCACTATGAAGTCTGATTGTAAAATTCGGATTAATATCAGTATAATCTGCTAGTTTTTCTAAAAAGAGTGTTTGATTTTTTAATTCGTGACCATCATCCTCATTTCCACATAAATCAACTCCTTTTATGTATTTTGCATTTTGTATTAATTCTTGGATTTCATCACTAATAAATTTATCTCTATTTTCTTTTCCAGTATTGCTTCTATGCATAAGTAATAAAAATCTTAATTTTACTCCTGTTTCTTGTTCTATTTTGTCAATATCAACATTTTGTTTTATAATTTCTTTTAATACATCCTCACCAGCTGTTATCTCTGTATATTTTATTCCATGTTTTTTATAACTTTCTGCAATCTTTTGTAACAATCTATTAATATATCCATCTTTGATTATTTCTTTAATAATTAAATTGTTTCTATCTCTGTCTATTTTTAACATCTCTGAAAATGTTCCATTTCTTGTCATTCTAATAGAACTATTTATTTTAGAAACATCTAAATTACATTCATTTGCTAGTTCCAACAATTCATTGCTTGGCAAAATTGCATTCAAATGGGTATGTAAATCAGTTCTTGTACAACCATATCCTATATGATTTTCTATTTGTTCTGTAACATTTTCAGCCACACTATCATCTTCTAGCAATTCATCTATTTCATATTCTTGACCATTATCTATTCCCTTTTTTGTTTTTAAAGATTTAATTGGTTCATAAAAATTTGATCCTTGTTTTATTTTTTTTACTAAAGCTTCGTGTGAAAAAGTACCATCAATAATTATTCCTTCTTTTTCCATATATTCTTTTTGTACTTTTTTAAAATATTCCTCTAGTTCTGCATTATTAACATGTATTCCACATCCCTCAAGAATTGGTTGTAAAAAAATTAAATCTGACTCAACTTCACTATATGGTAACAATCTTAAATCCACAAATTGAAAATCCTTATTTCTAGCTTGAAATTTTTTTCCATTATTTCTTACCCATTCATCGTGAATATTTGACAATATTCTTAAGATATGTTCATTTTTATTTGCTCCATCTATTTTATCTTGTATTATTTTGGAAATTTCATTAGATAAATGGTCTTTTGTTTCAATATCATTATAAATTGTTTTTACTTGTTCATCATTTAAACCTGTTATTTTTGCAATTTCATTTATTGCATTTTTCTCTGAACCGTATGTAACTTCATTGTCTACTTGCTCTGCTGATTGAAGAGCATCAACAAATTGTTCTGATTCTTCTTCTGACATACCATCCCATCTCATTTTTGCATTTTTAACAATATTTCCTAAGATAGTATTGCTCATGGACATTTCTTTTTCCTCCTTTGTTAAGAACTATCAATAATTATTATCTTATACATACAATATTTTATCATATAATAAATACTTATGTAAATGTTTTATGATATTTTTAGCTCATTATAAATATGTTTTCTTGCTTTTTATTCTTTTTGCCTTTCCCTATAGCTTTGAATACTTGCTCTATTCTTACATTTTATATCATCATATTCTTGCTTTTGACTATTTGCAATAAATGCTTTATTACAGAATTTACAAGTTTTCAAAAGTGGATTTTCTTGTGTTATATAGGAAATAAATAATATATCTATATAGTTTGCAAGTGAATTAACAATATAATTCATCTTTGTAGAAGTTGAATCTACTATATACTCAAAACTTACGTTACTAAATTTTAAGTTTTCTTCTACTTTGATATTATTCAAACTATTTACTAACATTGTATATAGCTTTTTACTATAATCTTTAATTAAATCTATTGGCTCACAATAATCTTTTGATAAAATTGTTAATTTATCAAATTCTGAATATCTTAAATGTGAACTAATTTCATTATAAAGATAATTTTCTCTATATTCTTTTATTCTGCTATTTATTGTTTCTTTATCTAGTTTAGGAAAAAACTTTAAAAAATATTCATCAATTGAAATAGGCTTCTCAATTTCAAAATTTTTTTCTTTCAATATTACTTTGTCATCTGAAACATATAAATTATTAATTGGAAGAGTATTCATAAATCCAAGAAGACCATAACCATTTGCAAATGAAACAATCATTTCATCTATATCATCATCTTCATTGTAATAAATAACTTTCCCTATATTTAATAAATCTATCATTGCCTTTTTCATAATTTCATTTGTATCCATTGTAAAACTTAGATTTTTTAAGTCTTTGTTCTTTTTGTCATAGCAAAGATATTTTACATTATTTATTGTTTCAATTTTATATTTATAATTTATATTTATGTTGTTCCATTTGTCTATTTCAAAATTAATATTCATATTTTTTATTCATCCTTTCAACATATTTTAAAGGCTTTTACAACTATAAAATAGTACTTTGTTTTATATTATAAAATTTTTTTAAAAATCTTGTTTGTAATCTATTGACATTTATTAAAGATTACATTATAATACTTCTAGTAATCAACAAATTACATATAAAGATTACCAAACTTATGTATTAGCAAATGCCTTGTAAAGCTTTATTTTACAGCATTTTCACAATATTCTTGCTATCAGATAACAAGATATATAAGCTATTTGCAGTAATCATTATGATATAATACTAGATTACACCAAAATATAATATTTGTCAAGTGTTTGGCAAGAAAGGAGGCAAAAATGGATGCAAAGATGCAGAGTTTAGAAAATAATGCTATAGCTACAACTGTGTCCAAAAATCAACAAACAGAAAGTCAACTAATTACAAAAGAAAAAATATTAAAATTATATTTTGAAGATAAATTAAAGCAATGTGAAATTGCCAAATTACTTAAAGTATCAAAGCAATATGTTTCAAAAGTTCTATTAAACGATTCAAGATTTTCAAAAGAAAAGGAAGAAAGAAAAAGAAAATCAATGCTTTATAGAAAAGAATATCAACAAAATTATCAAAAGAATTACAAAAGAAAAATAATAAAAGATGATTCAAAAGAAATTCTCAAAGCAATTCACGAAAATGCTTCAAGAGAACTTTCAGGAAGTTATCATTATATTTCAAATGATGCTTTGGTCTATTCAAACCTTAGTGCATATCACATTAATAAAAAAGGAAATTTAGTTTTAAATAAAAATATTAATGCAACCTATGATATGCCAAGAATGTTAAATAGACATAGAAAAGTACCAATACAAAAGCAAAAATTTTATACGAAGAATTTATAATGAAAGGAGGAATTTTTTATGGGAAGTATTAAAGATAATTATAATTTAATGTTTACTAGCTATCCTGATCTAGTTAATGTTGTTCAATTAAAAAATATGCTTAATATTGGGCAAAATCTTGCTTATAAGTTAGTAAGAACAAATGTTATTCCATCAATTAAAATTGGCAGAGAATACAAAATACCAAAGAAGAATGTCATTGAATATTTTACAATAGATAATAAAAATGACTGATTAAAATTATATTGAAATAACTAGATTTATTACGGCTTATATGCTATGATCTTATCATCAATGGTAAGCTAAATTTAAACTGTTATTTGAGGAAAGGAGTTTGTAAATGATAACAGGTAGCGTTCAAATTAGTAAAGAATATTATTATTTAGTTTTCAATATGTATGATGAATATGGAAAAAGAAAACTAAAATGGAATTCTACAGGGCTTAAAGTAGAAAATAACGAAAGAAAAAATAAGCAACAAAGAAAAAAGGCAGATACTATTCTTAAAGAAGAATTAATCAAAATAAATGCTAAAAACAATTTTAGTAATAGAGAAAATTCTCCTGCACAAAATTCAAAATATTCAAATATGTTGTTTTGTGATTATATGCTTGAATGGCTTGAAAATGAAAGAAATAGAGTTGAGAAAACAACTTTTATAGGCTATGAAAGAACCGTTAAGGGAAGAATTTACAAATATTTTAAGGAAAAGAACATCAAACTTATTGATTTAAGAGCTGGTGATATACAATCATTTATTAGTTATTGTTATAATCAAAGGCTTAAAGGAACAACAATATGTCATTACACTTCTAATATGAGAAAAGCATTAAAATATGCAGTAATTTTAGAAATAATCCCTAGCAATCCATTTGACAAAGTTGAACCAGTTAAGAAAGAACAATTTATTCCAAATTATTATACAGATCAAGAACTTATTGATTTAATTGAAGTAGTAAAAAATGAAAAATTGGAACTTGCACTAACACTTGGAATTTTATATGGATTAAGAAGAGAAGAAATTCTTGGAATTACTTGGCACTCAATTGATTTTAACAATAAAAGTCTTACAATTAGTAAAACTGTTGGTAGAGGAAAATACGATGGAAAGACTCAATTTTTAATTAAAGATATTCCTAAAAACAAGAGTAGTTATAGAACATTGCCATTATTTGATTTTATTGCAGATTTACTTAAAAAATATAAAGCCATATATAAAAAGAATGAAGAACTTTTTGGTAATACATATATTAATGAATATAAGGATTTTGTATGTTTAATGGATAATGGCGAATTAATAAAGCCAGATTACCTTGATAGAAATTTTAGTAGAATAATTAAAAAGAATGGATTCAAACATGTTAGATTACATGATTTAAGACATTCTTGTGCAACTCTATTATTAAGAAATGGTGTACCTCTTGCTGAAATTGAAAAATGGCTTGGACATTCTAGTATTACTACTACTCAAAGATATGCACATTTAGATAAAAGTGATAAATCAATACCAGCAAATGTTATTGAAACAAAATTTAATGATGTTTTTAGTATTGATAATAACAATGATACAAATAAAAAAGAACAATTACCTATTGGTACTAGATAATTGTTTTAAAAATAGTTTCTAAAATACTTTTTTAACAAATTTCCAAAACATAATTTTAAATTACATAAATTTATTAAAAATGTTAGGAAAAGTGTTAGGAAAAACCACATTTTTTTAAAAATATGAGCTTCAAGAAATCTCGTAAACTCTTGAAGCTCTAGGTGGTGCAGATACCCGGAATCGGACCGGGATGGTATTGCTACCGCAGGATTTTAAGTCCTGTGCGTCTACCAGTTCCGCCATATCTGCGTTTCAAAAATTTAGAACATTTTTATTATACAGCGACAAA
>Ga0256404_1012107_pt1 | contig 11313 bp, 9 predicted proteins | sample RumenRJG_01DNA_FD_185990 | JGI IMG/M metagenome (GOLD analysis project Ga0256404, IMG submission 185990) | Bovine rumen microbial communities from Lethbridge, Alberta, Canada - RJG_01 | ecosystem: Host-associated > Mammals > Digestive system > Stomach > Rumen | place: Canada: Alberta | collected... | reverse complement strand
CCCGAATAAATAACATTATAACCGTATTTTCATGAATAACAAGTGCCGCAGCCGATTTCCTGCCGGCTGCGGCACCTTGTATTACTCTGCGATTGCTTTCAGCGCGGCTTCCAGCTGCGCATCTTTGTCGCTGCCGATCACGTCGTCCTCGCCGGGTTCTGCCTTTACATCAGGCTCGATTCCCTTGCCGTGGAGATCAAATCCGTTCGGCGTGTAATAGTGCTGCGTCGTGATCTTCACCGCGCTGCCGTCCCCGAGGGGCAGGACAAACTGCACGATGCCCTTGCCGAAGGTGGTGGTCCCCACAAGCTTTGCCTTGCCGTAATCCTTGTAGGCGCCGGCAAAGATCTCCGAAGCGCTGGCGGAATGCCCGTTGATCAGGATCGCTGTCGGGATGTCCACTTCATGGTCATCCGTGGCGTAGAACTTTTCGCCGACGCCGCTCCTGCCGGCCGTGTAGACCAGAAGTCCGTCGGGCAGCATGTAATCGAGCATCCTGGTGGCGGACTGGACGACGCCGCCCGGATTGTTCCGGAGATCGATCACCAGACTGGTCATCCCCTGCTCCGTGAGTTCATTGACCGCCTTTTCAAACTGGTCCGGGGTGACGATGTCGAACTGGGAGACTGCAATGTATCCCGCCTTGTTGTCCAGCATCTTCCATTCCACAGTGGGGGTATCGATGCTCTTGCGGGTGATGTTCAGCGTGACTTCCTCCCGCTTCTCACCGCGGAGCACGACCAGCTCAACTTCCGTGTTCTCCGGGCCGCGGATATAGGTCGAAACAAAGTAATCCAGATCCTCTCCGGTGATCTCATGGCCGTCCGCCGAAACGAGGATGTCTCCGTCCTTCAGGCCGGCCTCCTCCGCAGGCGAGCCCCGGAAGACCTTCAGGACTGTGCAGATCTTCGTGTCCGGATCCTGGGAGAGCAGGGCGCCGATGCCGGAGTAGGTTCCTGAAGTCTCCTCCGTCAGCTGCGCGTACTCCTTCTCGGTATAGTAAACAGAATAGGGATCGCCGAGTCCCTCCATCATGCCGCTGTAAATGCCCTCCTCCACTGCCACCGGGTCCTCGTCAAAAAGGTAGTTCCGGTTGATTACTTTCTGGAGGAGCCGGATCTTTGCCGTGATCCGGTCATAATCCAGGTTCTCGGGATTCGGTTCCACCGGCTTTTCCGGCTTCACCGTGACCTCGCCATGCGTTCCCGCGGCATTGCTGAAACCGAATTCCTGGCGGGCGAACCACCGGAAAAAGGTTCCCGCAGTGACCGCGCCTATCAGAAGCGCCACTGCAAACCCCATCAGGAAACCCGGCAGGAACCCGATCCTTCTTTTCTTCTTTTCCGCCCTCTGTGCTGCATCCGGCGCCGCGGCCGGCGCTTCCGCCTGCATAGCCTCTCCGGCGGCTGCTTCCTTTACTTCCGTATCCGCGGACACGGTGTTCATGTCCTTCTGTTCTTCCATGGATCTCAGATCCTGTCCTTTCTTATACAATTACGTACCTGCTCACACACGGCACCCTCTGCTCCGGGATGCTGAGTGATCACAGACTTACGGGCTTACATACTTGCTCGGATTCAGATATGATCCGTTGGCCCGGATCCCGAAATGGAGATGGGGGCCGGTGGAATAACCGGTGGATCCCACCTTTCCGATGGTCTGCCCGGCCTTCACCGTCTGCCCGACGCTGACGTTCAGCTTGGAGCAGTGCATATAGAGTGTATAGATCCCGCCGCCGTGGCTCAGCATGATATAATTGCCCGCCGAGCCGGAATAAGTGGCCGTGACGACCTCGCCCGCGGCAGCCGCGACGATGGCAGAACCTGTCGGGGCGCCGATATCGATGCCGTTATGGTAGGTGCTTGCCCCCTTCGTCGGAGATTTGCGGCTTCCGAATCCGGAGGTGATGCGTCCGCTTGCCGGGCAGGGCCAGCGGAACCGGATGTCTCCCAGAGATACGGTCGCCTGCCGCTTTTTCGCCGCTGCAGCAGCCCTGGCAGCAGCCTCCGCTGCCTTCCGCTCTTCTTCCTCACGTTTTTTGATCTGGGCCTCCACTGCCTTGATGGCTTCCTCCTGGGCAGCGATGTCTTTATTATAATCGCTCAGCTCACTTTCAGCTTCGCTGATCTGGGCCGTGTATTTCGAGAGTTCCTTCTGCTTTTCCGCCAGAAGGGTCTTCGAGGATTCCTGCTTTGCCTCCTGATCGGTCTTCAGGCCCTCCAGTGTTTCGATCTCCGCCTCTACACCGGCTTTCTTTTCCTCGATCTCCACACAGGTCGCCTCATAGGCGTCCAGCTGAGCCCGGTCATACTCCGAGATCTTTTCGATATACTCGGCATGATTGAAAAAGTCCGTCAGGTTCCGGGCGTTCAGAAGCATGTCCAGGAATCCGGTCTCTCCTTTTTCATACATGTACTTGATCCGGAGCTTCATGTCCGCGAACTGTCTGTCCGCAGTCTCTTCCGCAGCGGCGAGGTCTGTCTTCAGGCCCTCGACCTCCGTCTCCTTGGTCCCGATCTCCCCGTCCAGGCGCTCGATCTCATCGGCGATCTCGGAAAGGGTGTTGTCCAGCTCCCGCATATAGGCGGCGACATCGGCCTTGAGCCCGTTCAGTCGGTTGATGGTGCCCTGGGTCTTCTTCTTTTCCTCTTCCAGCTTTTTCTTCTTTTCCGCGGCAGCGTCCAGTTTTTTCTGCTCCTCCGCGTTCGCCTTTGCGAAGGCCGGCACCGACGGCTGTGACGCCAGCACTGCCCCGCAGAGGACTGCGGCGGCGATCCGGATGATCCGATTTCGTATCATACCTGCACCTCCCGTTCAGACTCTGAGGTTCCTGCAGATCGTGACGTAGCTGACCAGGAAGCCGATTCCCGCGCCCAGGCCCAGTGCCGCGCCTGCCATGGTCGGGAAGACCTCCGAAAGGGGCAGGAAGCGGAAGATGTCGGACAGGACGCTGAAGCGTTCCGTGAGATACACCAGCACTCTCTGATAGATCGCGGAGACCAGCAGCAGCGGGACGATCGCCCCGATCAGCCCGATCAGCGTTCCCTCGATCACGAAGGGCGCGCGGATCATGCCGTTGGTAGCGCCGATGAGGCGCATGATCTCATTCTCGTTTCTCCGGAACGCGGCAGCCACCGTGATGGTGTTGCTGATCAGGAAGACCGCGACCAGGAGCAGGATGAGGATGATGCCGCCGGAAAGCAGGGTGATGACCCGGTTCAGGCGGATCAGGCTTGAGACCGCGCTGCTGGAATAATTGACTGCACGGACGCCGGGCTGCTCCTTCAGCCACGCCACCAGACCCTCCTGCTGCTGGATATCGTTGATCAGGATATTCCAGGAAGCGCTTCCCGCCAGGGGGTTGTCCTGTTCAAATCCGGCCGCCAGTTCTTCCTTCCCCGCAAAATACTCAGTTTTGAACTCGTTCCACGCCTCGTCCGCGGACACAAATTCCATCTCCCGGACCTCCGGCCTTTTTCCGATCTCTTCTCCGATTTCCCGGATCTTTTCCTCCGGAAGAGACTCGTCGAAGAGCACCGTGATTCCCAGGTTGCTCTCCGCGTTCTTCACGACATAGTCCAGGTTTTTTACAATAGAAAAGAACATGCAGAACAAAAAAATACATGCCGAAACAGTCGCCGCGCTTGCAAGCGAGAACTTCAGATTCCGGCATATATTTCTCAGGCCCTGCTTTACGCAGTAGCCAATGGTGTTTAGATTCATGAACTCAGAGCTCCTCGTCGCTTCTCAGCGTCCCCTTATCCAGGATGACGACTCTTTTTTTCATTTTCGCCACGATATCCGCGGAATGGGTGATCACGACGACCGTCGTCCCGGATTCGTTGATCTCCTCCAGAAGACGCATGATATCCTCCGCAGTCTTCGCGTCCAGATTTCCCGTAGGCTCGTCCGCCAGCAGAAGCTTCGGCCGGTTCACCAGGGCTCTGGCGATGGCGACGCGCTGCTGCTCTCCGCCGGAAAGTTCCCGGACATTCGCCTTGTACTTTGCGGAAAGCCCCACCCTGCGGAGGACCTCCGGAACATTTTCCCGGATCTCCGCAGTGCTCTTTCCGATCACGCGCTGGGCAAAAGCGACATTTTCATAGACATTCAGATGCTTCAGGAGACGGAAATCCTGAAAGACCACACCGATGGTCCTCCTGTATTTCGGGACGTTTCTTCTGGACAGTCTGTTCAGGTCCACGTCATTTACCACCAGGGTTCCCTCGGTGGGATCCGTCTCCTTCATCAGGAGACGCAGAAGCGTCGATTTTCCGGCGCCCGAGCGTCCCATGATAAACACAAATTCCCCGTCCCGGATGGTAAGCGTTACGTTCTTCAGCGCGCGCTTTCCCCGTTCATAGGATTTGCTGACATTGTTCAGTTCGATCATAGGCAGTTCCTCTGCCTCCTTGGTTCATCCGTTCTTATTTCAGTAATCAATAGATTCCATGTACTTCATGTACTTGACGACCATCAGGGCGATCTTGAAGGTGATGGCGTCCTCAAACACCCGGAGATCCAGGCCCGTCGTCTTCTGAAGCTTGTCAAGACGGTAGACCAGCGTGTTTCTGTGGATGTACAGCTGGCGGGAGGTCTCGGAAACGTTCAGGCTGTTCTCAAAAAACTTGTTGATGGTCTGCAGCGTCTCTTCGTCGAAATCATCCGGGTTCTTGCCCTCGAAGATCTCCCGGATGAACATCCTGCAGAGCGGGATAGGCAGCTGGTAGATCAGGCGGCCTATGCCAAGACGGTTGTACGCCACCACGCTCTGTCCGCTGTAGAAGATCTTTCCGACGTCCAGCGCCATCTTGGCTTCCTTGTAGGACCGGGAGACTTCCTTGATCTCGCTGACGATCGTTCCGTAGGCGATGTTGACGTTCGTGATGTCCTCGCCCCGGAGACCGGTCAGGATCTCCTCCGCGACCTTGTCCAGATCCTCGTAGCCCTCATCCTCCAGAAGCTCCTTGACGAGGATGATGTTCCTGCCGTCGACAGCCGTGACAAAATCACGGATCCTTCCGGTAAAGAAGCTGCGGACCGTCTCCAGGATATTGATATCCCGGTCGTTCCTGGTCTCAATGATATAGACCACGCGGCGCACGTCCGTATCGATGTGCAGCTTCTTCGCGCGGTTGTAGATATCCACCAGCAGCAGGTTGTCCAGCAGCAGGTTCTTGATGAAGTTGTCCTTGTCAAAGCGCTCCTTGTAGGCTGTCAGGAGATTCTGCAGCTGGAACGCGGCGAGCTTTCCGACCATATAGACGTCGTCGCTGGCTCCTTCCGCGAGAAGCACATACTCCAGCTGGGCTTCATCGAACACCTTGAAGAACTGGCATCCGTTCACCAGCTGGGACTCCGCGGGAGATTCCGCAAAGGCAAGCGCTGCGCTCTCAAAGGCTTCTGCTCCGGGGAATGTGCTGGCAATAATCTTGCCGTCCACATCTGTGATGCACAGGTCGATCCTCGAAATCGTCTTCAGACCTTCCAGGGTCGTCTGCAGAATCTGGTTCGAAATCATAACATTCTCCTTTCCCGAAGCAGCGCATTTGCGCGGCATACATACTTTACATAAATGTCTGCAGAATCATCATAAGACAAGCAGGAGGGAATATCAAGGGAATTGTTAAAAACAACGAATTTTTTATGTGCACTTTTCACATTTCCGGAAAGAAAAATTGTTCACTTTCCCCCGGCTTTTCAGAGGTCGTTTCCGCCGGTTTATGAAAAAGGTCGAAGGATTCCCCCTGTTTTTATGCGTTTTTTCTGTAAATCTCACCATCAGCCATGCCGATCTTCCCCTGTTTCAGGAGACGGCCGGCGGCGCGCTTGAAGGCATTTTTGGAGATGCCGAGGACCCGGCGGATCTCCTCAGGATCCGAATCATCGGAAAGCTTCAGTCTTCCTCCGGAAGCCTCCAGCTTTTCAAGGATCTTTTCCGCGTCATCGTCCATCTGCCTGTAGGACGCCTTCCGGGGGCTGAGATCCAGCTTCCCGTCATTCCGGACCCGCATCACGCGGGCCGTGATCTCCTGGCCGACATGGAATTCACCATAGGCCTCGCTCTTCGGGATGAGGCCGAAATACCGGTCCTCCACAGCGACAAAAACGCCCATGTCCCGGACCTCGTAGACTGTGCCCTTCACCTCGGCATCCTTTTCGATGCCCTGTGCAGCGGTCAGGTAGGGATAGATCCGCATGGTCGCCGCCAGGCGTCCGCTGTGGTCCACATAGAGCGCCGCCAGGACCGTATCTCCGGGATGGATCTCCCCTTCCCGCTCCCGGAAAGGAAGCAGGACGTCCCGCTCCAGGCCGATATCCAGGAAGGCGCCGATCTTTGTCACGTCGCGGATCCTGAGCTTCGCGATCCTGCCCACCGTCACATACGGCTCTTTCACGGTCGCGATGGGCCGGTCCGCGCTGTCCTTATAGAGGAAGACCCGGACGATGTCCCCTTCTTTTGCCCCTTCCGGGACCTGCTTTTTCGGAAGCAGGACCGTCTCCGCTCCTGCCCCGCTCTCCGGGTCGGCGAGAAACGCGCCGAATTCCCGGAATCTCACGATCTTCAGTTCCTGCAGCTTTCCAAGCTCCATCTGAAAACCCCTTTCCTCTGTTCCGTGATCAGTTCTTACACGGACAGTTCTTTGACAATCGTCAACTCCAGTTTCTGATTCTTCACACTGATACGGATATCGTCCGCAAGGTTTTCCAGGATCGACCGTTCCAGCATGTCTTCATTGACCTCGGGTTCCCCGGACATGGACCACTCATTGTCCTTTCTGTCCCGTGTGCTCATCATGTCACGGATCCTGCGCAGGATACCGTACTGTTTTTCCGAATTCAGATCTCTGATGCGGTTCATGTTCCTGATGTCCTGCATGGAAACAAAGAAGCTGAGCTCCACGCGGTGCTTCAGGATCCGCGGCCAGAAGTCGCAGGAATTCTTTCCCGTCGCCTTCCGGAGAAGAAGGACCGATTCCTCTGTCAGGAGACGGATCTGCCCGGAATCTTTTCTGGAGAGACCGTTGGCCTTAGAAAAAGCGTCTGCCTTGTCCAGGATCGTTGCCATCTTTTTGTCTTTGATGTCCCGCTTCTCTTCGGGTGACTCCTTTTCGGCGATCTCCCGCTCAACATAATCCCGCTGCACGACGTTCATGAAAGGATACGGAATCTCGATGCCGTTTTCCTCAAACGCCTTTTTCACCCGGAACAGGATGTCGCTTCTCGCCATGAAAGAGTCGTCCGCATTATGCGCCCAGATAACAGTCCTGAGCTTCACGGAGCTGTCCCCGAAGCCGGTGATATAGACCGCCGCATTTTTTCCTTCCGGATTCTCCTCCGTATAGGGAACAGTATATCTGGAGGTCTCCACCACGCCGTGGATGATCTTCATGGCTTTCCAGATGTCACTGTCGTAACTGATGGCGAACTCCACCTCCGTCGCGGTCAGCGCCTTTTTGTAAGTGTTGTTCGTGATGATCTCCTGGTTCATCACACTGTTCGGGACCACGACGTAAAGGCCGTCAAACTGATGGATCACGACATGACGGATCGTGATGTCCCGGATAGATCCGCTGATCCCGCTTTTTTCCAGCACCACCTTGTCCCCGAGATCAAAGGGATGGCTCCATCCCAGGACGAATCCTGCGACGATGTCCGAGATCACCGGCTGTGCGGCAAAGCCTAAGATCGCGACCAGAAGTCCGGCACTGCCGAACAGCACCCGGTTCACGTCCCTGGTATATCCATAGGCTGCACTGAGCACGAGGATTCCCATAAAGAAGATTGCAAAAGACAGGAGTGACTTGATGTACTTCCAGTGGATGGACCTGTCACGGATAAATTTTCCGAAAATCAGGTTCTTGATCTTTACCGCAGCCAGCGCGGCCGCCATCACCACAACAAACAGCAGGAAACCGCTCAGCAGCAATGCCAGCGGTTCGGGCATCATATTTGACAAATAATCGGTACAATACTGCAGCATGACCGTTTTCCTCTTCCCTTCGGATCAGGATCCTGCCGCTTCGAAGCGGGGCTCCCGCTGAGATAAAAAAAGCCACGCTTTTAAACCATATCTGGTTAAAAACGTGGTTTTAAGCTGGGCTAGAAGGATTCGAACCTTCACAATGACGGAGTCAGAGTCCGTTGCCTTACCATTTGGCGATAGCCCAATCTTTTGTGACAACGGTTGAATTATAGCGTTCCCTGTCACGAAAGTCAACCATTTTCTGAAAAATACTTGAGGATGGTTTCTGCCCGTTCTTCATCACGTTTTTCTGCCCGGCGGTTCAGACTTTCCCCCGAAACAAAAGGAACAGGAGAACGGCATGCAGAACGCAGAACAGGGGGACGAGGATCACGAAACCGGCGTGTTTCGTCTTGTGCCGGAACAGCTGCATGCCGAGGAAGGCGCCGAACGCCCCGCCGAGGAACGCAATACCGAGCAGCTCACGCTCGGGGATCCGCCAGGCTCCGGTCTTTGCCTTCGCCTTGTCCGCGCCGTACATCAGCAGCGCGAGAATGTTTACCGCGGCATAATACGCCGGAATGTACTGCTGCATACTCTCCTCCCCATAATCGCTAAGCGTTTGTTCCGGTCAGTATATGGAAACGGCCCTGCCGCCCCTTCAAAAACATCGCAGATCGACTGAGCGATTATTCCTTCAGTGAAGATTCATAGCAAAATGACACAGCCCGCTTTGAAAAACATCGAAGCCTGACCGCACATCCTGCGGATGCTGTCTTTTCCGCGACCGAGAGTATGCCGTCAGGCCACTCGACCGAGCGGAAAAGACAGATGCATCCGAGCAGGATGTAAGGGTAAGGCAAGGTTTTTCAAAGCGGGCCAGGGTCATTTGATGTTATGAAGCCGCGCGCTTCTGAATCAATACAGCTTGTTCGCCGCCGGCTTGCTGAGATCCGTGCTGCGGATGATCTTCCTCAGCGGAAGAACGCTCTTCGCGTTGACGGACAGCTCGTCGATGCCCATGCGGAGGAAGGTCTCGGTCAGAGCCTGGTCAGCACCGAGCTCGCCGCAGATGCCGACCCAGATGCCGTGTCTGTGTCCGGCGTCGATGGTCGCCTTGATGGCGCGGAGGACTGCCGGATGGTGGGTATCCAGGAACGGCTCCAGCTTCGCGTTCTGACGGTCGATCGCCAGAGTGTACTGGGTCAGGTCGTTGGTTCCGATGGAGAAGAAGTCCGCTTCCTCAGCGAGCTCGTCGCCCATGAATACCGCTGCCGGAGTCTCGATCATGATGCCGACTTCGATATCGCTTTCCGGAGCCATCTTGTAGCCTTCCTTCTCAAGCTCGAGACGGCACTCTGCGAGGATCGCCTTCGCCTTCTTCAGCTCCCAGACGGAGATGACCATCGGGAACATGATGGCAAGGTGGCCGAAAGCAGACGCGCGGAGCAGGGCGCGGAGCTGCGTCTTGAAGAAGTCCTTTCTGGTCAGGCAGATGCGGAGCGCGCGGAGACCCAGGGCCGGGTTGTCCTCGTGATCCAGCTTCATGTAGTCGATGGTCTTGTCAGCGCCGATGTCGCAGGTACGGATGACGACCGTCCGCGGAGCAAGGCTCTCAAGAACGTGCTTGTAAGCCTTGAACTGATCTTCCTCGGAAGGAGCTTCCTTGCTGTTCAGATAAACGAACTCAGAGCGGAACAGGCCGACGCCGTCAGCGTCGTTCTGCTGGACTGCACCGATGTCGCTCGGGCCGCCGATGTTTGCGTAGACCTTGATGGTGTGGCCGTCGATGGTGGTGTTCGGCTGGCCCTTCAGCTCCTGCAGGAGCGCGAGCTTCGCCTGGTCTGCCTTCATCTTGTCGCCCAGAGTCTTGAGCAGGTCCTCGGTGGGCTCGACATAGACGCAGCTGTTGTAGCCGTCCAGAATGGCAAGCTTGCCGTCCCAGCTGTCATTGATCTCCTTGCACTGGATCAGCGCCGGGGTGTTCATGGAACGTGCCAGGATCGCGGTGTGGCTGTTGGAGCTTCCCTCGCGGGTGATCATGCCCACAAGGAGGGACTTGTCCAGACGGACCGTCTCAGACGGAGCCAGATCCTCCGCGACAAGGATCGCCGGCTCGGTGCCCTGCATGGCACCCGGATCCGCGCCCATCAGGAAGTTCAGGGTGGACTGCTTCAGATCGTACATGTCCGCGCTTCTCGCCTGCATGTAGGGATCATCCATGGACTTGAAGACCTCAGCCTGGTTGTCAAACGCGACATCTACTGCATACTCTGCGGAGCGCTTCTGGTTCTCGATGATCTCCTTGATGGCATCCATCAGGTCGTCATCTTCCATCATCATCGCATGGACCTCGAAGATAGCTGCACTGTCTTCGCCCGCAGTGATCTTTGCCTTCTCACACAGCATATTCTGCTCGGCGATGACCTTCTCTACCGCTTCGTCAAGACGTGCGATCTCAGCTTCCGGATCATCGATGATCCCCTGCGGGATCTCAAGCTTCGGTGCCTTATAGATCTTGATCTTTGCAATTGCGATTCCGTTCAGAATGCTTTTACCGGTTCCTACCTGCATATCCTTTTTCTCCTTCAATATAAAAATGTATAGAACACTTGAGACTTAATGACCGGGGCAGAGGTTTCTCTGCCCCGGAAAGGATCTTAAGCTATGTTGCCGCGATCAGCTGATCTCCACCTTCTCGTAGTCATCAGCGTTGGTGAGCAGCACTACGACGCAGTCCGGATGATTCGCGGCCTTGATCTTCGCTCTGTCGAAGGTCATGATCTTCTGGCCTGCCTTGACCTCGTCGCCTTCCTTGACGAAATCGACGAAACCGTCGCCGTTCATGGCAACCGTGTCGACACCGACGTGGATCAGGACTTCCATGTCGCCCGCGCCGGTGATGCCGATGGCGTGCCTGGAATCCGCGACGGAGGAAATGGTTCCGTCATAGGGAGCATAGACCACGCCCTCTGCCGGATCGATGGCGACGCCCTGACCCAGGACGCCGGAAGCGAAGGTCTCATCCGGGATCTTGTCCTGCGGGATGACGACGCCGGGGGTGGGCTGCCTGATCTCGCCTGCTTCGCAGGTGATGATGGTGTTTTCGGGAGCCGGTGCTGCAGGAGCTGCATCTGCCGGAGCCGGAGCTGCCGCCGGCTTCGCTTCCTCATGCCAGAGCACCGTGGTGACTGCAAATGCAATGCCGCCTGCAATGGCAAGGACGATGGTGTACAGTGCAGGATTGTTGACAGTCAGATAACCCGGGATACCGGTAACGCCGTATGCAGTCGCACCGAAGCCGAGGAACGCAGCAATCAGGGAACCAACGGCACCGCCGATCATGC
>Ga0256404_1012106_pt1 | contig 11316 bp, 3 predicted proteins | sample RumenRJG_01DNA_FD_185990 | JGI IMG/M metagenome (GOLD analysis project Ga0256404, IMG submission 185990) | Bovine rumen microbial communities from Lethbridge, Alberta, Canada - RJG_01 | ecosystem: Host-associated > Mammals > Digestive system > Stomach > Rumen | place: Canada: Alberta | collected... | reverse complement strand
ATCAGAAGAATCACAGGATATCTTGTTGGAACTCTCGACAGATTTAATAACGGAAAGAGAGCAGAAGAACATGATAGAGTAAAACACAGCATTAACGTCGAATAAGGAGCAAAATGAAAAACGATCGCAGAATTGCAGGATTAGTTAAAGATTCAATTGTGGACGGCCCAGGCTTAAGATTCACTGTTTTTACGCAGGGCTGCCCTCATCACTGCAAGGGCTGTCATAATCCTAAAACTCATGACTTCAAAGGTGGACGAGTCGTTTCTATTGATTACATTTTAAAAGAGCTAAAAAGTGACAGAGGTGCAACTGGAGTTACATTCTCGGGCGGAGAGCCTTTTTCTCAAGCAACAAAACTCATCCCTCTTGCAAAGAAAATTAGAGAGGAAGGATATGATTTAGCTTCATATTCAGGCTGGACTTTTGAAGAGCTTTATAGCGGCAAAATCCCTGGGGCTCGGGAGCTACTTGGATATATTGATATTCTTATCGACGGAAAGTTTATCTTAGAGCAGCGCTCTTTGGAGCTATCTTTCAGAGGTTCAAAAAATCAACGTCTTATCGATGTCCCAAAAAGCTTAAAAATGGGATTCGCTGTTGAAACGAATCGAATTGACTGGCTCGGCAAGGAATACAAATATGACAACATGGACGAATATGCCCCAAAGAATATCAGGGATATGGGGAAATAATCTTCTTTTTAAAATGACAATTGATAAAAATTTCACAGGAAGATTTTAATATATTAGAAGTCAGTTAAAAATCTAAATGATTGAAACGAAAAAAAGTTTAAAAAATGAAACTTAAAAAAAGAATTTTTAGGAAATTGAAGTAAAAAAACAAGGAAATTTTTAAACGATTGAAATAAAAAAACGAGCATATGCCCGTTTTTTTTATTTTTCCGATATATTTACTAAGTTTGTTTCCCACGCATTTATGCGGCTTGTTTTTTCTTCTTTTTCACGCTCTTAACAGCGACTGCTGTAACCATGTAGATCGCAAACGCAGCGATAACTCCGATACTAACATATGATCCAATATCGATCCATACTTCGTTGTCAGAAAGAATAACAAACTCGCCGAGTGTATCTGTTTCAACTTCTAGATAATCTCCATTCCTTGTTGAAGAAAGTAGGACATAATCGCCATTTCTGTTTCTTCCATAGATATAGAAGTTTGTTCTATCTCCATATCCAACAGGAATTTCAAACTTAACCTTGATTGAGTCTTTGAGATCCTTCTTCACGTTGTTTTCTTCAAGTGAAACATTGAATGATGCAACAACTTGCTTACTTGAATTTACAAGGCCAGAATAGTCAACATTTTCCTCATCGACAACAAGCTTTGTTCCCTTGCTTAGTGTCGTGTTTGTCTTTGACTCTAATGAAACTTTTTCATCTTCGTCTGCAAGCTCGTTATATGTAATATTTGCTGTCAAATTCTCTGGATAAACAATTTCATAGTCTTTAGCTTTATCGCCAACAAGAGAAACATTGTATACAACAACTTTAATGTTGTTTCCAACTTCTGCGCTTTCAAACTTTGCAGATCTTTCCTTGTCATATGATAGCTTTACATCCTCGTCGATAAGCCCTGAAATAACCGGATTTTTGATATATGCGACAGTTGTTCCGTCGTAAACTTTATCTTGGATATTTACGCTCAAATATGCCTTTTTAGGATGTATTGTGAGATAATTTTCAGTTAAAATTACATTGTAGTTGACATTGTTAAATGCACTAACTAATCTGTATTTTCCAACTTCGTCATTTCCCTCTTTTGAAACGCCTCCGAGGAGCACATCTCCACCTAGGAGCTCTCCTGAAGTAATTTCATATTTAAATGTTGGAGTGATATCTCCATAAGTCTTTTCATAGTCATAAGTCTTAACATAAATATCAATTGGCTTAATTACAAAACTTCCTTTTATAAAGTTGATTTTATAATTTCTTCCTAGTGATAAGTTGCTTCGAATGTCGTAAGTTCCCGCATTGTCCCCGCTAACTCTGTAGATATTTCCTGTAAACTCATCGCCTTCAAGAATTGTTCCACTTTGGATTACATATGTAAGTTCTGGGTCTTCTTCCCCATAAGTTTTTTGTTTGTCCTCAGCAAGGATTGTTATTTCTCTTCTTTGAATTGTGAAATATGCAGGAATAAATGTGATTTCATAGTTGTCATTTGAAAGAGTTGAAGAGATTAAGTATCTTCCTGTCTTTTCATAAGCCTTTGGATCAACAGCTGTAACAGGTTTTTCTCTCTCCAAAGTTCCTTCTAGCGTGTCGCCTTCGCATAGGCTATCACTAAGAGTGTATGTGAGCTTTGGATCTTCCTCTCCATAGACTTTTGTGAGCGCGTCTGCTGTAATAGTGAGCGGACGCTTTTCAATTATAAATGTTCCCGCAATAAAAGTTAAAATGTAGTTGTCATTTGCTTTCAAGCTTCCCTGTGAAATAGCATATTCTCCAGTAGCTTCCCCTTCCTCACGGGAAAGTGTTCCTTCAAATTGATCCTCACCTTTAAGAGCTCCATTTGTGATCGTAAATGTGAGCACGCCGTCTTTATTTCCATATTTCTTTGTTATGGTGTCAGCTTTAATTTCAATTTCAACTTTCATAACATTAAGTTTTCCTGGAATAAAGTCGATTATATAGTTTCCGCCGAGGCTGTAACTTCCAACTTGGATTTCATATTCGCCCGTTCCTTCTCCATCTTCACGTGTCATTTTCCCAACTTCAATGCTTTCAATTTCGTCGTCGTTTTCTAACTTTCCTTCAACAATTGAGATTGTGAAAATTGGATCAGCTTCGCCATATTCCTTGTATTTGTCATCAGCTTTAACTGTAATATGTTTTGGAGAAATGCTAAACTTAGCGTTCTCAAAATTAATGTTGTATCTTGGGTCGTTCAAACTCGTATATGTGATTGTGTAAGTTCCAACGTTTTCCCCATATTCTCTCTTAAGTTTGAGGGATAATTTATCTCCATTGACAACGTTTTTAGCTGTATAGCTTAGCTCTGGATCTTCTTCCCCATAAACTTTTGAAGAGTCGTTGGCTTTAACTTCAATATCTCTTTTTGAAATAAGCAAATATTGTTCTTTAAAGCTCTTAATTGTGTAGTTCTTAGGACAATTTAATGTTCCAATCTTAATTAAGAATTTTCCTGGATTCTCCCCTTCTTCTCTCTCTAAATTTCCTTCAAAAAGATTTTCTGGTGTGTCATCATATTGTAACTTTGATAAATCCTTGATTTCAAATCTTAAAACTGGATCATTTTCGCCATAAATTTTCTCACAAGCAAATGATTCAAGTTCAATTTCTTGTCTTAAAATCGTGTAATATGCTTGGTTTTTACTAATTATGTTATAATTTTTGTTATTTTCGTTTGTAATATCATTCAAGTGAATTTCATATTCTCCGGCATCTCTTCCGCTCTCTCTTTCAAGGCTTCCAACAAGAACTTCACCCTCGAGCAATCCTTCACTTGTGTATGTTAAAGCAACATCATCGTCCCCATATTTTATTGTCTTGTCTGCAACTGTAACAAAAACATCTTTTCTCTTAATTGAAGCTTTAAGCTCTCCAAAGATTTCTTCAATCGTATAGTTATTGAGTCTATCTCCAAAGAAATATGAATTTTTGATAATGATCTTTTTGTTATCTCCAGCACTTGCATTTTCAAATTCCATTGTTGCATTAAACTCAATTTGATCTCTACCTGCTATGTTTGAAAGGAAGTATGAATAATTGGCTGAAGTATTTCCATCATAAACTTTGTCCTCTATTGTAATGTCGAGACTTATCTTTCTTGAAGAGATTACAAATTCACTTCCTGTAAAGCTTTCAATGTTGTAGTTTATGTTTGAAAGTGTCCCTAAACTGATCTTATATACTCCGACATCCTCACCTTCTTCTCTTACAAGTTTTCCTTCAAGAGGTTCGCTGTCAATTAAATTTGTTGCAGAGTATTCAAACTCTGGATCATTTTCGCCATAAACTTTTTCTAATTTTTTTGCTACAACATTAATATTTCTCTTGCTAATTACATATGTTGCCCCGATAAATTCAATCGCATAGTTTGGATTATTAAGAGTGTTTTGTCTGATTGTATATGTTCCAGCGTCTGTGCTGTCAATAGCAATATTCCCGCTCAAGCTATCATTTTCCAAAAGACCTTCACTGTCGTATTCTAAGTTTATTTCATCTCCAAAAACTGACGATCCTTTCTTGGCCATAATTTTTAATGCTCTCGGCTTAATTGTAGACTTAAACACAGTTCCATCCGTGATCAATGTATAATTATCTTTACTCTCCCCTATAAGAGAGATATAATCAAATCTTATTTCTCTTTCACCTGCATTATAGTCAGTGAAGGATATCCTTAAATCTAATGCTAAGTCGTCATTCGCAACTTTATTTTTAATTGTGTAAGATGTAAGCTCCGCATCTGTTGTTTTATCATAAATCTTTTCTGCAACTTTGATGTTTTCAACCGAAACTTCTCTTTTGGTAATTGTATAGTAATGTTGCTCTTGCAGAATACAATTGTAGTTTGGATTTTTTGTATTTAATTCTCCAATATTGATGAGATAGCTTCCGATGTTTTCGCCTGGCTCTCTTCCAAGTTTTCCTGAAATGGCGTCATCGTCCGCTTCATATGGAATTGCATCGTCGATATCTCCATAAGTCTTTGTCATATCACGTGTCGTGATTTTAACTTCTTTCTTTCGAATTGTCCCTACAACATCTGGAATGTTTGTTGATCCTAAGATATATAGTCCTGCGTCAGCTCCTGCAAGTTCTGGATATCCTTCATAGAAAACGTGTTTGTTGACTCCGACTTGAGCATCAATATATTTTGATGTAAGTCCGACCATATACACATCGTGTCCAGATTCAATTCCTTCAAATAAAAATCTGCAATCTGCGACAGCTGAGCCGTCATAAACTTTTTCGTCTAACTCTACACTAGAAACAAAAATATTCTTCTTCAAAATGCACTTGATATCGTTTGTTTCCTGAACAGTGTATAAGACTCTTCTTGAAGTGTAAATTTCGCCATTAATTTCCCATTGGATAAATTTGAATCTTTCTTTTGGCTTAACGCTAAGTGTAATTTTTTGTCCAATATGATAAGATCCACTTCCGAAGAAATCCGCAGGATATTCGAAGTCTTTTTGGATTTTTACATCCATTTGTTTTGAAACAATAGTATATGTCTTTGGTGCTGATACAACATCTCCGCCCTCAATACTATCTTTTTGTGATTTTGCAATAATAGTAACTGTTGCGTCTACATTTTCATCTGTAAAATATATGTATCCATCAATAATTTCAGCATATTGAGCTCCCTCTATGATCTCATATTGTGCCTTGTGAATCGTTCTGTAATATTTAGCATAGTTTGTGTTAGTTGTGAGCTCTAATGCTTCGTTTGTAGCGGCTAATTTTAAGACCTGCCCTGGGCCAACTTTTTCAGTCGTTTCTGTAATTTGCACGCCACTAATTATTGTTTTAAATACTAACTTAGGCTCAACGATTTTATACTTACACTTGCTTAATCCTGAACCTTGTCCAAGGGTTGTAAAGTAGAAGGTTATAAAGTTTTCGCTGTCAACCTTGATGTAATTTGTTTTGACCCACTGTTCAACATTTGTTCCATTTTCATTACTGTTAGATTGAGCTGTCTCAGCTTTATCGCCTTGCATAATTCTAAGCTCTATATTTGAGCTATCTTTATTCTCCTCAGAAATAACTCCTGCGCTTGCTTGAACATACAAAATACCCTTTCTAGCAAACTCTTTCATTTCTTCTGGAAGATAGAAGTTTGAATATCCGTAGCTATATTTCTTAGAAGTTCCCTTTGATTTTCCCTCTATAACATAGAATTTGCTGACATATTCGCCTTTTTCGTTGTAGTATTTTATCTCTTTGTCTGAAACTGAAGCGTTGGATAATGTTGAAGCTCCTGACTCATCTGTGAAATAGTGAGTTGGAGTCGTTCCAAATCTTGATGTTAAGTTAATAACTTCCCCAGAAACAGCTGTGAGATCTGCACTAGCTATGTTTTGCTTACTCACAGGAGCAAAGAAGGACATGAAAAAGCCAATGCTTGTCAAAAGCATTATTAACACGCTTATTAAGATTGGCTTTAATATTTTTTTCATCTTATCCCTCGAAATTCTTTCTTATACTATTGTAAAGCTCTTTATTTTCCGTGTATGTCGACGCTGGCGTTATATAGTTTTGGTTGCTCTTCAATGTGTAAACTGCTAATTTCAGATCGGCATAAACAGCTGGTAGATCGATCTGATCCGCTATATATTTATACACGTAAGGACCCGGAACTTCTGCCACACCATTACTCATGTAGTTGAGCACTGATTGACCGCTAACATTTACGTCTGCTTCGGCTGATCCAACCCCGAGCATGATATATTCTGCTCCATTGTAGTTGTATATAAAGTCTGGATATTTATGGAAAATTTTTGTGAGTTCTTCCTTAATATCTATAAGTTTATCTACTCCTATTTCTCTAAGCTTCCTTTGAATGAAATCAATTTGGAATTCATCCATTCTTAGCCAATTGTAAATCTTCACATTATTTCCCATTATTAAACGGCATTTATAGTTTGCATTTACAACTTTCTTAAGCTTTGGCTCAAACAGTATTCCACAGAACAAAGCTCTTGAAATGATAGAGTTGTCAATATTTACTACTGAAGGAATTGTTGAGTGATCTCCAACAGATAATTGAAGACATGTTGCAAGGGCGTTTCTAATAATACAACCCTCGAACTTAGCTTCAGAATTAGTGACGTTGACGCAGATATAGGCGTTTTCAACTTTGCAGTTTCTCATAACAACGCCAACTGTTTTTACACCGTCTACATCACGAATTCCGACAACTTTTCCCGCTCCTTCAAGTTCGGACAGAGCTGCATTTTCTTTAAACTCTGCACCTCTTAAGTGGATGTTATCTATGACAACATTGCTTTGTCTGATATTAAATTTTTCATCATTTTTTCTCGCGATCTTGTCAAAGTTGATCATGTGCCCGTTCCCGTGAACATTGTTTTTGATTGTAAGGGCTTCTCCTGTATCTGGAACAACGATATCGCTTTGTAACACAACGCAATATCCTTCATTCGTAAATAATTTTAATTGATCATAATTGTAAACGTTTACTCCGTCCACAAGTGTGAAGGTGTATTCGTCTTTTTGTGGCCATGCTGGATTCAATTGAACTTCTGGCTCAACTGAGATTGTAACTTCTCCGGCTGGTCCTATAAATGTTACTAACCCGTTTTCATCAACTGTAGCAAGTTCTGGATTACTTGTCTTCCAGATAAGTTTTATTCCAGAATTTTCCGGCTTAATAACTTTTATCTTCATTTGATAAATTCCATGTGTTGCCATTGGGTCTTCCGCTCCAACGAACCTTGTTCCCCAAACTCTATATCCGCCAATTCCTAAATCGTCATTGATCTTATCAAGCTCAAGTTCCAAAGCACTTAAAACTGGAACGATATTGAAGACTCTTGTTGTAAATATTTCTGGATTTTCAGCAACATATGCTGTTATCTCAACTGTTCCCTTATTCTCTCCTGCTACAACAAGACCATTTTGATCAACAGTAGCGATTGATGGATCACTTGATTTATAAACAACTGTAAATGGAGCTACATTAAACGGCTCTCCTCTAACAACAAGTTGAACTTTGTAGCCTGAATAAATCATGCTTACAGTTTCGTTGAATGAGATCTTCTTAACTGTGTTGGCATATTCCACCATTACATTTGTAAATATCTTTTCATTGTAAACTGAAGTTATCACAACTAAAGCAGTTCCATAGTCAGTGAATGTTACTTTCCCGTCCTGATCCATTGTTGCAACATCGCTAAAGATTGAATATTTAACTTCTTTTTGATAAGTGTCAGCTGGATAAGCTTCCCCTTGATTGTAACAGTCTTGTAGTTAACGAATACTTCTGTTGAATCAACATGAATTGACTCGCAATCTCTAAGTACTCTCACGCAGAACTTTCCAACTACGATTGAATCTGCTTTTAAAGTAAATGTGGCTTCTCCGCCGTTCATTGCCGAGATCACACCATCTTTGAATGACATAACTTGCAATGTCTGGCTATTTCTGTTTTCGTTTTTGTCTTCGATTGTGAATACAACATCTTCCTTATCACTTGGCAAGCACTTCAAAATCTGAAGTTTGTATTCTTCTCCCGCCTTCAAAGTTAACGTTGTTCCATTCTCTGTGAAATCTTTTGTATCAATTGTTATTCCAACTAAAGTGTTGTCTGTGAAGTAGAAGGAATAGCTCTTTGAAATATTTGTATTTCCCTTCGAAACAAATTGGATATTTACTTTTCCTGATTTCAAGAAATGAATGCTGTTTCCAACAACCATAGCGATATCTTCATTGTCAATGATAACTTCAATGTCTTTGTTGCTTGCATCTGAAGGATAAATTCTCTTGCTGAAATCTAAGTGAGGCTTAGCAACTATAATTGATCCCTGACTCTTTTCAAGTTCTCTTCCAAAAGTGATCTCAAGGTCAGACACTTCACTGATAATATCAACTTCGCAGTCTTGATATACTTTTTCGCCATAGTAATCAGTTGTGTAAACTCTAATTACAGCCCTTCCGCCATAAAGACCTCTTATAACTCCGTCTTTTGAAATTGTTAAAACAACATTTGTTCCATCATCGTTTGCTGTGCTTGAAATAATCTCGAAGTTAAACTCCTTATTTGTCGCATCGCTTGGATAATATTTTTTCACATATAGATTTGCTGTTGAGTTTTTCTTAATTGAAATTGTATTTGCATTAAGCTCAAAGCTGTCAATGTATCCAAATGTACTTACAACTTCCACGCTCTTTGTGATATTGCTTCCGTCAGTTGTTGATATTGTCAAAGTAACCTTCCCCGGTCTTGAGAATATAACTGTCTTGTCCTCTATTCTAGCAATATCTGTGTTATCAATGCTGTAAACAAGTGTTTTGTTTGTTGCATTTGATGGCTCAACTATTGGATTAATAACAACTCTTTCACTATTAGAAACAAGTCTATCTTCGATTGAGATATTGCTTATCTTATTGATAACTACAATAGTTAATTCCTTAAATACTTGATTTGAAACTTCAACTAAAATCTTGCTTGTTCCACCCGCAACAGCTTTTATTCTGTTATTGCTAATTTCAACAACCTTAGCCACACCTTGTGTGTGTGATGTTTCTTTCAAGAAAATTTGTTTGTTTATTGTGTTATATGGAATCCACTTTAAAACGCTAACTTCTAGAATTTCTCCAACTGATAAAGTTTGGATTCCCTCATAGCTAAGAACTGCATTGACTGCATCTCCTCCAGTGTATTTGATTGAGAATTGTTCTGAAACCGCTCCGTCATTGCTGTCAACTTTAATTATTGCAGTTCCTGGAACTGTAAAGTTAAGTTTTCCGTCGTTTATGAAAGGCTTAAATTCTTCGCTTTCTTGTGAAATAAATTTCACGATTGAAACTTTGAATTGTTTGTCTGTTGTGTACTCTGGCAAAAGTTTGAAACTTAGATCAACAACATCTTCCGCTGTCAAGTATGTTTCTTGAACATAATCTAATTCAGTGTCAAATGTTATATCTTCGCAAAGCTGAACAACGCTAACTAGAATTACAACAACTTCTTCTGTTCCAAATTCGTCGACAAGTGTACACTCAACTTCTGCACTTCCGATTGCCAAAGCTTTGATAATATTATCTTCAAGAGAAATTACTGTTTGCCCTTCGAACGCAGGTGTTTGTGATTTAATCTTGATTGTTATTTCTTCGTACTTTCCATCTTCAAAGTTAAGTGCATTTGTTTCTCCAATCATCATATTGATAGGCTTTCCGTCAACAACAATTGCACCTGTTCCCTTATCAATTTTCTCAATTGTAAATTCGAAGTAAACTCCAGATCCGTCCAAAGCTGCAGCTGTTATATGTGCAACTCCATTCTTCTTGAAGATTACATATCCACCCTCAATTGTAGCAACACTTGTATCTCTAACTGTGTACTGGATTTCTTTATTGCTTATATCTTCTGGAAGAATCTTTGTCTGCAATTTAACTCTTGAATTTGTTGTTTTAATATTTGCAGGAGAAATTTCAATGCTCTCCATTTTTCTAATTCCATTAACTTGGAAATTGTATTGCATGTTTGCAACAACTACAGTGATTGTCGCTGATCCACCAGCAACAGCTTTAATCTTTCCATCTCCAAGTGATTCAAACACTTTTCCGGAAGAATCCATAGTTGTTTGATTGCTTATTCTTATATATGGTTTTACAGCAGCGTTACTTGGAATTGTTGAGATAACTTTAAACTCAAATTCTTTTCCGACCTCAATTCCTTCTGGAACTTCTTCAAATTCTGCTGAAAGAATTTTGTCTTTTAGATATCTTATAACAATCGTTTTTTCACAATTTTTGTCTTCCGACTTTATAACTATTTCTGCTGTCCCAGCATTATTGAAGTAAATTGAATTATCCGTTTTTCTAATAGCACTATTTGAACTCATTGTCCACTTATATCCCTTGTTCGAGGCATCTAGTGTGAGTGCTGAAATTGTAAATTCAACAAGCGGATTACATGTCACATATTCCTCTTCATATAGATCAATATCTGTAACAAAATCAATATCTTCAACTTTTCTGTTAACAACTACATCACAATATTTTTTGATTTTTTCTCCGCTATATTTTTCGCAAGAAACTTCTATTCTAGCAGTTCCTCCGCCAATAGCTTTGATTCCTCCGTTCCCAAGAAGTTCAATAACTTCGTTTCCTCCCCCATTTTGTGTTTGAGAAAGAATTTTATAGCTCACATTCTTGTTCTGGATGTCAAGAGGATAAATAGTTGTTTCTATTTCAGCAAAGTCACCATATTCAATCTCTATTGTTTCCTTTCCTAAAACAAGGTCAACAGGATATCCATTTGTATAAGTAACTGTAACTGTCTTCTTAACAGTGCTATTCCTCTCATTTGCATAGACTTCAATTTCAACTGAGCAGTATCCATCCCTGAGGATAGTTACAACTCCGTCCTCGGTCACTGTCGCAATGTTATTATCCTTTGAAACGAAGTAGAAATTCTTGTTCGTCGAATTTGCTGGATATGATTTTGGGTTTAGTTTTATCTCTTTTGTAGCAATTACATATGAGTCATCCATCTCAATTTTAGTTGCAGGACTCTCAATGTAAATAGAGATGATCTTTTCGATATATTCAGTTTCGTTCTTCTGAATTCTTGCTCTAATCA
>Ga0256404_1012105_pt1 | contig 11316 bp, 11 predicted proteins | sample RumenRJG_01DNA_FD_185990 | JGI IMG/M metagenome (GOLD analysis project Ga0256404, IMG submission 185990) | Bovine rumen microbial communities from Lethbridge, Alberta, Canada - RJG_01 | ecosystem: Host-associated > Mammals > Digestive system > Stomach > Rumen | place: Canada: Alberta | collected... | reverse complement strand
CTGCCTGGGATTTTGGGCCAGCAGCAGCTTCTGCCGCCGGGAAAGTTCTTTGACGCGCCGCTCGGCGCGCAGTGCCGTGCTCCAGTCCGGCCACAGCCACAGGGCCGCCATGCGGACGGGACGCCTTCCGCGGGTATAGCGGGCGCCGCGGCCTTCATTGTGCACCCTGAGACGCATTTCCGGGTTCACTGTGGAACCGGAGTACAGTGTGCCGTCAGAGCACATCAGCAGATAGCTGAAAAAGTCTTTCACTGCCGGGCCGCGCGGGCGCGTCCCTTTTCAACGTCAACGCCCGCAAGAACAGCCATGCCCGCCAGAAAGCTGACAGAGATGACCCCTACGGCCGGACGCAGCGAGCCTGCTGCCTGGGCAACTATGCTGCACAGCGCCGGGCCGATGATGCCCGCAAACTTGCTTGAGACGTTGTAGAGTCCGAAAAAGTGGCCGCTGCGGCCGGGCGGCAGCATGGAAGCGTAGATCGAACGGCTGATGGCCTGCGAACCGCCCTGAACCATGCCCACGGAGATTGCCATGGCCCAGAAGTGCCAGTCCTCTGTCATGAACATGGCACCAAGAGAAATCAGCGTGTACCATATAAGAGAGATCATCACGGCGCGCTTGCTGCCCAGCTTTTCGGCCAGATTGGCGAACACCAGCGCGAACGGCACGCCGACAAACTGGGTGACCAGCATGGCGCCCACAATGTGAGTCTCTGAAATGCCCATTCCGGCGGCGAACACTGCCGCCATGCGGATAATGGTGCCGATACCGTCATTATACAGCCAGAACGAAACCATAAACCGCAGCGCTTCAGGGTACTGCTTCAGTTCGTGCCAGCTCTGCGCCAGAGTGTGAAGCGTTTTTTTCAGCCCGCCGCTGTCCGCAGAAAGCACCGGCGGTTCGGGAACCCAGATCATCAGAACGGCTGCTGCTGCGGCCCACCAGGCAGCGACAGAAAGAAACGAGGCCTTCACGCCTGCCTCCCCGAAGCGTGAGATCAGCATCATGTCAAGGGCCAGAAGCAGCCCCCCGCCGAGATAGCCTACGCCGTAACCAAGCGTGGAAACGCGGTCCATCTGCTCAGACGGTACAATGTAGGTCAGCAGCGAATCATAGCACGCCGACGCGACAGACAGCCCGACAGTGCCGAGAATCATGCAGCACAGCGTATAAAACCAGGTTCCCGCACCGGAGGCGGCCAGTGCTGCGGAAGAGAAAATTCCCAGCAGGGCGAACGAAATCAGGTAATTTTTCTTCACAGCACGCCCGTCAATGTAGGTGCCGACCACAGGTGTCAGGAGCGCTGAAAGGAAAAGCGCCGCCGACGAGGCATACCCCCACGAGGACAGCGCCCACTGGCCGCCGCCTGCTACAATATTCTGGTAATATACTGGCAGGACAACAGCCATGACAACAGTGGCAAAAGCGCAGTGCCCTGTGTCGTAGAGGCACCACGCGAGGACAGTCCGGTTTCTGAACACAGAAGATCACCTCAGAACATTTCAGCGACGCCGGCCGGCGTCTCACGGCTTTTGGGCAGAAATGAACAGCCGGCGGGTGTTCAATCGCCCTGATGTGCCTTATAATAAACCAAAGAGCTCAACAGTTCAAATGAAAAATACCGACAGCGCGCGTACTGCGGAGAATCCGCGCTGCCGGCAGCAGGGAGTGACTTGCATGCCATACGAACGTCCCGACTGGGACAGCTACTTTATGACCATTGCCGCTGTTGCCGCAACGCGGAGCACCTGCCTGCGCCGTCAGGTCGGCGCAGTGATAGTGCGCGACGGCCAGATCATCAGCACCGGCTACAACGGCTCTCCGAAGGGCACGCCGCACTGCGCCGAGACAGGGTGTCTGCGTGCCAGACTGCATATTCCGTCAGGCGAGCGGCAGGAAATCTGCCGCGGTTCACACGCTGAGATGAACGCCATTGCCCAGGCTGCGTCAGTGGGAGTTTCAACGGCGGGAGCGTCGCTGTACTGTACCCACTCACCGTGTGCCTTCTGCACAAAAGCGATCATCAACGCAGGGATCCGGCGCGTTGTGTATCTTTATTCCTATCCTGACGAGCTGGCGGAACACCTTCGTGAGGAAGCCGGCCTGATCTGCGGGCAGTTTCCGCACGAGAACCTGCAGAAGATCTTCTGCTGTCTTGACCTTGTGCGCGCCCAGCTTGACAGGGACGCCGAACTGAAGAAAGGGGAATGTTCATGCTGTTGAAATTCTGCGGCGCTGCCCGCGAAGTCACCGGGTCGAACTATCTGCTCGAAGCCGCCGGGCATCGGATTCTCATAGACTGCGGCATGCACCAGGGCGAAAATGAGGACGCCAACGACGATCCTTTTCCCTATGCCGCCAACTCCATAGATGCAGTGCTGCTGACCCATGCCCATATTGACCATTCGGGACGCATTCCGAAGCTTGTAAAGGAAGGATTCCGCGGCAAAATTTATGCCACGCTGCCTACCATTGAGCTGACAGAAATTCTGTGGGACGACTCAGTGCGGCTCATGCGCGAGGATGCGGAATGGCAGAGCGCCAAAAACGCCCGGCGCGGCCTGCCGTCTGTGGAACCGATTTACGGCCAGGAAGACGCAGACGCGGCAAAAAAACTGTTTGAGCCGGTAAACTACGATGACCGTATTGAAATCGTTCCCGGCGTCTCTGTGCGCTTCCGCGACGCGGGCCACATTCTCGGCAGTTCAATCATCGAAATGCTGCTTTCGGAGGAAGGTAAAGTTGTGCGCATCGTGTTCAGCGGCGACCTCGGTCCCATGAAAACCGTGATGGAGCGCGCGCCGGCGGAGATCACCGACGCGGACTATGTGCTCATCGAATCAACGTACGGCAACCGCGAGCACAAGGACAACGAAGCCACGCGCAGTGAGTTCCAGACTATGATGAAGGAGATTTTCAGCCAGAAAAAGGCAAAAGTCTACATTCCCACGTTTGTGGTTGACCGCGCCCAGCGGATCATGTACGAACTGGCGCTGCTCCGTGATCAGGGTGTCGGCGCCGGAATGCCCGTGTTCTTTGATTCTCCCATGGGCGTGAAAGCCACAAAACTGTACGAATCGCACATGGACCTGATGTCCAATGAAATTCAGAGCTACCGCCGCAGCGGCGGCAGTCCTTTCAGCAGTGAGGATGTCCGCTATGTGTCAACCCGTGAGGAATCGCAGGCAGTCAACAGCCAGAATTTCGGAGTTGTGCTGGCCGGAAGCGGCATGTGCAACGGGGGGCGCATTGTACATCACCTGAAAAACGGCATCTGGAATCCGGACAACCATATTATTTTCGTAGGATATCAGGCTCACGGCACGCTGGGCCGCGCCATTGTGGACGGCGCCAAAACCGTGCGCATTGCCGGCGAATCCATCAACGTCAAGGCGAAAATCCACACCATCGGCGGCTTTTCGGCCCATGCTGACCGCAGCGACCTTCTGGGCTGGGCTGAACGTTTCCGTCCCACCATGCCGCGCTTCTTTGTGGTTCACGGCGAGGCCGAGGCTTCAGAAACCCTGGCGTCGGCGCTGAGAACCCGCGGCTTTGAGGCTAAAGTTCCCGAACCGGGACAGGAGATCAAACTGGAACCCCGCGAAGCAGGGCAGAAAATCAGCGAGGCCATTGCCGAATCCGAGGCTGCCCCGATTCCGGCTCAGATTAAGGAAACTCTTGAGCCTGCCAATCCCAGCGGTGCGGCTGTTGCGGAAGAAAAAGCGGCCGTCGCAGTGCCGGCTGCTCAGGCGCCTGCCGCTGTGAAGGAGCAGACCCGGACTGCCGCGAAGAAATCGCGCCGCACTAACCGCCGGGCCGTCACGTCGCTTGAGAACATCGCCGATCAGATGCGCGACATTTACGAAAAAGCCAGCAGCGGCGAAATCACCGCAGAATCTCAGCCGCTGCTTGATGCTGTTGCAGTGCTGCTTGATTCGATTCTCAGCAGAAGCCGTAAAAACTGACCGTCAGATCATGGTGACACGGCAGAATGGGGTCTGCTGCCAATTTTTTAAAGAAAGCCGGAATGCAAATGAAAAATATTGAGAGAGAAAACGTGAAGCTGCATCTTCTGAAAAAAGTGTCCCGCGCGGCCGCGGCTGCGTTTCTGCTGGCCGCTGCGGTCTGCCTGCCCGCACTGTCTGCTGAAAAAGACGCGGTGATTCTCTACACCAACGACGTTCACTGCGCTGTTGATGGATACGCAGCTCTGGCGGCGTACCGCAGCCAGATGGTCAGCGCAGGACACGATACCATCGTCGTTGATGCCGGAGATTTCATCCAGGGGGAAATTCTTGGCACCCTGACAAAAGGCGCTGCAGTGCAGAACATCATGAATTCAGTGCCGTACGATGCGGCGGCTCCGGGAAACCATGAGTTTGACTACGGCATTGGTGCGTTTGGCAAACTGACCAAGGGGGCAAAATTTGCGGTGCTGTCATGCAATTTTACCGACCTCAGAAAGAGCAGCCTGCTGCTGCCTCCGTACAGAATTTATGAGCTGGGCGGCCGTAAAATTGCACTGGTGGGTGTTACAACGCCCGAGAGCCTTACCAAGTCAACGCCGAAATTTTTCCAGAACAGCGACGGACAGCAGATTTACGGCTTCTGTCCGGAAGATCTGTACGCCCATGTTCAGAGCGCTGTTGATGCAGCGCGGAATGAAGGCGCGCAGACCGTGATTCTGCTGGGGCATCTTGGCGTTAACGGCGTGACAGAGCAGTGGAGCGCTCCGAAGGTCATTGCCGGTACGCGCGGCATTGATGCAGTCATCGACGGCCATTCCCACGAGGTGTTTGCCGGTGAGAGGTACAAAAACGCTGACGGCAAAGAAGTGCTTTATACCCAGACAGGCACGAAGTTCATGTTTTTCGGAAAAATGACGGTCGCCCCTGACGGCGCCATTTTAACAGAACTGATTCACCCTTCTGACGTTAAAAGCACTCTCTCTTCCGATGAAGCGCGAGCAGCGGTGCAGAAAGTGATTGACGGAGAGCAGCAGAGGGTGGCGTACCTGAAAGAGGAAGTGGGTGTTTCAGAGGTCACACTGACGTGGAACGACCCGGCAACCGGGGAGTATATAGCCCGCCGCAGAGAAACCAACCTCGGTGATTTTGCAGCCGATGCCTACCGCGCAGTTCTGGGAACGCAGATTGCCCTTGTCAACGGAGGTGGACTGCGCGACATTATCAGCGAAGGCAGCATCACGCGTCTTGACCTGATGAACGTCAACCCATGGAACAATAAAATGTGCATTGTTGAAATCAAGGGACAGGATCTTCTTGATCTTCTTGAATTCCAGTGCCGCAATCTGCCTGACCAGAATACGGGCGGATTCCTCCACGTTTCAGGCATGTCCTACGAGGCCGACGCCACAGTTCCGTCGCCTGTGAAACTGAAAAACGGCGTCTTTGACGGCATTGAACCCGGGCAGACCCGCCGCGTGAAAAACGTGTGCATTGGCGGAGAGCCTCTCGACCCTGACAGGTTTTACAAAGCAGCGGCGTCCCGCTATATCCTGCTTGAAGGCGGCGACGGCACGGGAAAGCTGTCCGTGAAAGTCATTCAGTCCGAAGGTCTTCCCACTGACGCGGAGTGTCTTGTAAAATATGTTGCAGAAACACTCAGCGGACGCATTCCGAAAACCCTTTACGGAAATGCGCTGGGCAGCGGCCGCATTGTGATTCACAAATAAGACAGCGCAGATGCGAAAAAGCAGAGAAAAACGGTTTTATCCGTCTTTCTCTGCTTTTTTTTACACAGAAGATCAGTTCTATGCGGGCTGTCTGTTTTCAAAAAGGTCAGCAAAAATTTCAGCTACCGACTGAATTTTGTTAACGCGCCACACGTTGCTGCCGCAGAAGAAAAGCCCTTCTTCCCAGTTGCCCTGAAGTGCCTTGACCATCGCGCGGGCAATGCAGAACGTCTTGTGCGTCCTGCGGTACACACAGTGCGCAAGGCAGTCTGCAATGCACGGGTCATGACGGTCCTCGCCGCGCAGATACTGCTCGACCATGGGACTGCGGAGTGCGCGTCCCGGCAGACCGCACGGGCTGTTAATGAGCACCACGTCTTCCTTTTTCGCGTTGAGATAAGCCTGTTTGAAACCGTCAGCCGCATCGCCCTCCGCGCAGGCGGCAAAGCGGGTTCCCATCTGAACACCGCTGGCGCCCAGCTCAAAGGCATGGAGCATGTCTTTGCGGTCAAAAATTCCGCCGGCTGCAATCACGGGGATTTTCAGCTTCATTTCCCTGAGCCATGACACAAGCTGCGGCACAACCGTATCCAGAGAAAGCGAGGGATCCTGCGCCTGCTCGATGGTTGATGCGCCAAGATGCCCGCCCGCGGCGTTCGGTGTTTCAACCACAAATGCGTCAGGCAGGCGGGAGTAATGTTTCATCCAGCGGCGCACAATGATTGAGGCAGCCTTCAGGCTGCTCACGATCGGCACCAGGGCTACATTGGGAAAGTCCTTTGTCAGTTCGGGCAGTTTGAGCGGCAGCCCGGCACCCGAGATGATGATGTCAATTCCGGCTTCGCAGACAGCGCGGACCTGCTGTTCATAGTCCTGCAGGGCACACATGCAGTTTGCCGCCAGGATGCCGTCTTTCGCCTTTTCACGTGCCTTTGCCACATAGGATTTCAGCGCTTCCACGTTTTTGCGGAAAAAGTTGTTCACATTGCAGGTCATGGTCGCCATGCCGATGCCTACTGTGGCCAGCGTGCCGATTCCACCCTGAGCCGCTACAGCGCCCGCCAGGTTGGGGCCGGAAATAAGAACGCCCATCCCGCCCTGGATCAGCGGGTATTTCGGACAGTATCTGCCAATTTTGAGCGCAGGAAGTTTTTCAAGCATTCATTTGTCTCCTTTCTCCGGACAGGCCGGAGTTCTGCCGCACGGTGCGGCACCCTTTATAATAGTCTGCTTTGCGTGCCGGCGCAAGCTGTAGGTTTTATCAGTTGTTTTCGCGCGGACTCTGCGCATGAGAAGAAGCGGAGACGCCTGTCTCCGCTCCCCTGTATAAAAGACGTATAAAAAGTCTTCAATAACTATTCGAAAATCTTAACGGTATCTTTTTCTGTAAGCCATCGTGCGCCTTCCACGACGATCATGTCGCCGATGTGAAGCGCCCCGGAAACGTGAATTCTGTTGCCCCGGAACGCACCGGGCGTGACAGGAACTTTTTCAAGCACACCGTTTTTGTCGCAGCGCCATACCCATTTGCTGCCGTCCATGCCTCCGGTCAGGGCAGTGAGAGGCAGGTAGAAGTCATCCTGTTCGTCAGCTCCTGCATCCGTTATATAGGCTGTGATGCTGACTGACATGCCCGGCAGAATCCTGGCATTATCAGGCTGCGGCATAATCAGCGTGACGGGGTAGGTTCTGCTCTGCGGGTTGGAAACCGCTCCCACCTCCTTGAGCTGCAGCTTGTAAATCTGCCCCGGCAGTTCGTCAATAGTACCCTCGATGTCTATTGTGATTTTGTCAGAAATACGGAACGGCGTGTCAGAGCTGTCTCCCACTGCGATATTGGCGATGTCCTCCTCGCTGACGTTGATCACGATTTCGATGTTTTCCAGATTCTGCAGACTGACAACAGGCTGCTTGGCCTGCACGTCCTGGTAATTTTCAGCCATGCGGGATACCACGACGCCGTTGAAGGGAGCGTGCAGTTCAGTGTCATTCAGGGCGTTGCGCGCCGCGTCGACGTTGGCCTCAGCCGTTTTTACAGAGGAACGTGCCACGTCGTAAGCGGTCTTGTAGCCGTCGTACTGCGAACGTGAGATTACTTTCTTTTTATACAGCTCCTCAAAGCGCCTGAGATCGTTGGACGCCTGAGTGTATTTTGCGCGGGCCTGCGACAGCCGGCTCTGGGCCTCGCTGAGCGCCGTGCGGAAGTCTCTCGGATCAATGCGTCCGATGAGATCGCCTTTTTTCATCCGCTTGCCGAGTTCAATCGGAAATTCAATCAGCCGCCCCGGCACGCGGAACGAGAGTTGTACGCGCTGCGAACCCTGAACAGTGCCGAAATAATGGCGCTGCGACTGACTGTTTGCCGAACTCAGGTGAAGGATTTTCACCGGGACAGGCGCCGTGCCGGCCTGCGCCGTGCAGACGGAAAAAGCGAGCGCCGCCGCAGCGGTGACTGCGGTCAGGAATTTTGAATGATGTAATTTCATCACATTGAACACCTCTGCGTTAAAATACTGCAATACAGGTAAAAGGGGCTGCATTTTTTCAAGTGTATCACGTCCGCAGCCCGTTGTGAAGTCAGACGGCAGCGCGCACTGTACAGATGCTGAAGACTGTCTGCACTGCGGAGGGCGCATGCGGATAGTCTTTGACAAAGTAATATTCATGCACTAAGATTGAGCTAACTGTCTTATCAGGGAGGAAATTTTATGAAAAAAGCTGACAGTCCTGCGGCAGTGAACCCTGCAGAACGCAGTGCCGCAGTGGAAAAAGCGGCCCGCGGGCTGCCGCCCGACACAAAAGTTCAGCGCCTGGCGGACTTTTTTAAAATCTTTGGCGATGCGACGCGCATGAAAATTCTCTGTGCGCTGAAATCGTCAGAACTGTGCGTTTATGACCTGACAGTGCTTCTGGGAGTCTCGCAGTCAGCAGTATCCCATCAGCTGCGGCTGCTGCGCGCCGCCCATGCGGTTAAAGCCCGCCGTGACGGAAAAACAGTGTATTATTCGCTTGACGATGAACACGTCGGCGTGCTTATCTTCATCGGGCTTGAACACATCGGCCATCAGGCGCGCCCTGCGCAGGCCAGATAAAGGGGAGCCGCCGAAACCGAACAGAACAGCCTGCCCCGGCCCGAACGCGCTTCAGCTGAAAAGAAATCAGGGAGAATGCGGTGCATCCGCCGGAAAGCAGAACGCTTCCGCGGCAGAGCGTCACTGGAATCGCAGAGAAACAATGCAGCAGAATAACTGTACTGCCTGCATCAGAAAAGAAAGGCTGAAAGCATGTCAAAAACACAGAAAACAAACGCCGTGCGCGAAGTGGAGCGCATGAAAATTCCCGTGCGCGTCGTTGAATATGAAGTAGATGAAAACGATCTCAGCGCCGTTCATGCCGCCGAGACAAGCGCCATACCGCTTGAGCGCATTTACAAAACGCTGGTGCTGCGCGCTGACGGGCGTGCGAAAGAACTTCTCGTGGCCGTCATTCCCGGCGCGCGCGAGCTTGATCTGAAAAAACTGGCGGCGCTTTCCGGCCATGACCGCGTGGAAATGATTCATATGAAAGAGCTCTTTGATCTGACGGGTTACGTGCGGGGCGGGTGCTCACCGCTTGGCATGAAGAAAAAGTATCCGACTTTTATTGACGAATCAGCGCTCGCCTTTGATGAAATTGCTGTCAGCGCAGGGCGGCGCGGCATGCAGATGATTCTGGCTCCCGCTGATCTGGTGCGTGCAGCCGGCGCAAAGACCGGGGTGATTTCCCGCGAGATGACGCAGGAGGCCGATAAAACATGGTAAAGTGGATTCTGACTGCATTTCTGGCCGTGATGAATGTCGCCGCGTTTGTCGTGTACGGCCTTGACAAGAAAATTGCGCAGCACGGCGGCGCCGAAGGAGGCAGGGTGCGTCGCATCAGCGAAAGGGCGCTGTTCCTCTGGGCGCTGCTGGGCGGCGGCATCGGCGCTTTTTTCGGCATGTACTTCTGGCATCATAAGACCAATCACTGGTATTTCGCGTTGGGCATTCCGGTTATTGCCGTACTTGAAGCGGCTCTTGCCGGATACCTTTACGCGCGGATCTGAGGCGTGCGATGAAACCTGCAGGAAAAAAACTGACCTTTACTTTCAGAGTCCGCTATGCCGAAACTGACCAGATGGGCATTGCCCATCACAGCAATTACTTCGTCTGGTTCGAGGCCGGACGCTCAGAATACTGCCGCGCACTCGGCGTACCCTACGGCGAGTGGGAGAAAAACGGCGTGTACATGCCCGTGGCGGAAGTTCACTGCCGCTTCAAGTCGCCGCTCCGTTACGACGAGCTAGTGACCATGGAAGTTTTTCCGCTTGAAACAGGTGCAGTTTCCATGACTTTCGGCTACCTCCTGCTTCATGAGGACGGAAAACCCGCTGCGGAGGGCTGGACGAAACATGCCTTCGCAGACGCGCAGGGCCGTCTGATCCGCCATGGAAACAGCTTCATTGAGAGTGTAAAAGCCCTGATTAAAGCTGATGTTTAAACCGTGATTTTCACGGCACATGATTTTATTAGGAGGAGAGTTTCGTGACACAACAGGTACCTATCGCCATTGCGTGCAACCAGGACTGCCCGGGCAAAACGCCCATTACAGGGGTTTTGGAAACCTATCCGCAGGCAGTTGCGGCCGCCGGCGGTCTGCCGGTGATCATTCCGGAAACGGAAGATGAAAGGGCTCTTGACAGCTATCTGGACATGGCCGGCGGCCTGCTTATACCGGGCGGCATTGATGTGGATCCGCTTTTGTACGGACGCAGTCCCGACGAGCACCTTGGCACACTTGACCCTGCCCTTGACCATTTTCAGCTCGCGCTGGTCAGACGTGCCCATAAGCGCGGCATGCCGGTATTCGGCATCTGCCGCGGCATTCAGGTTATCGCCGTGGCGTTCGGCGGCACGCTGATCCAGCACCTGCCCAATGACCCCGGGGTGATTGGCCATCACCAGAAAATGCACGGCAGATGGCCTTCACACATGGTCAGAGCGGAAAAAGACTCTCTGATTGAGCAGCTGTTCGGCGCTGAATTCCCCGTCAACAGTTTCCACCATCAGGCTGTGGAAAATCCCCCGCAGGGCTTCAGAGTGACCGCAAAAGCTCCTGACGGTGTCATTGAAGCCATTGAGTCAGAAAACCTGCCATGGACAATGGCAGTCCAGTGGCATCCTGAGCGCATGGTCTATGATTTTCCTGCGCAGATGGCGCTTTTAAAGAAGTTCATCGCAGTTTCGGCCGAGTATTTCGCCCGCAAACAGCAGCACTGAAAGACTGTCTGGCCGTAAACTTTATCCGCAGGCCGGGCGGACGCAGGCAGCACGCACGCGTCCACCCGGCCTGCATGATTTTCCTGACCTGTTCTGCGGCGCGGCGTCTGCGGAAAATCAGCGCCGGCTTCCGGCGGCACAGATGCGTTTGCATAAATTTAAACGGCAGGTAAACGCGCATTTCTTAAAATGTCTGTGTCATTTATTTTAAGGAAACGCTGATTAATCCGGACTAAACGTGGAAAACCTACGACCTTCAAACAAAGAGTTTGAAAATCTAACCAAAGAGCGCTCTAAAGGACGTAATTTGTCCCCAATCACTCT
>Ga0256404_1012104_pt1 | contig 11316 bp, 16 predicted proteins | sample RumenRJG_01DNA_FD_185990 | JGI IMG/M metagenome (GOLD analysis project Ga0256404, IMG submission 185990) | Bovine rumen microbial communities from Lethbridge, Alberta, Canada - RJG_01 | ecosystem: Host-associated > Mammals > Digestive system > Stomach > Rumen | place: Canada: Alberta | collected... | reverse complement strand
TGTCATAATAACAGAAAAATATGGAACGCCAATTGCGATGGCAATCAGAAGAACAAGATAAACCGTACTTAGTATATTGATCCAGGGATTTTGTGTTACCTTTGCTGCTTTCTTTCCTTTTCCTCCTACCAGCTTATAGGTATGTGTCGCAGTGATATGATTCTGCAGAAGCCACATCAGAAGGCAGATCACGACAAGTGCTGAAGAAAGACTGGAGGCCTTTGCAAAGCTGATCGGCGCAGTTGTGGCATATCTGTGAATATCTGTCGTAAATACATAAAATCCGATACGCTTTCCAAGAGTTGCTGGTGTACCATACTCGGACAGAGTCTTTACAAATACAAGAAGCATGCCGATTGCATAGTTTCCTGTGAGAAGAGGAAGGGTTATTTTTCTGAACCGATAGAACCAGCTTCCGCCGAACACTGCACCGCTCTCCTCAAGACTCCCGTTGATATTAAGGATCGCGTTCTTCAGCATTGTCGTCATAAAAGGGAAAACATGCAGGCTCATGACAAGCGTAAGGCCACCTAGTGTAAAGAATCGATCCGTCAGGAAGCTGAGTCCTGGAAAGAGCTGCTGCATGAGGCCTCTCTTCTGCATAAACAGAATCCATCCCATAGAAGAAATATACGGCGGTGTCATGAACGGTATCATAAAAATGATATCAAGCCACTTCATGTTCCGATATCTTGTTCTCGCAAGGATAAACGCAAGTGGCGTCGCTATGATTGTTGATGTTATAACCACAAGAAATCCAAGGAGCAGTGAATTTCCTATGGTGACAAGGTTATCCGGATTTGCCAGCGTCTCCCATGCATTATGCAAAGAGAGGCGGCCATCCACGAAGGCCGCCTCTGAAAATACCGTGCAAACCGAAATGATGATCAAGAAGGCAAGTATAAGAAGCAGAACTGCATTCCATCCTTTGGTCAAAAAGTTTCTATTCATTCTGGTTCTCTTATTTATTAATCAGGTTGATTATTTGCAGATCTCGTTCAGGTGTGCAGCGATGTCATCCGCGTGCTCCTTCATCCAATCCCAATCGGTATCAAGTGTCGGAATATCTGAAACATTTGTACGCTTGTCGCACTTGATATCCTGACGGCCAGGAAGAAGATAAGCATCAGCAACCATCTGCTGAGCTTCATCACTCATGAGATAATTGACAAATGCCTTTGCATTATCAAGATTCTTGCTGGAGCCAAGGATCATTGCAGGTCTTGGATTGATGACCGTACCGGATGCAGGATAATAAATCTTAAGTGGTTCACCCTTATCGATGTTCTTATAAGCATTGTAATCTACACCGGCTACGAGGATACCCTTTTCGCCAGTAGTGACAGCTTCAAGCGCTGCCTTGTTAGCGCCTGGAACGGTCATGCCCTCCTTCGCCATAGCATCAAACGCACTCCAGTCTTCCTTTGTGGAATACATATAGCCGGCAAGGAAATCCTTGCAGGAACCGGATTTTTGCGGATCTGCAATAGCAAGAAGATCCTTATACTCGTCAACACCGAGATCCTTCCAGTCAGCATTAAGCTCCGGAACGATTGTCGTATAAGACCTAAAGTGCATGCCATCACAGTTGCCAACATTCCGATTCTTTTCATTTCTCCTCCCATCGCCATATGGCTTCATCCAACTACTGTTACTTTGCTTTTCTTTATGTAAACAGATGTTTCCCCGCGCGGCATCTTCTCATCTGAATAAAGGACCCATTCCTTCCCATCATGCCCTGCAAGAAGCTCATATCTGTTTCCAATGTAATTTTGCCCGGTAATGTTTATCTGGTATTCTTGTGCATCATCGAAGGCTGTCAACGAAACGCTCTCCGGACGAACCATCGTCTTATCATCAATCCAGTCAGATTTGCCAATGAAATTTGCCGTAAAAACTGTTTTCGGTTTTTGATAAATTTCTTCAGGCGTTCCATGCTGCTCCACGGCGCCATTATTGAGTACATAGATTCTGTCACTCATACTCATCGCTTCTGTCTGATCATGTGTGACGAAAATACTTGTCGTTCCCATCGCTGCTGTAATCCGCTTGATCTCCCGCCGCATATTCTCACGAAGAAGTGCGTCCAATGCTGACAGCGGTTCATCAAACAGGATGCATTTTGGCTCCGCAACAAGAGCTCTTGCAAAGGCGACTCTCTGCTGCTGACCGCCGGAAAGCTGCCCGGGATATCTCTTTTCAAAGCCCTCCAGATGGACTTCCTTCAGAGCAATCAGTATTTTATTTTCAAGGTCCTTTGTTTCATGTCTTGCTCTTAATGGATACGCTATATTTTCAAAGACTGTCATATGCGGCCAGAGAGCAAAGTCCTGGAATACATAGCCAAGGTGTCTCCTCTCTGGCGGAACATCTATCTTTTTATCCCTGGAAAACATGCATTGATCATCGAACCATATCTCGCCCTGATCCGGATGTTCCAATCCTCCAATCATACGAAGAATCGTGGTCTTGCCGCATCCTGATGGTCCGAGGAACGAAACAAATTCGCCATTATCGATACTCATGTTCAGGTTCTCGATATCAAAGCCTGTTCCAAATCTTTTGCATATATTTTTAATCTCGATCTTCAAAAAAGAACCTCCGTAAACTCACTTGTCTTAGTTTACGGAGGTTATGTAAAATCGGAAAATCAAATGTGTAATTTTTATGTAAAACTTCATGGTTTTAAGTATATCATAGTGCATACACAAGCTTATCATCTTCTTAGATGCGTAAACATTTCAGCGATATAAATAAGAATAAAGAAATTGATTAAGCACCAAGGCCTGTTTTTACAAGTGTAAGTCCCGTTGGAAGTATCATAGAAAGACCTATTATTCCAAGCAAAAGACCTGTGATGATTCCGGTCATATCTCGTTTCGGACTGAATAAGAATTCTCGTGGTCTTTCCGGATTCACATAAACCATTGCCTCCCGACCGGCTTTCAGAAACATTGGAACCTCAACATTCACAAGAATTTTCTCTGAAATAATCTGTCGTCCATCAACGTAACAACGTAATATTCCATCGCTACGTTATAGAGATCGGACGATTGAGAATCACATTTCATACATGTAGCATTGGTCTCAACCCGCCGAATCAGATTCTTCTTCAGGCTGAAAATCAAATGAATGGGTATAAGAACAGATGTAAAGATTAGAAGAATCCCCGAAAGACACTGCATTGCATCCATATCCTTTTTCCTCCATGGATTCACTATAACAGAGCAATGTTTCCAGTCTGTAAAGAAAAGACAAAATCTATTGCAAAACCAGAGAGTCTAATTCACACTACAAGCTTCCATTCATAGTTCTTTGGAAAATAGAGCAGACGGAACCCCCGGACACTCTCCCCGATCAGTGCCTTGCATTCATAGAAACAGAACTGGATTCCATTGTACAGAGTTTGTTTCTGTGTCAGAATCTCGATCTTTCCGCTTTCTGCTACATCGTCATCTTCTGTTCGATATTTTATCCGGAGCGGTATAACCTTCCCGGTTGCTGTGGTCCAGGACATGACTGCTACAGAATATTTTTTACCTCTTGTTTTCTCCAGATCGTCTAATATGTACATCGTGCACGTCACCTCAAGTCAAAATGAAATTCATCATCGCTACATATAGATGTCACTATTATACATTATTTATGAAATTAATGCAGTGTTTATTTCATCATAAGATGAACATATTTTGCTTTAATGGAGATATCTAAATCTGCTAGAATAAGCAAAGAAGCTGAATTCAGATTATTATGAACAGGTTATCGGAGAAAATCACTATGGATACAAACAATCATCAGAAAAAGCTGGTCAATGACGGGAAATTCATTTCTCTCATCCTCAGGCATCATCCGGAAGAGATCGGTATCAAACTTGATCAACACGGCTGGGCAGACGTCGATGAACTAATCGCCGGCATTAAAAAGACAAGAGATTTTTCCAGAGAAGAACTGGAAGAAATTGTAAATACGAACAACAAGCACCGCTATGCCTTCAACGAAGATCATTCTAAGATTCGCGCATTGCAGGGTCATTCCATACCCGTAGATGTCGAAATGCCAGAGAAAGAACCGCCAGAATACCTCTATCACGGCACCGGAGAAAAATACGTGTCATCTATAGACAAAGAAGGCCTCATCCCGAAGGAGAGGCTTTATGTTCATCTGTCAAAAGATGTAGAAACTGCGATTACTGTAGGAAAACGTCATGGAAAACCGATTGTCTATCGTGTTCTCTCGGGGCAGATGTATAAAGATGGTTTCCAGTTCCTTCTCTCAGAGAACGATGTCTGGCAGACAAAAACAGTTCCCGTAAAGTATTTGGAAAAGCTTTCCTGATTCTTTATTGTTTTCTGATTGTTCTACTTGAAAAGCATTGCCGTTGGTTCCTATGAATTCCATACCTCGTTAAGCTCTTTAATCTTATGAAACTCACCAACTGATACATGACAGTAGCCGGTCGGATTCTTATCAAGATAATCCTGATGATATTCTTCGGCAGGATAAAAACAGGAAAGCGGGCACAGCTCTACAAAGAATGCCGCATTCTTCTGTCTTTCATCCTTGAAACGATTTTCTATTGCCGGAAGGTCCTCGGGATCATCATAATATACCCCGGTCTGATATTGCGTGCCGACATCCGCACCCTGCCGATTCCGTACCGTCGGATCAATGATCATGAAATAGACCGTGAGTATCTGATCTAGTGTGATCTTATCCGGATTATAGGTTACCTTCACAGTCTCTCGGTGGCCGGTGGTATCAGTACATACTTCTTTATACGTCGGATTCTCCGAATGTCCGTTCGCATAACCGACCGTTGTGTCTGTAACTCCGCTGAGCAGCTTGAACGTTTTCTCCGTTCCCCAGAAACATCCTCCGGCAAGATATATGTTCTTTGTCATCGTTCACTCCTTCCATGGCATATTTTCAGATTCTACGTCCGATCCTGTTTTCGCCGCCTGCTCCATCAGGATGCTAAAATATGCATCCCCCAGTGCATCTTCTATTGGGTAGACAAACCTCCCACTTTCGATATATTCTTCCATACCGTTAAGAAGCACAGATATTGCAAGCTCATCCTCATCCGGCTCTGTGAAGACAGAGCACTGCACCACATCCTTAAGCCACCCCGGTTCCTCCGGTGCCAATGTCTTCGTCATGCAGGCATTGCCCTGCATGTAGTGCACCGTATCATTGAAGATTTCGCCCTCTGTGCCACGAACGATAATGTAATTACCCCGGATCAGCGAATGATACTGTTCGCTCTCGAAATCATACAAAGCGGACTTGCCATTCTCAAATGTAAAGTGCGCGGCAGTGCGAAGCTTTTCTTTGATCTCTCCATCTGCCACAAATCCATTTCTTGATCCTGTAATACGAACCAGATCCCTGGCCGTCTCTGCACTGATCCTTACGTGTTGGAAACCTGTATTCAGAAATTTTCGGATGAGACTTACTCCGTGATAGCCATGCGCTCTTGAAATATATATGGAATCGATTTCACCGATCAGCCCCTCGTCACATGCTGTAAGCATTGTCCTGATGGAAGGATAGAAGCTGTACTGCTCAGCACAAACGATTCGCAGCCCTTCATCATGCACGCCTTTCCAAATGGCTAACAGGTTGTCCATCGTGATGCCGACTGGTGATTCGCAAAGCACCGGAAAACCAGCTCTTGCCCAGGAAAGAGAAACCTCGCTAATTGATGCCTTATTCACAGCCACAACCACGAAATCCGGCTGCATTGCTTTTGCTTCGTCTGGATTCATCGTTACCGGGATATGATACTGCTCCCGCATGAATTTCGCTTTCTCTTCAGTCCGCACGACCATGGAGAGAAACGAAAATCTCTGCGGATAGCCTTTGGCGATTCTATAGTAAAACAGGGATCGCCATCCAGACCCGATCACTACAAAGCGTAATCTTCTCATCTTTTCACATCCTCATATCCATTCCAATATGGAATTCATATCAATGAAATCATACGATTTAACAGAATGGTTCTGACATGCTATTCTATAACCGTCAAGAGAAATAAAACAAAAGGAACCAAATCAAGGAGGTACTTATTATGATGAATATGATGATCACAGCCGTTGTTATCGCAGCACTTGCAGCAGAACTTTCAAATGTAGAGAGAACCGCAGATAAGAAGTCCTTCATCGAAATGGACAAGAAGCACACCGGTGAGTCCGTAATCGTAAGCCTTCCAAAGCAGCTTTATTGATTGATTCCACCAAGATATAGATTTTCCCAGGCACATCGAATCCCCCTCGACGTGCTTTTTCTTTTGCCTTAACTGCAGATTCAGACATCAACGTAACCATTACCGGCAGATTTCAGTTTCCTTAGTGCATCCTCTACTCTCCGGATCGCTTCTCGTACCTGCTTCTTCGCACCGTCAATCTTTGACTGCACCAGAAAATCCGCAATGAATCCATCGAAAAAGAAATCTGCAAATGTCAGGAAGTCTCCGACATCGATATTCAGGTTCTCAAGTCCCGATACATCATCAAGTTCGTTTGTGAAGTCTCTTAGATCTGTCTTCGCATCCTCAAGGCACTGCGAGGCATCATTCATCTTCTTGTGCTTCATAAAACCGGACAGCATATTCCCGCCGAAGAGATCAACAAGTCCCCAGTTGGCTGCGCTGTCGAGCATTTTCTGTGCACTCTTTAACGACCGGAGTGCACGCTCACCGGCATCAATCGCTTCATTGATTTCCTTTTGTCTGTCATAATCCATAAAAAATCCCTTTACTGCTTCATGAGCTCCGTGGACCCGACGCCTAAGAGCCCCGCAAGTCTTGTCATATCAAGGAAACTGATCGCGCGCTGTCCATCAATGATCTCCTGAAGCATCTGCTCTGACATCCTGACGCGTAACGCTAGAGTCGATACGGTAAAGCCCTTCTTTTCCATCGCCGCCATCAGCTTCTCACCATCAACAAAAATATCATCCATTACTGTAACCATCCTTAAAATGAATTTAAGAACATTATACTCACATCCATGCGAAAAATCTGTGAAGTCATATGCTTCATCCTATATATTTTACATTACATGAAGGCATTGGTATTTAGAATAGAATTTCGTTCTATAAATGATTTTGCTGTCCGATCTGCTTCTTTTAGAATAACTTTTGCTTCTCCGATATCCCGTCCATCATACGAAAGACCATAGAGATACTCCCAGACCAGAAGATCCCCGACCTCTATAATGTCTCCATCGAAGAAGCCTTCCCTCGATGGACATTTTCATCCGTCGCACCGTCAAAATACGGAAGGCTAAGATGCACGATCTGGTTTTTTGTATTCCTGATGATATTCCGGACAACTTTCCTGCTGAGTTCCCGTTCCTCTGCTATGTTCTGGATTGACTTCCCTGACTCGATAAAATCCATAAGAATAGCCATCTGTTCATTTTTCGATTCAAGATGTGCAATGACAATACCGAATTCCTTTGACATCGTGCGATACAGAGTGATCCTCTCATGCATAAATTCAATGTCATCTGCGTCCGAGAAGAATTCATGTAAAGGCCACTCGGAATCAAGAAAGGTCTCCAGTTCCATCTCCATCAAAGCCCTCTGCATCGTCGGATCTCTCTGATTGGACGTCTGTACTCTGACATCGCTTACCTGACGCATTGATTCCGATTTTCGAAGGGCGTCAAGTTCAAGCATAAGATAATGCCGATAACCGTTCATCACCGATTCCCAGCACGACTTCATATCAAGAATCAGACGGATCCGCTCCTCCGGCTGCGCTGCTGAATAGGTGTCGATAATTCCTAAATTTCTCTTCATTTTTGCACTCCTCCATCCATGCCAACAGATACCAAACAGCGTTGTTTTTATCGCAGGACTATTGTATCGGAAAATCAATCCCTTTGATGTGCGGATCCTGCACATCCAATGTGCTTATTAAAAAAGCAGCGGAACGATTATTAATCCTCCGCTGCTTCTGATTTGGTTTAAGTTTTCTAGTCATAGTTTTTTAGTTATTTCGATCATATTGATGTTCATCTGTTGCCGTATCGTTCTGATACAACTAGCAAAATACTACTCCTCTTCCGCACGGTAGATTAAGATCATCAGTGCTTTGAAAAGATCTATAATCGCATATTTCAGTGCAATATCCTCCATGGATGAAAACATGTCATGGATTTCCGGGCAGATATTGTTCTCTACAAAGACCTTCTCCATATAATGCGGATGGATCAGGATATCATTCGGTGTGACGCCAAGCTCACGTGCAAGATCCAATGCAATGTTGCCAGGAATGAACTGCTCACCACTCTCGTACCTTATGATAACAAATCTCGTGACATTGATACGATCAGCGAGCTCCTGCTGTGACATTCCTCTTGACTCACGAATATACTTAAGGTTCTCTCCCATTGGGGAAACCTCATATGTTAATGCATTCATAATGCCATCCTCTCTGAAAAATCGGGGCCGTTCCTTCGGTACCCTTTCCGATAATTTCCGTATTCCAAATATACTTAGAGGATGTATCCGGTTGGCAGCCGGAGAGATGAATGCCACTGCAAAGATCCTGCTCAATCCGAAACAGATGTATATATATGAACGGTGGGCAAATAAATATTCGTGCTAAGCAAATGCTATCAATCCATAGAATTCTCTCTTTCCGAAGAGTTAATAGAAAATCACTGCGGTTCTTCTGACATAGAATTCACCTCCCATCTAGCTAAGAATTATCTAGGATTTCCTTATCTCTAGTAGACCGTTCTTCAGATGTCTAGACCATTCGCATCAGGATAATCCTCTAGATGCGTATCAAAGCAATATGCTGATTGGTCTAGGCAATTACTTTACGGTCTGCTAGACTTCTTGTCTAATAAATTTATGACTAATGTGCCTTATTCGAATTATGATCTGTGTGTATAATTATTTCCATTGAACTACGTACATTTTTTCAAAATAATATTGGTCATTTGGCGAAAGCTCTCCATAGAAATCTCGGACATTTCTAAGGAATTCCCCACCATTGTCATGAAGAATGAATTTATGATCCTCTTTGGTGTTATATGCTTTGCCTTGTTTTGTTCCAAATAAAAGATAATCTGTAGAAATCCCGAATTCATCGTGAACATCGGCTATAAATTGAACGCTAAATTGACCTTCCCCTCGTTCTAATCGTCCAACATACTCTCCTGAGTAATTTATCCTTGCCCCAAACTCTTCCTGTGTCAAATCCATCCCCTCACGACTTTCGCGGAGACGTTTTCCAAACTCTTCATAATTGATTGTGTTCGGATGCTTGCGCATGAACCCATCAACCTCCTAATACAGTAGATACCTTTCTTTAATTATAGAAATTGATGTTTTCACTTCCCATGCACTATATGGTAGGAATTATTCGGAAATATGACCTACTAGGTTGTATTTTGTTATTTTTCTTACGCTTTAGTCCATACATATATTGCTAACGTCATGACCAGTATCCACTCATTACGTTTTATCAGTAAATAACTTTTCTGAATATTTTCATTTTTCGTATTATTAAATTCTGCTTGAAGGAAATTATAAACTCATCTATAATCATTATATATCATATTATATATTATTTATAATGATTCATTGAGGTTTGATATGTTATACGATTATTTAGTTTCACATTATAAAAAAGGGGAACCTATCTTTATAGAGGATATTCACATTGAAGGCATGAATCGCCCTAATTTCTGTCAGCAGTTGAAAACATTGACCGATAATGGAAAACTAAAAAGATATGAAAAAGGTATTTATTACCTTCCAAAAGAGACTCTGCTTAAAGCCGCTTCCGGTCCTAGTTCTGAAACAATTGCCAAATATAAATATATCTCTAGAAATGGAATAACCAATGGTTTTTTTTCAGGCAGCACCTTTGCAAATGAACTTGGCATTTCTCTCCAGGTTCCTTCAAAAAAGGAAATTGTCAGCAACAATATTGCCGCCATTGTTAGAGAGATAGCTATTGGCAAGCAGAATTTCATTGTTCGAAAAACAAATATTCCAATCAACGCAGATAATGTTCATACGCTTCAGCTTCTTGAGCTTCTAAAAAATCTTGATGCTTATATAGATGGCAATTATGAAGACGCAAAAGCAAAGATATATGATTATATTCTTCGAAACCAAATTGGGAAAAGCGATATCGATCGATATATTCGAAGCTTTCCGGATAAAACATTCCGTTTTTACTATGAAATGAGGATTGACGATGTACTTACATGAAAATAAAGATATGTTTACTGAGATGATTGAGGCAGTTAACATCGAAACCGGTATTGCTCAATCTATAATAGAAAAAGATTACTATGTAACTATGATCCTTCGGCTTTTATCTATAAAGTGCCCCAATGTTGTTTTTAAGGGAGGAACATCCTTATCCAAATGCTACCACATAATAAACCGTTTTTCTGAGGATATAGATATAACCTTCCCTGAACATATCGGCGAATCTCGAAGAAAGAAATTAAAATATAACATCTTGAAGCCTATCAGCGAAGAGCTGGGAATGCCCATTCAAAACTGGAATAATATACAAAGTGATCGTGATTATAACTATTACCTCTTTGGTTACGCACCGATTTCTGAATATCCTGATGTTGGATTATTACCAGGTATCAAATTGGAAACAGCCTTAATTTCTTATGCTTATCCCACTGAAGAAAAAGAGGTCTCCTCTATTCTTTATGATACGTTAAAAAATGAAATCCCAGATACTCTTGAAGAATACAATCTTCTTCCATTCTCTATGATGGTACAGTCGATTGATAGAACCTTCATTGATAAAATCTATGCCCTATGTGACTATTACATGGAAGGCAAATCCAAAAGATATTCAAGGCATTTGTATGATATATACAGGCTATATCCTCAAATCACAATTAATGGCGAATTTAACGCTTTGGTCAAAGATGTCAGAAAGCATAGAGCTACATTATCAATCTGCCCTTCCGCAAAAGATGAAGTAGATCTTTATGCATTGATTGATGAATTTCTCAATAACGAATTTTATAAACGCGATTACGAAGAAATTACCCGGACGCTTATTGCAGACAATGTGACTTATGAACAAACTGCTCATTGTCAAAAGGATATTTCAGATCAACTCTTTTTGAAAAAAGAATAATTTTGTATTAGAAGCCAAAGCCCCACCTTCAATGGCAGGGCTTTAACTTACTAAAACTTCCCACACTCAAAAGGTGTGTTGAACCTTGAAAACTCAATAATGTAGGCAATTAAAAAGGCATAGACGCTGTGCCTTTGGTATAATTGAGTTGACTAGAAACAACCATACAAAGGAGA
>Ga0256404_1012102_pt1 | contig 11317 bp, 12 predicted proteins | sample RumenRJG_01DNA_FD_185990 | JGI IMG/M metagenome (GOLD analysis project Ga0256404, IMG submission 185990) | Bovine rumen microbial communities from Lethbridge, Alberta, Canada - RJG_01 | ecosystem: Host-associated > Mammals > Digestive system > Stomach > Rumen | place: Canada: Alberta | collected... | reverse complement strand
TGGAAGAGTACATAGCCTACTACAACAAAGAAAGGATACAGATAAAGCTAGGCTACCTTTCTCCATTGATTTTCAGAGAAAAGGTAGCCTAGGATTATTTCAGGTCCAACTCTGGGGGTTCACCTCATAAGCGGGAATATCGCTGGTGTAGGCGAGATTATTTACAGTGTCCGGACAGCTTTACCAAGTATAAGGTGTTTTTGCCCAACTCAAATGGCAGTGGCGCACTCGGTGAAGTGCTCAGTACACCCCTTATCGGGGAGCCCCTTATCGGGGCAACAGAGACCTTCTTGTCCATTGGTTGTTTCGATACAAAAGAAGAAGCTCAGGCTTGCCTGAAGTACGTGAAAAGCAAGTTTGCCAGGGTGATGCTGGGTATCTTGAAAACAACGCAACATAATACAAGGGAATGCTGGAAATTTGTCCCTCTCCAGGACTTTACTTCCCATTCCGATATCGACTGGTCCAAGAGCGTGCATGAGATAGACTTGCAGCTTTACAAGAAGTACGGGTTGTCTGCTGAGGAAATCTCCTTTATCGAGACTCATGTGAAGGAGATGGCGTGATGAGAACATCGGAATGTGTGAAGACATCGTGCAGAATCACTCCTATGGTCTACGCATACACGACTCCTGAGATTCACCGGCATGATGGTTGGGTCAAGATTGGGTATACCGAACAACCGGATGTGCTCAAGAGGGTGGAACAGCAGACCCATACGGCTGATGTGAGATACCATCTGGAATGGAACAGTGTCGCCATCTTTGATGACAACGGGGAAAGGTTTACCGACAAGGACTTCCATCGGTTTCTCCGCAAGAACCATGTTCCTCAACAGGAAGGTAAAGACAACGAGTGGTTTCAGATTACTCCGGGTCATGCAAAGGATCTTTACCTGAAATTCAAGGCCAATCACGGTATCATTAAAAATGCGGGGGTTGTTCCGTATCGTCTGCGTGACGAGCAGGAACGCGCAGTCACGCAGACGATCGCGTATATGAACGACCACCCGGGCAAGGAATTCCTTTGGAACGCCAAGCCGAGGTTCGGCAAGACGCTTGCGGTGTATGATCTGTGCAAGCGGATCTCCGCCCGCAACGTGCTGATACTGACCAACCGGCCTGCCATTGCGAATTCCTGGTATGGTGATCATGCAAAGTTTGTGGGACCGGAAAATGGATATTGGTTCGTCAGTACGGTTGATGGGGTGCAAAACAACCTTCTTGTACATAATCGCAAGCAGTACGTGGATGAACTATGCAAGTATCAAGACGGTCAAGGTCCCGGTTGTTTCGAATTCATCAGCCTCCAGGACTTGAAAGGTTCCATCTATTTCGGCGGGAGTTTCAAAAAACTCAGGGAAGTTGCTGAAATGACGTGGGATTTGCTTGTCATAGACGAAGCCCACGAAGGCGTGGATACATATAAGACCGATGTCGCATTCGATCACATCAAACGCAAGTTCACATTGCATTTGTCAGGCACGCCATTCAAGGCTTTGGCCAACGACAAGTTTCCGGAAGATGCCATCTACAACTGGACTTATGCCGATGAGCAGGAAGCGAAACGGCGGAATGCAGGCAATCCTGATAGCCCTTATGCGAGTCTTCCCCGTCTCAACTTGTTCACTTACCGGATGTCGGAAATCATCAAGGGCGAGCTCCAGCATGGCGTGGAGATTGACGGAGAGACGGAAGAATATGCGTTCGATTTGAACGAGTTCTTTGAGACAAAGATGGAAAACGGCACTCCTGTGTTTGTCCACGAGGACTCGGTCGACAAGTTCCTGGATGCGCTCGTCCACAATGAAAAGTACCCGTTCTCAACGGAAGCCCTTCGCAAGGAACTGAAACATACGTTATGGCTATTGAACCGGGTGGACAGCGCCAAGGCGCTGGCAAGGAAACTGGAAGCCAACGATTCCTTCGCCGGTTATAAGGTCGTGCTTGCGGCTGGCGATGGAAGGCTTGATGATGCCGACGAGCAGCAGAAGGCGTTCAACCGCGTACGTGAGGCGATTGCCGGAAACGACAAGACCATCACGCTCTCTGTCGGCCAGCTGACTACGGGAGTAACGATTCCCGAGTGGACGGCTGTGCTGATGCTCAGCAACCTGAAAAGCCCGGCATTGTACATGCAGGCGGCTTTCCGCGCGCAGAATCCATGGAAGTATTCAAATGGAACAGCCTTCTGCCGGAAGGAAAACGCCTATGTGTTTGATTTCGACCCGGCACGTACATTGACAATCTACGAGGAGTTCGCCAATGACCTTTCCTCGGATACCGCGGCGGGAAGGGGCGACATGGACGCGCGCAAGCAACATGTCAGGAAACTTCTGAATTTCTTCCCGGTCATCGGAGAGGACGATGAAGGGAAGATGGAAGAGCTGGACGCCGAGAAAGTGCTTTCCATTCCCCGCAAGATCCGGTCTGAGGAAGTGGTGCGGCGTGGTTTCATGAGCAACTACCTGTTCCAGAATATCTCGAATGTGTTCCATGCCCCGAAGGAAGTCATCGACATCATCACCAGTTTCCCAGCAGTGAAGGATACGCATCCGGTTGATCCGACCCCTACGATGGGGCAGGAGCTCGGGATCGGAGAGGATGGAGACATCCATCTTGCCTCTGACGAGATGCGGTCCAAGACCGAAGGATTGTTCGGTGACAAGATATACGGGAAAGAGGACGCTGACGAAGACCTGGCAAAGGTCGAGGAAGACCTCAAGAAATCCGAGAAGGATGACCAGGAGGACAAGAGCATCGAAACGCTGAAGAAAACCCTCCATACGGCCGTCACCGTCCCCATCATCCGCACAGCCCAGCAGAAATATGCAGGCAGGATGACAGGAAAAGTCGCCAAAAGAATCGAGAGGCAGCTGAAGGCGGAAGGAGATTTCGCTGTCGAGCGGGCTGTGGGTGACTACAGGATCCAGAAGAAGGTCATCGACGATGATTGCAAACAGGTGTTGAAGGATTTTGAGCAGGGAAAGCGTGAGTACAAGAACCGTCAGGACATACAGGACACTTTTGATCGGCGAAGGCAGGAGGCAAAAGAGGACCTGTATGCGACTATCGATTCCGCTGTCAAACAATTCCGTGAATCGGCAGCGCAAAAGGTAGTCGAGACGGTTGAGAAAGCGGACAGGGAAAGAAAGCGGGATGAGGTGGAGGACTCCGTCAAATCCCGCCTCAAGGGATTCGCCAGAACCATTCCATCGTTTCTTATGGCTTATGGGACTGGCGAACAGCCTATGACGCTGATGAACTTCGATACCATCGTGGAGGACAACGTATTCAAGGAAGTGACCGGCATCACCATCAGCCAGTTCAAGTTCCTGCGGGATGGCGGGACCTACACCGATGAAGCGGGGAACACGAAGGAATTCAAGGGCAATCTGTTCGACCCTGTGGTGTTTGACGATTCGGTGAAGGAGTTCATGCGGTTGGAAAAGGAGCTGGCGAACTATTTTGACGACGATGCCGAGGAAGATATTTTCGACTATATTCCACCTCAGCGGACGAACCAGATTTTCACGCCCAAACGCGTGGTGAAGACAATGGTGGACATGCTGGAAAAGGAGAATCCCGGCTGTTTTGACAATCCGGACAAAACGTTTGCAGACCTTTACATGAAGTCCGGCCTTTACATCGCTGAAATCGTCAGGCGATTATACCGCAGCAACCGGATGAAGGAACTATTCCCGGACGACAAGCAACGATTGCGGCATATCTTTGAGAAGCAGGTCTATGGAATGGCTCCGACGAGGATCATCTACCTGATTGCAACGCATTACATCCTTGGGTTTGATCCTTCGTTGGCGCACGTAGCCCATTTCGTGCAGGCGGATGCGTCAAAGGCAGCCAAGGAGCATGCATTGAAGCAACTAGTAGAGGAAAAGTTCGCATAACCAAAGGTCTCTTCTTGTACGGTTGGCAAGGAGAGGGAATTGCATTCCACATCGTCCATCGCAAAGCCTCCTCCCACGAACATTCCCCCAAGGAAGCCGGACCGAAAGTCTGCGGGAGGCAAGCTGCCGTCCGGCAGGGCGGACAACCGGCTCGACACGGCGAGCTGCAAGGCCAATGTCGTCCACGGCGCCGTAGACGACGTGGACGACAGCGCGCCCTGACGATTCTTCCGTGCCTTCGGCCCGCTCCTTCAGGGGCAGGCAGTTTCCGCAAGGCGATGGGCTACTGCCGCCTTGCCTACAACTGGAGCTTTGCGGAGAGAGAGCGACGGCCTTTCAAGTTCTTGTCCAGTCCTCGACTTCAATCCATGGAATACGTGCGAACTCGTCGTAATTGTTTGTGACGACCGTGAGATGTCTTGTCATGGCTTGGGCGGCAATCTGCATGTCATAAGATCCTATCGGTCTCCCTTCTTTCTCAAGGTACGCCCTTATCAGGCCATAGGCCTCCGTATCTTCCACCGTAAAATCCAGGATATGGTTGAAATCCATGCAGAAAGTCAACAGCGCCTGACGATTCTTCTCCCTGTTTTTGCTTTTTGAGGCCCCATATTCCATTTCTGCCACGGTTATGGACGACAAGCAAAGCTCGTCGCAGTCAGAAGAGAGGACTTTGTCCGTGAGGACAGGAAACTTGTTTTTGATCAGGAAGATGCAGATGTTGGTGTCCAGCAGGTACTTCACAAGGACGTCCCCGTTTCGGGTTTCGGCTGTTGTCTTCCTTCTGCCATGAAATCATCCGAGAATTCCGACAGGCTTTTCTTCAGATTCTCCCAAGGACGATGCTGCGGATACAGAATGATGGCCGTACCTATTTTTTTTATGAACAATTCCGGGCAGTCGACATGATATTCTTTTGGAATTCTCACAGCCTGGCTGTTTCCGCTGGTAAATACTTTTGTGCGGGTCATGGCACGCCTCCATTTCGTTAATAGTATATACACATGTAATTACATTCGCAAGGGGCCATTGCGAAAGAACCCTTGCGTCCTCTTCCGCCTGCTCCATCCTGGACTGCGGAGATGCAGCTGCGCATATGCAATGGCGAGGCGCGCTTCCTCCATGACGTGCGCTCGTGGGCGGAGAAGATGCCGCCTCCGGAGAACTGCACCCAGGACCGCTGGAACCTCCTGCTCGGCCTTGCGGGCATGTACCGGCACAAGCGCTTCGGCGACGAGCCGGAGACGTTCAGGGACACGGACGGGAAGATCGACATGGACGCCTACGGGACTACTACGACCACCAGTACGTGAGGCATTTGGATGCATATTCGACGGCGAGGAGGACCTGTACCTGAAAGGTCTCGACCAGGAAGCCGTCGGGCGGTCGGGAGTCGTGGAGGAAAGGCCGCCGCCGACCCGCTGGACTTGCACAAGGCCAAGGTGTACGGCAGGCGGGGGGGGGACACGCTCATCAGGAAGGAGATGCGCCGCATCCTCCAGGACGCCGCGCTCACGGTGAAGGAGAAGGCGAAGGACGGCCGGACAATCGTCCGGGCCATGGTGCCGGAGAACTTCACCGAGGTGGCCGCTGACGCGCTCTGGCCGTCGGATGGCGTGTCGGAGATCACGTTCACGGGGAAGGTGATCCATCTTTTGGGCATCGCCTTCACCTCGACCGGACATACCGTCCAGGACTGGAAGGAAGAGGTGCTGGCCTGTCGTCTGGCTGACGTGCTGGAAGGATGCGCCACTGTCCAACACACTGGCTCTGAAAGGTGGAACGGCCATTAAGCTGACAATCTTCAACGTATCCCGGCTGTCTGTTGATATCGACATGGAATTTTCTAAAAATGTACGTACCAGGAGGTGTCAGATGGTTTTAGAAACAGAAAGGCTGATTCTTCGTCCTTTCCGGGAAGAAGATGCTGCAGACGTATATGAATATTTGAAAGAACCTGCGGTCAATTGTTTTGCCTGCATGAAGCTTCACTCTCTTGATGAAGCGAAAGCAGAGATGGAAAAGCGCATGGGTGAGACGGAGTATTATTTTGCAATCGTGGAAAAAGAGAGCGGAAAGGTGGTCGGCGAGATAGACGCTTATCCTGAAACCGGCGAGCCGCATGCCGATGGAGACACGCCTAAAGATACATTCAGCCCGTGCTGGATGCTGAATCATGAGTACCAGGGTAAGGGTTATGCGTATGAGGCTGCATGCGCGTTCTTTGACTACCTGTTTCGGAAAAAGGGAGCCAGACGCATTTATGCTTACACAGAGGATTATAATCTTTCCAGCCAGCACCTTTGCGAGAAACTGGGCATGCGAAAGGAAGGATTGTTCAAGGAGTTTGTTTCTTTTGTCAACAATCCGGACGGCACTCCGAGATACGAGAATACGATCCAGTATGCCATTTTGAAGAAGGAGTGGAAGTTCGGAACATAATTACTAGGGAACCGCAAAAAACTACATTTGCAGGTGTATGCGATGAGGATGATTGAGGTTGCGGAAAACAAAAAAGAAATCCGCTCACCTAAATGCAGTACGGTGGCATGCCTCTGGCCGTGCTGGAAGAAGGAGAAGCGAAACGCACATACCTGAAGGGGCTTTTTGAAACAACATATTTCCGGGACATTGTGGAAAGAAACCATCCGCAGCAGAGCCAGGCACTTGAGGAACTGCGCGACATTGCCAGTGCGTTCGCGGGGCGTTTCCTGAATGCGGGCAAATTGGCGGACACCTTTCGGGGCGTGCAGCATGGGAAGATCGGCGAGAGTACCGTACAAGAGTAAAGGGACGACCGTAGGAATCCTGCATCAGGATAAGCCTGTAGGACAGTCCGGCAGCGGATGGAAGCGCGTCGCCGGCCATTGCGAAATGTCGGATGGACACTTGGAGGGGAAGCGGCTATAGTACAGGGAAAGCAAAAGCGACTAAACCCGCCGGGGTTTTCGATATGTGTAGTAGGCCAACGTTACACAGCGTGGGCCTGCTTTTTTTTTATGCGAAAAAGGCGTGGCGCATTGAGGAGGTAAGGACATGTACGAGGGAACGTCTTCTCAGCTTTTCAGGACATATGCGATGCCGCAGATGGTTGGACTGCTGTTCAATTCCATCTACATCATCGTTGACGGACTCTTTATCGGGAACCGCCTGGGGCGCGACGCGATGGCTGCGGCCGCGGTAGGCGTGCCGCTTGTGGAGATATTGATCTCGCTGTCCATGGCGATCGCCTCAGGGGCCGGCATCCTGATTTCCAGCCAGATCGGCCGGGGTGAGAATGGACATGCCGTCCGGACCTTCAACGTGGCGGTCCTCACGACCGCCGTCATAGGAATCGCGATCATAGGCTTGGGAAACCTGTGGATCGATGAGGTCGCTGTGGCGCTTGGTTCTACAGCGCGGATCCATGATGAAGCGGTGACCTATATCCGGTACATCATCACCTTTTCTCCGTTCCTGCTGTACAGCTACCTCCTCGGAGGGATGGTCCGCAACGACGGGCAGCCGAAACTTGCCATGGCGGCATTGACGGCAGGTTCACTGTCCAACATCTTCCTGGATTACCTGTTCATGTACCCGCTTGACATGGGAATCGGAGGGGCGGCGCTCGCCACGGCGGTCGGACCGGTTTTGAGTGACCTGATCCTGCTTCCCCATTTTCTCCTACGGCGGGGAGATCTTCTTTTCGCCCGTATCCATTTCCGCATGCGGGATGTCTCGCACATGTTCCGGTTTGGGTTCCCGTCGTTCATCATGGAATTTACGATCGGCATCATCACCTTCATTTACAATTTTGCAATGAGGTATTACGGCTTTGGGGAAATCGGGCTTGCCGCATACCTCGTCATCGGGTATCTGATGCTGATCATCCTCACCTTGTTCCTGGGGTTCGCCGAAGGTCTGCAGCCGGTGTTCAGCCATTTCCTCGGCACAGGGGAAGAGGAGCGTTCCCGCGACCTGCGCCGGTTTTCGGTGAAGGTCTACCTTGGCGTCGGCATCGCCGCCTATCTGCTTGTCCTGCTTTGCTCCCGAGGGTTTTATTCCCTGTTCACCTCGGGGGACAGGGATCTGCTCGATTTCATGGAAGCCAGGAGCCGGTCCTACTTTTCCGGTTTCGCCTTTGCCGGGTTGAACATCCTGATGATCTCCTACTGGCAGTCCACGCAGCGGACAAGACAGTCGCTGGTCGTCTCCCTGTCCCGGAGTCTGGTCTTTCCGCCGCTTTTTGTCTGCCTGCTTCCCCGTCTGTTTGGAAGCGAGGCCCTCTGGCTGTGCCACTCGCTGGGCGAGTGCCTGACCGCGGTAATCGCATATGCCATGTCGAGGCGGCTGGAAACGGAAAGAGTGGACAAGAGGGAGAGTTCTCTGAGCGGAAGCGGGGGAAAAAGGCTGGCATGACCTGTGGGCCAGCACCACCGGAAAGGACCGGGAGTGTGTCGCCGGACACTTGGCGGACTGGCGGAAATGCGTCCCCACATGGATGTCCGAAAACCGCCAGACGAAAAGGGAAAACCGTGTCATAGTAATACCGAAAACGCGAGAGGAGGGTACGATGATCACGGACGACAGGGATGCATGCTATGAAGCGATGAAGTCCAAGGACTCCCGGTTCGACGGGCGCTTTTTCGTAGGAATCACCTCAACCGGCATCTATTGCCGGCCCGTCTGCCACGCCCGCCTTCCCAAGAAGGAGAACTGTGTGTTCTTCCGGACTTCCGCGGAAGCGGAGCGCGCGGGGTTCCGCCCTTGCCTGCTCTGCCGGCCTGAGCTGGCGCCGGGGTCTTCTCCGATGGATGCGTCATCCGCTCTGGCCCGGAGAGCCGCCCGGCTTGTACGGGATACGGCGGGGGAGAACCTCTCGCTGGAGGATATCGCAGCCCGGCTTGGGTGCAGCACCCGCCATCTGAGGCGCGTGTTCATGGACGCATGGCAGGTGAGCCCAATCGCCTACCGGGAGACGTGCCGGCTCCTGCTCGCCAAGCAGCTGCTTACCGACACCCGGCTCCCTGTCCTCGACGTGGCCATGGCGTCGGGTTTCGGCAGCGTCAGGCGCCTGAACGAAGCCTTCCAGGCGCATTACCATCTCACTCCGACACGGTTGCGGAAAGAGACTCCGGAAGGGGGAAGACGGGCGGACCTGATCTCCGTTTCCCTAGGCTATCGGCCTCCGTTTGCCTGGGAGAACCTGCTCGCGTTCTTCGCGGCACGGGCGATCCAGGGGGTGGAGCAGGTGAAGGATGGCGCTTACGAAAGGACCGTGCGGCTTCAAGGGCGGGACGGGAAAACCGTGAGCGGATGGCTCCGGGTGGAACAGGACCAGGGGAGGAATGTGCTTCGGCTCACTCTGCCTGACACGCTTGCTCCCGTGTTTCCCCAGGTGATCGCCAAAGTCCGCGCGCTCTTTGACACCGATTCGGATCCCTCGCTGATCGAGAGCCGGCTCAAGGGGATGAACAGGGAAAAGGAAGGTCTTTTCCTTCCTGGAGTACGCATCCCCGGCTGTTTCGATCCATTCGAGACGGCGGTGCGCGCCATCATAGGGCAGCAGGTCACCGTGCATGTGGCCGGGGCGCTTGCGGGCCGTATCGCCCAGCAGCTCGGTCCCGTCGTCGAGACGGGACGTGCGGGGCTCGACCATGCGTTTCCCCCGCCTGAAGAATTCGCTTTGTCCAAAACGGAAGACCAGATGGCTGCCAGGCTTGGCGGGCTCGGCGTGGTCCGTACACGGTCCCGCTGCATCATCGCCCTTGCCCGGGCGGTGACGGAAGGCCGTATCCATCTCTCCCGTTTTGCTGATCCCGAGGCGGAGATCGTCAAGCTCAAGGCGATTCCCGGAATCGGGGACTGGACGGCGAAGTACATCGCCATGCGTACGATGGGGTGGACCGACGCATTCCTGGAGACGGATGCGGGCATCCGTCATGCGCTGGCAGACATGAGCGACGCTGGACGGATAGCGTGGGCGGAGGCGTGGAGGCCGTGGCGCAGCTATGCGACGGTCTGTCTTTGGAACAGTTTGGGATAAGGGAGGAAAAGCATATGTGCTACACGGCGACGTACGATTCTCCGGTGGGCATGCTCACGTTGGCGGCCGACCGGAAAGGGCTCGTCGGGCTCTGGATGGAAGGTCAGAAATATTTTGCCGGCACCGTCAAGGAACCGATGGTGGCGCTTCCCGAAGCGGTGGAAGGGGAGCCCTCTGGCATCTCCCGGTGCAGGGAGGTGCTGGAGGCGGCGGAAGCATGGCTCGACCGGTACTTCGCAGGGAAGAAGCCCTCCCCGGACGAACTGCCCCTCGCCCCACAGGGCAACGCGTTCCGCCAGAGTGTCTGGAGTATCCTCTGCGTGATTCCTTACGGACAGGTGACGACGTATGGCGCCATCGCCAGGGAAATCGCCAGAAAGCGGGGGGTGGCGCGCTTTTCCAGCCAGGCGGTCGGCGGGGCGGTGGGACACAACCCCATTTCCATCATCATCCCCTGCCATCGGGTCGTCGGGGCAAACGGGAGACTGACCGGCTATGCCGGGGGAATCGACCGGAAGCGGAAACTGCTTGCGGGCGAAGGAGTCGACGTCTCCCGGTTTGCTGGGAAAACCAGAAGCTGACCTTTCCGCACCCGCCTCCGTCGTGATGGCAGGCTCTTTCCCTTTGTCAGGAAGATATGGCGGCGCGCAGGAGGGGCTCTTCCTCGCGCGCCCGTTCCGGACAGACGATGATGGCATGATGAGGTGACAGGGACCCATGCCATGCGGTATACTGGACATGCCTATAGAGAGCGTACGAGGGACGGGCCCGATGACTACGCCGCAACCCATATCGGTGGGTGCGAAAGCCCGGACGATGGGCATCGAGAGAAGCCCGTCCGACGATGGGTCTTCTCCAGCGCTCCCTTGGCAATCCTGTTTTCCAGAGGTGGCGCGATGTCGTTGGTTCCTGTCCTTCTGCATATTCCTCACAGTTCGTATGTGATTCCCCCGCGGTTTTGGGGTTCCTTCCGCCTCCTGGGTGTGGCTTTGGAGCGGGAGCAACTCCGCATGACGGACACATGCACGTACGACCTGTTCGACCTTCCTTGCCGCAAGGTCGTGTTTCCTTTCAGCCGGCTTGTCTGCGATGTCGAGCGGTTCCGCGACCCCTCCCAGGAGGAGATGACCCAAAGGGGGATGTGGGTGTGCTACACCACGACAAGCGACATGCGCCCGCTGAAAACCGTCTCGCGGGATGACCGGGAGTATGTCCTCCAGCACTACTACGACAAGCACCATGCCGCCCTGACCCGGTCCGTCGCCGACCTGCTCGAAAGGAAGGGGAAGTGCCTCATCGTCGACTGCCATTCCTTTGCCTCTCGCAAGCTTCCGTACGAGCTCCACGGCGGGGAAGGAAAGCGGCCGGACATCTGCATCGGCACC
>Ga0256404_1012101_pt1 | contig 11317 bp, 12 predicted proteins | sample RumenRJG_01DNA_FD_185990 | JGI IMG/M metagenome (GOLD analysis project Ga0256404, IMG submission 185990) | Bovine rumen microbial communities from Lethbridge, Alberta, Canada - RJG_01 | ecosystem: Host-associated > Mammals > Digestive system > Stomach > Rumen | place: Canada: Alberta | collected... | reverse complement strand
CAAAATTAACTCTTCCTGATGTACTCCGGTAAATTTGGAGACCATGGGAGTAAGTTATCAATTATGAACTGCTTTCGTTGATCCTCTGGATCATCGCGGTGCTGTGGCAGTTCCTGAAGGATGTACTCAAAATAAGAATACGGCTTTAGATTATTTGCTTTGGCTGTTTCAGCCATTGAAAATAAAACAGCACTTGATTGTGCGCCAGCCAAAGAATCGATCATTACAAAGTTCTTCCTTGAAATGACAAAGTTGCGGATCTTGCGTTCAGCTTCGGAATTATCAAGTGGAACCTGGGCATTACTTATAAAGCCACGAAGGTATACTTCCTGGTTTAAACTGTATGTAAGTCCCTTACCGGTTTCGGATTTAGGCCTTGCCTTTTTAGATGCGACCTGTTTTCTGATCCAGTTAAAATAATTATCAAGGTCCTTTTTGAGCTCCACTGTTCTTTTCAGCAGATGTTCTTCCTCAGAAAGATCCTTCCATTCATTGTCTTTCCGGAACAGAGAGGCGATGAGCTGAAGAGCTTCCTCGGAAATCTTTAACTCTTCGCTGTAAGCCGGTTTGCCCTGCAGAGCTTTTACTGCATTGGCAAAGTGTCGTCTGGCATGTGCCCAGCAACCACAGATGACGACGGACTCTCCAAGATGATGGTATGCATCATAACCATCGCAGCAAAGGAAACCTTGATAATTCTCGAGGAATTCCTTTGCATGGATATGTGCCCGGGTCTTCTGGTATTCAAAGATGACAACCGGATGCTGATCTGCCTCTTTTGTGTAGACCCACATGTAACTGGTGGAGCCGGCCGGTCGGCCGTCTTTGGAAACCTTGACCGTTGTCTCATCTGCATGTATCACGTTGCAGGTGAGCAGATTCTCCTTCAGGCAGTTATAGATCTGTGAAAAATACTGATCAGATGCATTGATCATCCAGTGAGCCATCTTCTGTCTTGTCAGAAGAGCGCTATACTCTGAGAATGTCTTCTCCAGACGCATGAAAGTAACGGCATTGACATACTTTGCTGTCATGATACCGGCAAGAAGTGATGGCGACGCAACACTCTTATCAAATGGCTTTATGGGATGTGGTGCAGTAATGATAGTGCCGCATGAATTACATTTGTAGGTGTAGACTGTATGCTCCTCAACCTCAAAGGATGCAGGATGAAATGCAAGCTGACGATAGGTCTTCTTGCCAATTTCAGTATAAGTGCCTCCGCACTTGCACCGAAGTTCTGATTCATTGAGTTTATGTGGGACATCGACTACCGGGAATGGCTTGAGAAGCTCATCAAGCTTTCCTGCCTCACGAGGCTTACGACGGTGTGATGCTTTATTCTTGGATTGCTGTGAAGGATTGATATCCTCGATCTCAGGTTCACGGAGCTCGGCTTCAGAGGCGTCAACGATGGTTATCTCAGCTTCATCGAAGCAGAATTCCATCTGGTGATCTATCTGGTCAAGCTTCTCTGTACGACGGCCAAACCTGTGATCAAGATGAGTATTGAGATACTCTGTAAGCTCATCCAGTTTTCTGTTTTGGGCAGCTATCTGCTGTTGCATGGTATAGACCATCTCAACTAACAGACTGTTCGAAAAATGCTGCAACTGTTCTTTTGTGTACTCTTTGATTTCATCGCTCATGATGTAAATTTACCACTATAGAACAGCAAGGTACAGAGCTTAGGTCAAAGATGTGGAGTGCTGGCAAAAGTTGTGGATTTTCAAGGCTTTTTGGCAACTTGAATATGATGTTATCCACTTTTAAAAGCATTTTTTATGGATGCCGGATATACCTTTGGGATACCCTGAGTTTTATCAGGTCTCATGCCATCCATGAGCTCTGCAAATTCACGTGGTGAAAGTTCCCTGGCTTCAGCCGGAGTTCTGGGCCATCTGAATTTCCCGGTCTCTAGACGTTTGTAAAGGAGAAGGAAACCGTCGCCTTCCCACAGGAGTCCTTTGATCCTGTCATTACGACGACCGCAAAACAGGAAAAGGCATTTGTCATAGGGATACAGCTTTAGAGTATTCTCAATGATTGCACTTAATCCATCAATACCACGGCGTAAATCGGTGTAGCCGGCTGCAATGTAAATGTGTTCAAAACTTTTAGGATCAACATCGTTAAGCATTGAGTGCCCTCAGTATGTTCTGGATAAGCTGTGCCGAAGCCTCGTTTGTTAGACAATATGTAATGACCTCCATTTTGTAGCAACGTGGATTTACCTGTATACTAAAGATGTCAAAGTCAATGGTAACAGGGATTACCGCATACAAAAGGAGGCCATCAAGTGAATAATATCACAGTTTACGTAGGAATGGATGTACATAAGGAAAGTTTTACTCTAGCTGCTTACACAATTGATGAGGAAAAGAGTTCTTATATACGCCGAACTCCATGTGATTACAAGGAAGTTCTTAAGTATCTTGAATTTCTTCGTAGAGTCTATGGGAATGATACTAATTTTATATGCGGTTATGAAGCCGGTTGCCTCGGCTATACATTGTATCATCAGTTGACGGATCATAACGTTGACTGCGTAATTCTTGCCCCTACAACAATGCTTGAGCAACGTAGTCGCAAGAGAATTAAAACTGACAAGCGTGATGCAGAGCTGATTGGCAGATGCCTTGCTCAGCACAACTACAGCCCTGTGCACATCCCTACTGAGACAGATGAACAGGTCAAAGAGTTTCTTCGTATGAGAGACGATCATAAAGAGGCGCTTAAAAAAATCAAACAGCAGATTCAATCTTTTTGTCTTCGTCATAATTATCGCTATGAAGGTAAGAGTAGCTGGACGTCAGCACATTTAAACTGGCTTAAAACTTTAAAGCCTGAGGCTCTATATAAAGAGATTCTCGATGAGTACCTGCTGACCTATACCACTTTAAACGATAAGATTGAACGCCTTGATAAACGTATTGAAGAACTTGCGTCAAAGGACGAATACAAAGATTCTGTGAAAAAGCTTCGCTGTTTCATCGGTGTGCAAACTCATACTGCTTTATCTGTACTGGTTGAAGTTGGTGACTTTAAGCGCTTTGCTAGTGCTGAAAAATTTTCCTCATACCTTGGGCTTGTACCCGGGGAGGATTCCAGTGGTGATGATAAGACTCGTCTTGGAATTACTAAAGCCGGAAACCGTCACGTGAGGATTCTTCTGACTGAAGCATCTCAGTGCTACTCAAGAGGCGCTGTGGGTTATAAATCAAAGGCTTTAAAGGCCAGACAGGCAGGTAATACACCACAGGTTATTGCTTATGCTGACAAAGCTAATGAGCGTTTAAAAAGACGTTTTTATAAGATGGTCTTAGGTAAGAGCAAAAAGCATAATGTAGCAAAAACAGCTATAGCAAGAGAACTTGCATGTTTCATTTGGGGCATAATGACAGACAACATAGCTTAACCCGGGGTATAACATCGTGCTGCTAATATCAAGACCAAGCCGCCCGAGGGCGGTGCTCCGCAGCCTTGACATCATCATCCCGCTGTTATAGTGGGCAATTAAGCAGATGTAAGATGGCTTGAGCCATTTACATCTGCTCAAAACAAAAAAGCAACAACTGAAGACATCTTGAAAGGGCTTCGGCCATTTCAAGGTTCGAGCTATCTACGATCGCACTATGTCGGCACAGAGCAATTTGTGATCCACGCTTTTAGACGGTAGAGCTCACGGCGGACCATTGACCTGTCGGTAACCAATCCACGTATATCAGAGTGGCCAATGCCGGGAACTGATACCCCGAGGCTCGTTCAAGATGCCTTCAGAAACATTTTAATAAGTTTGTGGTGATTCCTGTAAGTTTTCGCTTGACAGGAGGTCATTACATATCAGTGCGATAGACACAGAGCCGGTGCTTATAAATGCTGTTTTATTGTCAAGGTTCGGTGCTTCATCTTCAGTTACCCGTGCAGCTAATTCTGAAGCATTAATTTCAACAAGCTGAGGTATGGCACTTGCTGCCGCCTCCCTGAGCTTTTGTTGACGATAGTAAAAACAGTTTGTACTGATGTTTGCCTGCTTACACCATGCAGATACAGTAAGTCCACTCTGCTTCTGATTCTGAATCATTGCGATCCAGTTGTTGTGACGGACGTTATTTGTGACTTGATCCATGAGAAATGCCTCCAAATTTTTTTGGTAGTTTTCAAAGTAAAAATTGATACTGTGAAAACTCTCAAATAATTGTTGGAATTATTATCTCAGGATTTTGGCTAATTTTGGAGTACGGTGAATTTAGTACCGTTTACCTGTATGATGACTAAGATGCATATCACGGAGAATGATAAATGAGAACTCTGTTTTTGAAAGAAAGGGCAAAAAGATTTATTGCGGCATCCGTAGAGTTTGCTGCCTTCTTTGGTATATGCTTTCTTCATAGAGTCTATGCAAAGGATGTGGACACGGAAACTGTCAGAGTGGGCTACTATGAAAATGAGGTCTTTCAGGAGGGGGCCGGTGAGGTGACGGGACTTATCTCGGAGCTTCTTCCTGTGATGCTGACGGAGCTGGATGCTTAACGGTCTCTGGGTAAATGATTTTCTGAGAGGCAGCAGATATGACTCCCTGTCTCTGAAACAGTTAAATCACCCTGATGCCAGAAGCTTCGGAGTAAGGATAGGAAACAGAGGACTGCTGAGGCTCCTGGACCGGGGGATAGCTCTTGCGGAGGACTCTATGGAAAAGAGGAAGGCGGTGCTTGATGGCAGGAATGTTCTTTTGGCTGAGGATGTAGATATCAATGCTGAGATCATGAAGGAGCTCCTGTCTGTAAGGAACATAAACATTGATCATGCTTCTGACGGGGAAATGGTCCTTGAAATGTTCTCGGAAAGCCCGGTGGGACATTATGATGCGAGCCTGATGGATATACGCATGCCCAAAATGGATGGACTCGAGGCAACAGCCGCCATAAGAAAGCTTGAAAGGGCAGATGCGAAAAGGATCCCTGTCATAGCACTTACCGCCAATGCTTTTGACGAGGATGTACAGAGATCCCTTCAGGTGGGCATGAATGCCCATCTTTCCAAGCCCATAGAGCCCGAACGGCTGTATCAGACCATGGAAGAGCTGATATGGGAATACAGGGGGGATCAATGATATGTTATCTGCCTGTGCCGGGATTTTAAGAAGGAGGAAGGAAATTGGACAAATTCGGATATTCCTTAAAACATAAGAGACGTATCCTTATTGTGGATGATGAAGAGGTCAACAGACTTATTTTACAAGAGATTCTCGGAGAACTCTATGAGACAGACCTTGCGGAAAACGGACGTGTTGCCTACGAGATGCTGAGGGAAGCTCCTGCGGAATACTCCCTTGTGCTCCTGGATCTTCTGATGCCTGTCATGGATGGTTTTGAACTCCTTCAGAGGATACGTTCGGAGGGGATGCTCAGCGATATTCCTGTTATAGTCATGACATCGGAAAAGCCTGCAGAGGTTAAGAGCATTAATCTCGGGGCTGATGATTTTTTCTCCAAGCCCTATAGAAGTCCGGAAGTGATAAAAGCCAGGTGCTCCAGAATCATTCAGCTGTATGAGAACAGAAGAATCCTGAATTCTACGGAAAGGGATTCTCTGACAGGTCTTTATACCCGTGATTTCTTCTATGAGTATGTTTCCAGGATGGATTACTATAAGGACGAGCCGGACATGGACGCCATAGTTCTGAATATCGAGCATTTCCATATGCTGAATGAGATGTACGGAAGAAAGTTCGGGGATAAGGTTCTGAAAAGAATGGCGGATATCCTGGTAAAGACATTTGAAGGCAGGGAGTTCATTGCGGCAAGACCGGACGCGGATTATTTTTACCTTTATATCGCTCATGCAAAGGATCATGAGAGCATGATTTCCGGTATACAGGAGGCTCTGTCGGATATAACGGATATTCCGAGAATAAGGATCAGGGCCGGGGTATATGAAAATGCTGACACTGCCGGTCATGTTGAGGAGAAATTCGATCATGCCAAATTTGCCTGTGACAGGATCAGGGGAGACTATACAAGAAATATATTTTTCTACAGCAGGGAGCTGAGCGACAGGGATCTGTATCATGAGAGGCTCATACATGATATTGATTCGGCCATAGAGAACAAGGATCTGATAGTGTACTTTCAGCCCAAATACTTTATTCAGTCCGATGAGTATGAGTTAAGGAGCGCGGAAGCGCTGATCCGGTGGAAGCATCCCGAGCTTGGGATGATAAGTCCCGGTGATTTTGTTCCTTTGTTTGAGAAGAACGGACTCATCCAGAAGCTGGATCATTATGTCTGGGCAGAGGCGGCAAGGCGGATCAGGGAATGGAAGGATAAATACAGCATTACAGTTCCGGTATCTGTCAATGTATCAAGGGTAGATATCTATGATCCGGAGCTTGAAACAAGGCTAAGGGGAATATTGGATGAAAACGGCCTCGATGCTGATGAGCTTATGCTTGAGATAACCGAGTCTGCCTATGCAGATGATGCAGATGGACTTGCGGAGACAGTGGAAGGATTGAGAAGACTGGGGTTTAAGATAGAGATGGATGATTTCGGATCCGGCTATTCATCCCTTAACATGATCACTTCCATTCCCATAGACGTTCTTAAGATGGATATGGAGTTCATCAGGAATATGAACAAGGATGAGAAGAGCCTGAAGCTTGTGGAGCTGGTGATAGATATTTCCGATTTCCTTGATGTTCCGGTCATCGCAGAGGGGGTTGAGGAAAAGGCACAGGTGGATATCCTGAGAGAAATGGGCTGCGAGATAATTCAGGGGTACTATTTTTCAAAACCGGTTCCTTCAGGGGAATTTGAAGTCTTCATCCGGAAGGAACTGGACAGAAGAGCCGGAGCATGAGTGTTTTCCTGATTCCGGGATTATACTATGGGTTTTTCCGGTCTGTTTCAGACAAAGGAGGAATAAAGAATGTTGAATATAGAAGAGCTTAAAGCATTTGGGGCCAATGTTTCGGAAGGGTTGAAGATATGCGTTAATAATGAGGCTTTTTATCTAAAGATGGTCAGGAAAGCTGCTGAGGATACAAACTATGATAGACTCGAAAAGGCACTTGAGAGCAGGGATCTAAAAGCAGCTTTCGAAGCGGCCCATGCCCTGAAGGGAGTATATGGGAATCTTGCCCTTGATCCGCTTTACAGACCTATGTCGGAAATGACGGAGCATCTGAGAGGAGAGGAGAACATAGACTACTCGGAATACATGGAAAGGATAGCCGAAAAGAGAAACGAACTGCTAAGCATCATGGCTTAAACATAGGGGAACGTTGATAAAGCGTTTCCCTGTTCGGTTTTTCGATGCGAAGCAGCAATTTCCTTTGAAGATCAGTGCCATCCGACAGCGGTATAATAGGGGGAGTGATTGGTCTATCGTGGCCTTATTTTATGTTTTTTTAATTTGCTGAAACAGGGATCTTCTCGTATAATGCAGATACGAGTCGATGCGGCCTGAAGGAACAGACCGGCATCTTATGAAGATTTTTCATATATCTTCAGCATCTTTTTCAATAAATCATCTTTTGATTTTCACAGGTTTCTGATACGGATTCCCTAAGCTTTTTTATACTGTTTCAATTCAGTCTGCTGTCCGGTTGCAGTTTGCCTCTTGATAAAGGTAAAGCAATTTAGGCACCGCTGATATTTTTCATAAGGGTAAAACCGATCGGAGACATCATTCGCTGTCTTACATCTGATTATCTGTTTTTTTCAAAAGTTCTGTTTTAATTCCAGATTATTTTTATATTTAGGGCCGTAATACAGGTGTTTAATTACTCTGCTGTTTATCCTTTAACACCTGTTTTGCGGTTTTCCGGGAAAAGTGTCTTTGACCTGTCGCTGGATGCAGCTCGTAATATTTTCATAAGGAGAAATACCATGACAACAGAAGAAATGTTACTGCAGGAGATCGCTCAGAGAGGTTATGACGCAAGGCTTAACGAAGTCATCAAGAACGGTGTGGTACGGAAGGCAATGGCTGTAAAGGGAAAGGGCAACTGTTCTCCCAATATCTATCTGGAAAAGTTCCTGAAAGAGGCGGAGAAGGGGGCAGATATTAAGACATTGGCAGATGAGATCCTGGATATCGCAGCAAAGCACGACGGTATCGATTTTGACATTGACAATGTTTTGTGCCGGGAATATATCATGTCCCATGTGTATATCGCTGTCCAAAAGGAGAGCAGTGAGAAACTCATAAAACGCGGCTGTGGACTGGAAGGTCTGGAAAGCTTTCTATATCTTAAGGTGAAGCTTCAGAATACGGAGGGAAGCATCAAGCTTAGTGATATCATACTGAAGCACGCAGGAGTCACGGAGGACGAGGTATGGGTGCAGGCGGAAGAGAATCTTAAGAAAGAGACTGTAATAGAGCCGGTATATGATATGGTGTGCCATCTTATGAAGGAATCCGGCGGGTATCCCGGTTTCAGTGAGGAGCAAAGGCGGGAAATGATGGAGGGAGGTGATAATCTGATGTATGTGATCACCAATAAGGAGAAATATTTCGGTGCCAGTGCGATCCTTGACAGGGAGAATATCAGGGGACTGGCGGAAAAATGCGGGGTGAAGGATTTCATAGTCATTCCTTCTTCAAAGCATGAGATGATACTGGTACCCGGCAGGGCGGAATTTGATATTTCCGCTATTTCGGATATGGTTAAGGAGGTCAACGAAACCATGGTTTCTCCGGAGGACAGGCTCACCGACCGGGCATACAGACTGACGGCCTGAAGGCTTATGCCCTGAATAAGAAAGATTGGGTTGATACCCGCCTCTTTTGGTGCTGACTATGAGTGCTCATTCGATGAAACAACACAACCCCACCCGCTATGCAGGTGGTGAAATAGACCTTGAGAATGCTTTGGTTGAGATGCAGAGCAGAGGTAAAAGCGTTCCGGGTGGAGTCTGTGGCTTCTGGGGAGCCTATAAAGCCGCATAAATACTAGTCTGGCGGCGATTTGTTCTCACATAAAACTTATTATAAAACTTTATAATTTATAGAAAATTGGTACTCGCGTGGTACTCGGTATGGTACTCGTTTTGCCAAGCCGACAAAAAATTTTTATCTAATTTCATTTGTTAATTTTCATTAATCTAGTACCATTTTGATGGTATCGAGTACCACACCCCAGTAGATTCCAGTAAACATAGGCTCCAAATTAGCATTTGACGATATGGCATATATACCATATAATATAACCAATAGGAAAGTTATGACAGAATTTACCGTAATAGCATATGAAAAAGAAAATGGAGAAGTTCCTGTTGAAGACTTCTTAAATTCATTAGATGTTAAAATGAGAGCTAAGATGTTTGGAATGATTGGGCTGTTGCAGGAAAAAGGTAATCAGCTCAGAGAACCATACAGCAAGCATCTTGATGATGGAATATTCGAGCTTAGATGTAAGGTTGGAAGCAATATCACTAGAGTCCTTTATTTCTTTTATTATAAAGGACAGATAATTCTTACTAATGGATTTGTGAAGAAGACTCAGAAGACTCCTCCAAGTGAGATTGAACTAGCAAAGCAACGCAGATCAGATTACATAGAAAGGATGAGTTAATCATGAGAACTTTTAATGATATGCTTGAAAAGCAGATACAAAATGATGAATTTAGAAAAGAATATGAAGCTATTCAACCTGAGATGGATGTGATCAGAGCAATAGTTGATGCTAGAAATTCACAGAATCTTACGCAGAAGGAACTTGCTGAGCGCACAGGTATCAATCAGGCTGATATCAGCAAAATCGAGAATGGAACTAGAAATCCGTCGCTTAATCTATTAAAGAGACTGGCTGATGGTATGGGCATGGCTCTTAAAATAGAGTTTGTGCCTAAACAAAGAGCATAAAGGACTTAAAGCTCCGGCTTATCATAGCAATATGGTAGGTCGGAGTTTTTTTACATTGATGTGTAGACATTGACTACATTATAATAAAAATGAAAATATATACGCATTGACTACATGGAAGGACGTGATCATTATGGAAAAAGAGATCTTTAATGTAGAGGGAATTGAAATTGAGATTGAGAGATACGATAAGGAAGATTCTGATGCAGAGCGCAGAAAGATTGCTTATGCATTTAAGGCAATCAGAGAAGAGTCCGGTATGAGCCGTAATGAGTTTTCTGCGTGGCTTGGTGTACCTTATAGAACTATGCAGGAGTGGGAGCTTGGCAGGAGAAAGATGCCGGAATATGTACTTCGTCTTATTGCATATAAAGTTGCTAATGAAAAGCAGAAAGGAAGGATTGGCCATGATGATTTTTAAGCTCATTGGGAAAATTGCAGTCTATATTGAGACAAACCTTGAAAAGAAAGTGTAAGAGATGGATAAGGATGGGTAGAAGAAAAAAGAAAGATATAAGCTGAACAAAGTTGAAGTAAGATTAAAACTTACGAAAAATGGTGGTTTATATTCGACAGAGCCAATCAATTCACCATCTGCAGCAGTAAAGGTCATGGCAAAAGCGATGGCACAACTTGGTAGGGAATATGTCTGCGTTGTAAATCTAAACAGTCAGACACAGCTGATCAACTACAACATAGTGAGCATCGGTACACTTGATAGTGCAGCTGCCAGTAGTGCAAATATTTTCATGAAATGTAAATAATTTGTCATTACACGTTTTTACAAATCCTTCCTGACATGGTAATATATACTCGCTGTGTCAGAGCTGTTTTTATGTCGTAATACATAAATGGTACTCGTCGTGGCACTCGGTCAAACAAGCTGAGATAACAAATGGCTTAAATAAAGCATTTTTAAAAGGAGATACATAAAAAATGAAACTAGGAATCGTTGGTTTACCAAATGTAGGTAAGTCCACATTGTTCAATGCAATAACCAAGGCCGGCGCTGAGTCGGCCAACTACCCGTTCTGTACTATCGAGCCCAATGTAGGTGTGGTTGCGGTACCTGATGAGCGTCTCGACAAGCTTGCAGCTCTTTACAGCTCACAGAAAATCACACCGGCTGTTATTCAGTTCGTTGATATCGCAGGTCTCGTTAAGGGGGCATCAAAGGGAGAGGGTCTGGGAAACCAGTTCCTTTCAAATATCAGAGAGACAGATGCCATCGTGCACGTTGTCCGCTGCTTCGATGACAGCAACATCGTACATGTAGACGGTTCCGTTGATCCTATCAGAGATATCGAGACCATCAATCTCGAGCTCATCTTCTCAGATCTTGACCTTCTTGACAGACGTATGGCTAAGACAAAGAAGCTTGCCAACAACGATAAGGATGCCAAAGCAGAGTATGCTCTTCTTTCTGAACTTCATGATCACCTTGAGT
>Ga0256404_1012100_pt1 | contig 11317 bp, 8 predicted proteins | sample RumenRJG_01DNA_FD_185990 | JGI IMG/M metagenome (GOLD analysis project Ga0256404, IMG submission 185990) | Bovine rumen microbial communities from Lethbridge, Alberta, Canada - RJG_01 | ecosystem: Host-associated > Mammals > Digestive system > Stomach > Rumen | place: Canada: Alberta | collected... | reverse complement strand
CGCCACCGACTTATACTTTATTTCGGTAAAAAGAACGCTGCCGTTTCACAACGTGAGCGTTCCCGCAAAACTAAAATATAAAATAATCGATGTTTATGCATCTTAATGCACACCTCTTAGAAAGAGGCCCCCTTTTAGGTGTTAAATAAATATAAATAAATGGACATTTTTAGCTAAAAAATAACTTTTTTATGGAAAATGCCGTAACTTTGCATTTGATATGTGAGAACAAAGTGCGCACCTCTTTCTAAGAGGTGTGATTTTTGTACCCCACCTGTGATGTCTTAGTCGGACAAATTAACTTGCTTTTCGCTACAAAATAACTTAATTTGTCAAGAAAAACAACTTAATTTGCATAAAAGAATGCATGTTTTTCCATTTTCAGAATAAATAGTTTTGCATAGAGAAACGCCATCATTCCGCAGTGGCATGAATGATTTTGCCCCTGCAGGGCGAAATCGTCTGGTGGTGTGATTCCCCCCGTTCCCCAGGGCGCTGCCCTGGGCTATGCGTTCCTGCCCCTTCAGGGCGCGGGGCGACTAATTGGGCAGAAAGGATATTATATAGGGGCATAAAGGGTTTAAAGGGGAGTGGAAGGGCATAAAGGGAAGTAAGTCCCGTAGGGACGGGATAAGGGCACGTTGTGCCGTGTAAGGCCCTTCGGGCGTGTAAGGCGACTGCATCGCGTGTAAGGGCGCGTTGCGCCGTGTAATAGTCCCGTAGGGACGGGATTTTTACCCGCGCCGAGGCGCCTCTCAACCAGCGCGCAAGCGCTTCTCCGCTCGACCCGCAGGGGCGCTTTCTTTCTCCGCTGGGCTACGAAAGCGGCAGAGCCGAGCGCGTAGCAAAGCGGAGAAAGAACCGCACCGAAGGTGCTTCTCAACCCGCGCCGAAGGCGCCTCTCTAAACTCTAAACTCTAAACTCTCAACACTACGTCATCGTCTGGAAGATGATGCTGAGGTTCCAGACGTAGAGGTAGAGGGTGAGCAACAAAAGAAGGAGCCCCACCCCGCCCCTCCCCCGTAGGGAGGGAGCAAGAATCTTGAAGAGGAATGTCATAGCGAGGGGAAGGACGAATATCCAGTGGGCAGACATGATGTAGACTTCGTTCAAGCCAAAGCCCAATCCGAGGTGGAGTAGCATGTCGAAGGCAGCACAGGCAAGGGCGATCCACAAGAAGCGGCTGCGACGCCCACACCACACACCAGCAAGGAAGAGCAGAAGGAAGAAGGCTTCGATGATGTATTGTACGGGTGACCGGTAGTTGACGATGACGGGCCGGTGGCGCAGTACGTCGCCGAGAGCATAGTCGCGGTGTAGCTGTATACCCTCGCCGAAGAGGTTCTCAACTGCCGACGACCAACGAGAAGTGGTGATATCGGTCCAACGCATGAACTCACCTTTGGCAATAGGTTTGCCGTATGGGTTGCGACGAACCTTGGGCTTTGCTGTGCGAACAGAGTCGAGACGATGGGTGGCTTGGGCAAAGAGGGAAGTGTCGCCGGTGGCCTGTGCCTGGTCGATGAGCATTTGGAAGGTCTTCTCGGCCTCAGCTTTGCGACGAGCTGCTGCCTCCTGCTTGCGCTTCTTGTCGGCAGCCTTCTTGGCGTGGGCAATCTTCTCCTGTGGCAGAACGAGGTAGTGGTATTCGGCACGGGCAATGCCCCAGAGCAGGGCTGAAGCGAAAAGGAGGGAGAGGAATACGAGACCCACCCCCCTGCCCCTCCCGTTAAGAAGGGGAGTAGATACCCTTGCCGTTTGTGTTTCCACATCACTTGAAGATATCTTATCCCTTTTCGGCGAGAGAGTCAGCCAGTTGACGAGGAGGACACAAATGAATACTTTCACGCCGTTGCTGAGGGTGATTCCGGCAATGATGATGAAGAAGATGAGGGCCTCGGCGATGGTGAACGGGCGTTGCTGCTGCAACTTCTCAAGGCTGACGAGAAGCAGGAGCAGAAGCATCATCATCGAAAGGATGAAGTGGTCGGGAGCCATGCCCGCAAGTAAGACGTGACCAAAGGAGAAGAGCAGGGCGGATAGAAGCATGGCTTGCGCCTGCGGCGCGGTTAAGAGGGCGCCTATGGCGCAGTTCTTTCTCCGCTTCGCTACGAAAGCGCCCCTGCGGGTCGAGCGGAGAGGTGCCTGCGGCGCGGTTGAGAGGGTGGTTGAGCCACAAAGTATGTTGAGCACGATGCGATAGAAGAAGAGGAAGGCATAGGCCGTGGCGAGAATCCAGAAGAAGGCGACGACATACTGCACACAGTTGACACCGGTAAGAGCGGTGAGGCCGAGGTTTAGCCAGTAGAGAGGTGCCATGAAGAAGGCCAGCAGCGGATGGCGATAGACATTGTATTTAGCTGTCCAGTCGGTGACAACGCTATATGTGATGGGGTCATAGCCAGACACGCTGAAGTTATGTAGGAACACCGCCCAGTAGCTGGGGCCGGGGTCGGTGAAGATATGGTTGTAACGATAGATGATGACGGCCTGCAGGACGACTGCCAACAGCAGGGCAAACAAGAAGACGGGGCGCTCGTGACGGCGGAGGGAAAATAGTTGAGAGTTCATAGTTGAGAGTTGAGAGTCAGTGGAGAGTGGAGAGTTAGGGAATGTCTCTTTGCGATTCCCTTCCCTTTAGTGAGGGGTCAGGGGTAGGTTCCTCCCCCTTCTTCAGGAAATAGCGGACGAGGAGGAAGTTGACGGGGACGCAGATGGCGAAGACGGGGATCATGGCTACGGGCTTCGAGAGTCCGAGGCGGAGGAAGAGGGCCAGCAACACGGTCTGCAGCAGGAAGTTAACGAGATGGGCCAGCGTGAAGCCGGCACCACGACGGGCCGTCGAATGTACGCGGAAGGTGTAGCGGGTGGAGGCAGCGTAGTTGAAGAGGAAACTGACGACGTAGGCAAACCAATTGGCCAGCAGCGGGAAGTACTCGCCGCCGAAGCCGCCACGGTAGTAACTCTGGGAGGGTGTCATGGCCTGGTCGGCAAAGAGCCAGACGAGGAGCAGGTAGACGCCATACTGGATGGCGACGGCCAGCACACCGACGATGCCGAAGCGCAGGATTTCGCCCCGCCGCTCCTTATCGAAATGGTTTGTAATGCGATTCATCTGCATAGGCAAGAAGTTCTTTGTCGCCACGGCTGTCGCCATAGGCGATGATGAAGGGAGTCCCCTCTAAGGCCCCCTCTACATCTCCCCGAGGGGAGACTTTTGTGGCTCCACCTACATCTCCCCGAGGGGAGACTTTTTTCAGGAACTCTTTTAGGCGGCGGACCTTTTCGGGGCCGTAGCAGTTGGGGGTGGCGAAGCGGCCGGTGAGGCGACCGTCGACGACTTCAATCTCGGTGCCCAGAACCTGAAACCGGGAACTGGAAACCAGAAACGGCCGCAAGCAGGCTTCGACCCAGCGGTCGATGCTGGCCGAGAGGATGACGACGCGGTCGCCGCGGTCGAGGGCCTGCTGGACGGTGCGCAGCCCGGCGGTGCGCAGGATGTGGGTGTGGCTGCGGGCGAACGACTGGCAGAGGGCATCGAAGTCGCGCTCGAGCATGCCGCGGAAGTAGTGGCGGAAGAGTCGTTCCTTCGTGCGCCCGTTGTCGGCGAGGTGCAGCTTCATCAGCACGAGCAGCGGACTGAAGAGCAACAGGCCGCCAAAGAGTGCCCACCACCCGCGGGCGTGGCGGATGAAGAGCAGCAGCGTGTCGCGGGTGGTCAGCGTGCCGTCGAAGTCGAAAGCAGAAATGTTTTGGAGGGAAGAGGGCATAATGGGTTTAAAGGGGAGTGGAAGGGTTTAAAGGTAAATGATTACCAGGAAGGCGAGGAGCCAACCGAGGACGATGAGCTGGGTGGGACGGTCGCGCAGGATGACCTTCGTGGGGTCGCCGCTCTGTTCGTCGACGACAGCAATCTGGATGTAGCGCAGCAGGCCGACGAGGACGAAGATGGAGGTGAGGTAGAGGTGGTGCGTGCGGAAGTGGGCCGTCACCTCGGGCGAGACGGTGTACATGATGTAGCAGACGAGCGTGACCGAGCCGGTGATGGTGATGGCCTGGTTGACGAACGTCAGGTTGTAGCGCGAGGTGTTGCGGCGCGGTGCCTCACCGGTGTGCTGCATGCGGAGAACGTCGTCGCGGCGCTTGGCAAAGGAGAGGAACAGCGTGAGCAGGAATGTCATGAGGACAATCCATTGGGAGAGCACGGTGTCCGTGGCGAGACCACCGGCGAGGATGCGCAGGACGAAGCCGAAGGCGACGATGCAGACGTCGAGGATGGCGTGGTCCTTGAGCTCGGCACAGTAGGCGAGGTTCAGGAGCCAGTAGAAAAGGATGATGGCAGCCTCACCCCCGCCCCCTCTCCTAAAGGCGAGGGGAGTAGATGGCCTTACCAAAAAGGCCAAGAGGCTGATGGTCAGCATGGAGAGGACGAAGAGCAGGGCCATGAGCGAGTAGGCCTGACGCTTCGAGATGAGTCCGGCGGCGATGGGGCGCTTGCACTTCACGGGGTGGCGGCGGTCGGCTTCGACGTCGACGAGGTCGTTGAAGCAATAGATGCTGCTGGCGGCGAAGCAGAAGGCCAGAAACGTGAGGAAGGCCGCGAGGAGCCGCTGCGTGTCGAGCAGACTACCTCCGAAGAACAGCGGCAGGAAGACGAAGAAGTTCTTGATCCACTGCTTGGGTCGGATGAGGCGGAAGAGAGGGGACATTTTTAGTTGAGAGTTGAGAGTTTAGAGTTGAGAGTTGAGAGACTGTTTTAAAGTTGAGAGTTCTTTCTCCGCTTCGCTACGCGCTCGGCTCTGCCGCTTTCGTAGCCCAGCGGAGAAAGAAAGCGTCCCTGCGGGTCGAGCGGAGAGTTGAGAGAACTATTATTTATGATTTTCGATTTACGGATTTTGATTGATGAGGGGAGAGGAAGTTGACTATTGGCTTCGTCAATTGATGCAGAATCCATGCCAGGGGAAGGGAGATGACGACCGTGAGCAGGAAGGTGGGCCAGTAGCCGAGGTGGTACTGGGCAATGGGCTTCATGACGAAGTGGACGTGGATGAGGTAGGTCTCGAGCGAGATGGTGCCGACGAAGGCCAGGGGACGCAACAGCCACGAGGCATGGCGGAGCCAGTGGGCTGCGACGGACTCGAAGAGGCGGCCGAGCAGCAGGAGAGCAGAGACGGTCATGGGGATATAGAGCATGCGCTCGGCGAAGAGCGGGAACTTGCCGTGGCGCACCTGCTCCAGATAGAGGCTGGCCGAGAAGGAGGCGACGAAGAACAGCAACAGGAGCCACAAGGCTGAGCGGTCGAGCGACTGCTTCTGCTGCACCTGTTCACCAATGTTGATGCCGAGGAAGAAGATGGGCACGCGGCTCCAGAAGATTTCCAGATGGCCCACAGCCTGATGGACGGGCACCACCCACTGCACGCAGACACACCACATGACGGCCAGCACGGGCAACCAGCGATAGAGGGGATGGCGCCGGATGAGTTCCATGTAGAACGGTGCCATGAGGTAGAACGCCATGATGGCGGGAATATACCAGAACGTGAGCTCGTCGTAACGCCAGAAGTCGAGGTTCAGCGTGATGTCGCCCAGCAGGTTCGGCAACGTGGGGCTGTACTTGCGCGGACCGAGGAAGTCGGGCACGTAGAACAGACTGGCCATCACGAGCCAAGCCGGCATGAGGCGGGCAAAGCGGCGGTGGTAGAAGGGAAGAAGTTCTCCCCTCTTCCCCCACGCGAACCAGAGGCCCATGCCACTGAGGAAGAAGAATATGTCGACACCGACGTTGCCCAACCGATGAAGGCCAAAGAAGGCATCGGCACGCCCCAGAGGGATGTGGAACAGGATGATGGCTATCATGGCGACACCCATCAGTTCACTGCGGTAGCGGCTTATGGAGGCAAATTCTATCATCGCTTCTTAGTGAATAGTGAATAGTTTATGATTTGCCTTTGTTTTTCCCTGTTATCAGGTCGCTCATCAGCCAGGCCAGCACCAGCGAGGCGACGACGTAGAGGGCGAGACCAGTGTAGAGGCCGTCGTGGCGGCTGATGGGAATAAGAACCTTGCGCGTGATGGGGTGCAGGACGAAGAGCGCTGCCGAGATGCTGCCAAGCCACGTGAGCGGCTGCAGGAGCCACTGCGGCGTGACCTTCACCAGGCAAAAGCCTGCCGAACAGACGAACAGCGGCACGAAGAACCAGCCCGTGTAGCCCATGCTGAGCGAATAGATGAACCAGAGCGAGACGAGTCCGAACAGCCAGTTGTAGCCGCGCGGCATCTGCATGGGCATGCGGGCACAGAGCAGTCCGTAGCCGAAGGGCAGCATGCTGCCTACGAAGTTGTAGCGCAGGCGGTAGAGTTCGGTGCTCTCGGGGCCGCAGAGCATCTGCAGCAGCGTGCACACCGCCATCAGACCCACCGTCCAGCCCCAGTGGCGGCGGTAGAGCAACACGCGGTAGATGATGTAAAGCTGCATCATGAGCCCGAAAAACCAGTAGGGTCCAGGCCAGATGACGCTGTGACGATGGCCTACGACGCCGTCTGGATATTCCAAGAGGTTATTGAACAGGCCGAGCTGTGCCACGATGTCGAGCAGTTCGTAGCGGTGGCGACCAGGCGTGATGGCATCGACCAGCACGAACAGCGCGAAGCCGATGACCATCATGCGGAACAGCTTCACGAAGTGGGAGCCCAGGAACTGCATGCCCTTTCGCCCGAATCCCGGCAGTCCAGGCCGCATCTCGTACTTCATCACCAGCCCGTAGGCACTCAGAAAGAGAAACACGGGCACGCCGTAGTGGCCGAAGAAAGACAGCAGGTGGAGCGGCAGGTTCCAGTCGGGCGACGACAGGATGCCACTCAGTCCGCTGGCGTTGCTGGCGCGAAAGAGATATTCGTTTTCGCGAACGATGCCCGGCAGCCAGTGGCAGTAGTTATGCAGCACAATGCCCAGGATGGCCACGCCACGCAGTGCGTTGCACTCAGCTCTTGTCAGAAATTCCGTTCTCATCTCAACTTTAAACTCTAAACTATGAACTAAAAACTAGAAACTCTCAACTTAAAAACTGACTCTAAACTCTACACTCTACACTCTCAACTCAACAATCACCTCCTCGGTATCTTCGCCGAACGCTTACTGCTCATATCGTGCGTCAGCGTGTCGTAGTTGACGATGCCCTTCAACAGTCGGGGGCGTTGCTCCTCATATTTCTCCGAGAGAATGTTGTACTCCGGGTGATAGTCCTTCGAGTGGATGCCAGCCAGATACATCAACATGTGGGGTAGCGCGTCGGTCATCATCGGCCGGTCCTTGGCAGCGCGAATCAGGCGAAAGAGTTCAGGCCTCGCGGCAATGTATTTCTTCGAACACCACACCCAGAAGGGCACCTCGTATTCGTAGTGGGCCAACGGGTAGTCGATGTCGTCGGTGTGGTTGCGGCAGATGACGAGGCGTCCGGGCTCGAACACCTCCTCGCCATGGTCGGGCATGTAGATGACGATGGCATCCTGCTGCTCGAAGCGGCGAATGATCTGGTCGACGATGGAGTCGTTGTAGAGAGTGGCATTGTCGTACCACACCAGTTGCTTCTTCCTGTGCGCCGGCATTTTCGGGCGGTACTCCTGATAGTCGTCGGCCGTGAAGTGGGTCTGCTTCTTCGGGTAGCGCGAATAGTAGTTCATGTGCTGCCCCAAGAGGTGGAAGATGACGAGAGAGGGAGAAGAGTAATCACTCCCCTCCCTCACAGGGAGGGGCAGGGGGGTGGGTCTACTGAGTTCGTCCCACTCCTTCAGCAGGCCGTCGTCCCAGATGTGGGTCTTCTCGTTGCGGTGGTCGAACATAGCAGCCGAGAGGCGCGGGTCGTTCAGGAAGAATCCGCCAGAGAAATCAAACACCGCCTCGCCCGCCTTCGTCAGGAACTGGTTGGTGAGGAACGTCACATCGTAGCCCGCCCGCTTGAACACTTCGGGGAAGAGCGGATAGTCGCTCCACGACCCCTCCTGTCCGATGACGTGGGTCGACAGCATGTGCTTGAAGACGAAACTCGTCAGATTCCAAGGCGTCACCACATCAGTGAACTTCACCAGCTGGCCGGTCTTCTCGCGCGCCACCTGTCGCGGCGTCGTCGGCATGTAGTAGCCGTAGAGCTGAGCATGATGTTTGTTGTAGCTCTCGCCGATGATGAGCACAATGGTTGGCGACGTATAGGCGCAACTGTCCACTGTCACCCCCTCAGCAGCCTCTATCAGCTGGTCCACCTGGCGCGCAGCCAGTTGGTTGGCACGTATGCTGAACGCCAGTCGGTAGATGGGCTGATACTGCTCGGCCCGGTGGTAGCGCGTCACTTCGTTCTCGACGGCCCCGACGGTGGGCAGCGTCATCAGGCGCCACAGTCCCTGCTTGTTTTTCCAACTTGCCGTGGCCGACCATACAAGCAGGCAAAGGAGGCCTACCCCCAGCCCCTCCCTCAAGGGAGGGGAGACCAGCCTGGGTGTTCGCAGCCAAAAAGACATACTACTCCCCTCTCCCCTCGGAGAGGGGTTGGGAGTGAGGCTGCTCAGCCTGCTCGCAATCCCATGCCCCAGTGCAATGAGCAACAGCCACCCCACCCCACTGGTCAGCGTGTCCCATTGCAGGACGGAACTCAGGAACTCGCCCGCTTCGCGGCTGTCGGTCTCGCCCACGAGCATCAGCATCGATGGCGTCAGCGACGAACCGTACTTCTCAAAGCAATAGACGTCGGCAAGAGCCACGGCATAGAGCACGAAGCAGACGAGGAACTTGATGACAGACGCCCACCTCCAGCCTTTCCTTTTCTTATTGGAGGAGCGAGAGGAGGCTCCCCTTGCCCCGAAGATGTACAGTACCACGCAGAGCAGGTAGAGGTCGAGGAACAGTTCCAGGTAGAGGTTGTCGTAGAGTTTGCCCGACGGTGTGTTGGGCACCGTCAGCCAAGCGGTCACCACACCCAGCACATACAGCGCCACAAACGTCACTGCATTTGCCTCAACGGGTCTGAAAACCGCGCGCAAAGCCTTTCCTATTATTTGAAAAATTCTCATTACGCCTGCAAAATTACAATAAAAATAGGAAACGGCAAAAAGTGCACACTGCAAAACTCAACAATCACTCTATTTTCTTCCCCACAACAAGGCGGTCGCCACTCAAGTCGACCTCGAACAGGCAGGGCTTGCGCACGTAGCGGCCGCTGCTGCTGTCGTGGCTGTGGACCGACATGAGCCAGCGTCCGTCGAAGGTCTTGAAGAACATGCCGTGGCCGTGGTTGGGCGGGGTGATGGGTTCGGGTTCGTGAATCCAGGGACCCATGATGGTGCCACTCTCGGAGTAGGCCACGCCCTGCGTGTAGACATCGTCGCGCCAGGAAGTCCAGATCATGCCCAGGCGACCCGTCTTCGTGCGGAAGAGGTAGGGGCCGTCGGTCACCTTGTTGGGACCTTCCACGCCGTCCTCCACCTCGTGACTCCACGGTGCATCCTTCGCGCGGAAGAGCACAGTGGGCTCACCCACTGTGCCGCTCAGGTCGGGCTTCAGGCGAATGCACTCCATCGTGCCGTTCCAGTTCTGCAGCCACTCGCCGCAATAGACCATGTAGGGCGTGCCGTCGGGTTCCACCCAGAAGGTGCCGTCGAGCGTGGGCTGCTGCGGATTCAGGTAGATGCTGTCCTGCATCGGACGGTAAGGCCCTTCGGCTCGGTCGCTCACCAGCACGTGGGAGGCTCGCCGCGGAATGACGTTGCCGCGCACGGAGTCGATGCGGATGGCGTTGTTGGTGAACGTGGCGAAATAGTAGTAGTGGCCCTTGTACTGATGCAGCTCGGCTGCCCAGATTTGCGGGCGGGGTCCCATCCACGACTGCGGGTCGGTCTGGGCCACGCGGTAGGGGCCCGTCCACGTGTTCAGGTCCTTGCTTTTCCAGAGCATTCCGCCCGTGCCCGTCATGTAGTAGGTGCGCGTGGCATAGTCGGCCAGAATGCAGGGGTCGCTGAGTCGGATGCTGTCGCGCGGCAGGGTGCGCGGCTCCATCCAGCCCTGCCGTCGGTCTTGCTGTGCACTGGCCAGCATTGCGAACAGGGTTGCCAGCATCATGGTCATAGTCAGTCTTTTCATTGTTTTGTGCATCGTTTAGGGGGGTTCTCTTTCGGCAAAGTTACGACTTTTCGGCGACATGACAAAATAGTATATGACTTTTTAATGGGAAATGAAACCAAAAAACTTTTTTTTGTTTTGCATTTCGCTCTCTAATTCGTAACATTGACATTCGTCGAACTTACTTTCGTTCGGAAAAACTCAAATGCATTTGGTTTTTCCCTCACTTATTCGTAACTTTGCACGCAAATCAAACAGAAACACAAAATGGAACAGAATCCCTACAAGAAACAATTCCCGGAACTGATGCGTGGTAAGCGCATCATGTATGTGCATGGTTTTGCCTCGTCGGCACAGAGCGGCACGGTGGGGCAGCTGCGCGAGACGTTTCCCGAGGCCGACGTGGTGGCGTTCGACCTGCCCGTCGACCCGCACGAGGCACTGGCTCTGCTGAAGAAGAAATGCGACGAACTGCAGCCCGACCTGATTCTCGGCACGTCGATGGGCGGCATGTACACCGAACAGCTGTGTGGCTTCGACCGCATCGTCGTGAACCCTGCCCTGCGCATTGCCGACACCATGCGCGAACACAACATGATGGGCAAGCAGACGTTCCTGAATCCGCGACAGGACGGCGTGCAGGAGTTCTATGTCGACAAGGCCCTCGTGAAGGAATACCGCGACGTGTCGGAGCTGGCGTTCCAGACAGTCGAGGATGACCGCGTGTGGGGACTTTTCGGCGACAAGGACCCGCTGGTGAACACGTTCGACCTGTTCCGCGAACACTACTCGCAGGCCATTCGCTTCCACGGCGAGCACCGCATGGACGACCACTCGTTCATGCATGCCGTGGTGCCCGTCATTCGCTGGATCGACGACCGCCAGGAGCAGCGCCAGCGACCCATCGTCTTCATCAGCTTCGACGCCATGCACGACGACTACATGAAACCCGTGTCGAGCCTGCAGAAGGTGGTAGGCCGCCTCATCGAACTCTACAACGTCTATTTCTATGCCCCCTGCCCCACCAACGACCATGCCTACGCAGACCGTGTGCAGACGTGGCTGGAGCAATTCATCGCCGTGCCGGCCTACGACCACGTGGTGTTCACCAACCAGCCGCAGCTGCTCTATGGCGACTATTTCGTCATGAAGAAAAAAGGAGAGGAAATGATGGGAGCCACCATCGAGTTTGGCAGCGACGATTTCAA
>Ga0256404_1012099_pt1 | contig 11317 bp, 7 predicted proteins | sample RumenRJG_01DNA_FD_185990 | JGI IMG/M metagenome (GOLD analysis project Ga0256404, IMG submission 185990) | Bovine rumen microbial communities from Lethbridge, Alberta, Canada - RJG_01 | ecosystem: Host-associated > Mammals > Digestive system > Stomach > Rumen | place: Canada: Alberta | collected... | reverse complement strand
AGCACCTTATATGTATCTCCATCCACTGCAATCAACTGCTCCTCCTCCATGAGAGTTAGTTCCCTGCAGAGTGAAGTCCGGTTTACATTTAGATAATGAGCCAGCTCCGACTTATTGAGAGGGATCCGCACCGTGTCATCCCCGAGGATCTCGATGCCGCGAGACGCGCCCATTCCAGGGTCACCGGTCAGCTGTAGCTTCAGGTAGGCCAGGACCTTATCCCGTAGTCGCTCCTTAGAGACGATGTCGATTTTCTGCATTAGGAAGAGATTCTTCACAGTCAGAAGCTCGTACATATTCTCGATCATCCGCTGATGGAAGCGGCAGCCATTACTACACATATTCATCACCTTGGAAAATGGCAGGAATAATGCCACTGTCCGCCGAGCCGCCAGGAAGGATACCTTAGAGCGGCGTATTCTCCGCAGGGCAAAGGACTCATCGAAGAGCTCCCCTGGCTGGATGTAGATGAGAAAGGATCGATGCCCCTCCTCGTCCTCCTTCAGCATGTGGACGCAGCCTTCTAGCACCACACAGACATATCGTGCCTCGTCCTCATCCATGATGATGTACTCATTCTTCTTGAATTCCCTTATATGCCCGGACAGGCAGCCCATGAGGCCGTCAACTTCCTCAGGCTTGATTCCGTCGAACAGTGGCAGCTTCCCGTAATCATAATTCTCCTGCTTTCTCATTTATATATTCTCCACAAATGTAGACCAGACTTTTTGTTGGTTTTCCCGGTTTTCTCTATTTCCTTCATCGAAGTTTGAAAAGTGTTTCCTATGTCACACATATTACAATAGAAATTCATAAAATGAAAGTGAGAGTTGTATTTTTTGTTAATTTTTTGACAAGGGCCTTTGGGACAACAGCTTCCTTAATTACAGTGGAATCTATTCCTATTCCCTGTCAGAATCTAACAAGAAATTTCGCAATAGTATGTTTCTTAACAGGAGGAAATCATATGGGTTATGTGCTTAACCAAGATGGCTTCGGCAAGGCCATCGCAGAGCTCCAGCAGACCTACCGCATCTTCGCGCCGGTAGTGAAGATTGGTGCAGGCAGACACAAAGATGTAGATGTAATCATCTATGACGAGATCAAGGATGCTTCTGAGATCGAGCTCCATAAGAAGTCTGACTACTCCGCTAAAGAGGTTCTGACTCCGCTATCTGAGACACTCTTCTACTTCACAGAGGATCAGGTGAAGGAAGCAGATCTGAATCAGAAGCCAGTGCTGGTCTTCATGCGTAGCTGCGATATGCACGCCATCAAGCGTCAGGACGACATCTACCTCAGAAATGGCGGTGAGAAGGATTGGTTCTACCAGAGACGTAGAGACCTGGTGAAGTTCGTTCTGATCGGTTGTCAGTCTAGCTATGAGAACTGCTTCTGCGTAGATATGATGAGTAATATCACGGAGGATGGTTATGTATTCTCAGTTGATGAGAAGGACGGCGAGTTCCGTATCAATGTCTTAGATGATTCTGTTGATAGCATATTTGATGCTGTAAAATCCTCTACTGCAGATGTAACTCCTGCTCACGTAACCGAGAATAAGACCCGTGTACGTGTGCCTGAGAATATCCCATTTGATATCGTGAAGCATCCACTTTGGGATGAGTACACCACTCGCTGTATCGGTTGTGGTCGCTGTAACTTCGTATGTCCTACCTGTACCTGCTTCACCATGCAGGATGTCTTCTATACCGATAATGGTAAGGTGGGCGAGCGTCGCCGTGTAGGTGCTTCCTGTATGGTAGATGGTTATACCAATGTGGCTGGCGGTGGTCAATACAGACGTACCCAGGGCGAGCGTATGCGTTTCAAGGTACTGCATAAGATTTTAGATCACAGAAAGCGCTTCGGTTATGACATGTGCGTAGGCTGTGGACGTTGTGATGATGTCTGCCCAGAGTACATCAGCTACTCCAATATTATTAATAAGGTTGCTGACGCAGTTGATGCGATGGAAAAGGAGGCCAAATAATGAGTAATCCATATATCCCTTATCCATCCAAGATTTTGGATGTCATCAAGCATACACAGAAGGAATACACCTTTCGCATGGAATTCACCGGCGATGTGAAGCCTGGCCAGTTCTTCGAAGTATCTGTTCCTAAGTTCGGTGAGGCTCCAATCTCCGTATCTGGAATCGGCGAGAACTATGTAGACCTAACCATCCGTCGTGTTGGCCGTGTTACCAATGAAGTATTCGAGTCCTATGTGGGACAGACTCTTCTCCTCCGTGGACCATATGGTAACGGATTTGACATCGACCTCTATCGTGACGGCGAGACCGTTGTGGTAGCTGGTGGTACTGGTGTATCCCCAGTCCGTGGTGTCATCCACGCTCTGTCTAATATGGACAATTCTAAGGATAAGTACGCCATCACAGGCTTCAGAAGCCCTGACGATATGCTTTTCAGAGATGACCTGAAGGCCTGGGAGGAGAAGCTGAATCTGATCCTTACCGTAGATGGTGCTCCAGAGGGCTATAAGGGAAATGTAGGGCTTGTTACCAAGTACATTGCTGACCTGCCATTACAGGATCCAGCAAGTGCAAAGGCTATCGTCGTAGGACCACCTCCAATGATGAAATTCACCATTATCGAGCTGCAGAAGAAGGGCTTTAAGAATGAGAATATTACGGTATCCTACGAGCGTAAGATGTGCTGCGGACTTGGTAAATGTGGTCACTGCCGTGTCAACGATACCTACATCTGCTTAGATGGTCCAGTATTTAACTATGTTGACGCCATGAAGATGGTAGATTAAGGAGGACAGACAATGGGTGAATTAGATATTAATATCGGCGATTTAAAAAAGCATGCCTTCCGTGTATCCAAACATCGTGGCGAGACCGCTGCTCGTATCCGTATTCCTGGCGGTGCTGCTAATACGAAGGTTCTACAGAAGATTGTTGAGATTGCTGACAAGTATGGTGATGGTACTGTGAATATCACTAACCGTCAGGGTGTAGAGATTCCAGGTATCCGTCTAGAGGATATGGATGCTGTAAAGTTAGAAATCCAGCCAATCATCGATGAGTACGAAATCGTACAGGCTGAGAAGAATACCGGATTCGATTCCTCAGGAACCAGAAATATCGTTGCATGTCCTGGCTCTACGCTCTGTCCTTTCGGTAACTATGATACGAAGGGCTTGGCTCTGAAGATTGATCACATGATCTTCCCTAATGACCGACACGTAAAGATTGCTCTCACAGGCTGCTCCAATGACTGTGCCAAGGTTCGTATGGATGACTATGGTATCATCGGTATGACCGAGCCTCAGTATAATAAGGACCGTTGTGTTACCTGTCTCCAGTGTGTAAATATGTGTAAGCGTCGTTCCGTAGGTGCTCTGAAGGAAGTCAATGGTAAGATTGTCCGTGACGAGAAGAAGTGTATCGGATGTGGCGTCTGTGTGCACTACTGTCCTACACGTGCTTGGACCAGATCCAAGGAGACCTACTACAGAATCTTCCTCTTAGGTAGAACTGGTAAGAAGAATCCACGTATGGCTGAGGAGTTCATCAAGTGGGCAGACGAAGATACTGTTCTGAAGATTATTAAGAATGGTTATGCCTACATCGAGGAATTCATCGATCCAAATGCAGTTGAGCATAAGGAGCATATCGGTTACATCGTTGATCGAACTGGCTTCGAGAAGTTCAAGGAGTACATCATGAAGGATGTAGAATTAGGGCCTAAGGCTGAGGTTGCGAAGACCATGTATTGGAGTGGTAAAGACTACACCAATTACGGAAGCCACTAATCTCGCAACAAGAAATCAGGTTTTTAACAACTGATTTTCATAAAATATAAACCAACCTGTAGGTTCCATTGGAAGCTGCAGGTTGGTTTTTTATCTCAACAATATAAATTATTCCAGTTCAATCACATCAGGAATTACTGATTCAATCATCCCATCGCCATTTGTTGCAGTCGAATATGTAACTATCATATTCTTTCCGCTGTTTTTCTCCACAAAAGATGCCAAATCTGGATTTTTACTCAAATCCACAGAAACATATTGTCCATATACCTGATTATTCTCGCCTATGGAGTATAAAAATTCAAAGGTAAATACCCCATTCTCATTGAAACCCAAATCATCGCCTACAAATTGGTAAGAAGCAACTTCTTCTCCCTGGCCCGTAGTTTGCAAATCTTCGTTACTTGACAATGAATCACCATTATTTATCTTATCTTCATCAATTTTTACATCACTTGCAGTGCCCATACTTAATGCTTTGATACTATACCCATCAAAGCAGCTGTATGGATTCTTTATCAATTGAATATCCAAATCACACTTTTTAGAATAAAATTCATCCCCTTCTTTTCCATACAAAAATACGGCTGAAAGTATAACTTCCTTACCTTCTATTTTTGATTCATATGACTTTATTTTTCCAAAGCCATACCCACTAGAAGCATCTTTCACATTAACAGTATCCGATATTTCTGATAATTTCTTATCAATTGATGTTAAAGAATATTGCATATATTCAATCTGTCTTCTTGTGATAACACCATCACCCTCCAGCTTACATTCATCTAAATATCGAAACGAATATCTTGAATTCAAAACAAATCTAGAAACAAAATAATCGTCCCAATTAGGTTCATTAACTATATCCTGATTGTACTCATTATAGCTTAACGCCAACTGAACAATCGCAGCTTCTATGTCTGTATCGAGGGTAAACTCTGCAGGATATTCAAACTCTTTTATCCTAAGATCTTCATATGGATTTTTTATTGTTACTTCTTGGTTTTCTTTCTTTTCCTTTTTAACTTTCTTTGGTTTATTAAAAAACATTGCATATAATATACCTATTAAAATTAATAAGATGCCAACAACAATTAATATCCCAACTCCTATGTGTTTCCTCTTTTTCTTAGACCCCTTTTTATTCTTCATAACTGTCCTCTCCACTATTCGATATTTGCGTGTCCAATAATTTTTGCAGACTTTACGCCCAGGTTTTTTTATTCAAAATGGTCCCATTTTGGGGAATGGTGGCCTTCACTCCATTCCTGGCGTGGTCTATATTTCCTTCTGCAACTTGTTCTCGTACACAATAAATTTCTGCTCGTGCAGGGACTGGATGTAAGCGCCAAGACGATCGTAGAGAGGCTCTGCTCGGTCGCCAAACTCCTCATGCAGGAGCTTTCCGATCTCGAAAACTGTCTTCTGGCCGTCGATTTGCTGCCAGATAAAGGAACCCATGTCCTCTAACTCGATGTCTGAATAGCGAGGGCGCTTGAAAAGCACCTGCGCAATCTTATGAAAAGGTCCTACGTGCTCGATCTGTACCTCTACATGGCCCTCTTTATTGAAATGCCAAGGATAGAGCTTATTGTGTCTTGGGACGTAGTCCAAGAGATTTTCCTTTTGTGCCATTATTACCACCTTCTAGTTCGCACATACGAATACCGACGTCATCCGTTCTGAATGTTATTTAACTCAGTCGGAGAAATCCCCCACCTCTAAGCGTTAGCGTAGGTGGGGGTTATGACAAACTATACTAAGTCGGGGTACAAGCTCCGACTGAGTTAAACGCTCCGCGAGGATGCGCACGGATTCGGACAGGAATTTGTCTGCTTAAGCAGACCCGAATCCGGCGCGCAAGACTCACGAGCGAGTCTTGACTCGAGTAGGCTGACTCCTACTCGATTTCGCACACGAACATTCCGCACTTAGTGCTCCATGTTCTTACGACCGGCAAATGAATTTGTATGCAAGCATCCATTCGCTTGCCGGTCTTGTGCAACAAAAAATTGGTGGATCAGACTGCACTGACCCACCAACATTATCGCATATTTAGGATACCCTTGTGTAGATGAAAAATCTACGATTTGCCTCATCGAAATGCCATGACGTATCCGAATCAGGTTCGATCTTGATAATCAATTATTTCTTCTTACGAGTCACTGCAACCAGAGACAGAGCCAGAAGTGCGAAGAGCACGAGTGCTCCGATTGGTCCGAGGTTGATCATCTGAGACATGTCTGTATTCAGACCAGCTGCTGCAATTGCTGCCAGGACGATACCTACCAGACCCTCACCAGCGATCAGACCAGAACAGTAGAGAATACCGCGGTTAACAGCTGCCTTCTTAGCCTCTGCATCATCCATTTTCTTCTTATCAACAACGAGACGGATAACACCACCAACCATCATTGGTACGGAGATATAGATTGGCAGGTAGAGACCTACTGCGAAAGGCATTACAGGGATACCCATCAGCTCAACTGCTACACCGATGAATACACCAGCGAAGATCAGAGCCCAAGGAAGGTTTCCGCTCATTACACCCTCGATAACCATCTTCATAAGCCCTGCCTGAGGTGCTGCCAAATCCTTAGATCCAAGACCCAGACCCTTATCCATGATGTAAAGAGTATAACCAATTGCAAGAGAAGATGCAATAACACCTATGAACTCACCGATCTGCTGCTTCCAAGGTGTGGCACCTACGATGTAACCAGTCTTTAAGTCCTGAGATGTATCACCAGCGATAGCTGCCGCAATACAGATGATGGAACCGATGAAGATTGCTGCCAGCATACCCTTCATACCTACGATCCCAATCTGCTTCAGGATTGCAGTTACAATCAGAAGTGTAGCAATCGTCATACCAGATACAGGGTTGTTAGAAGAACCTACGATACCTACCATTCGTGCAGATACAGTTACAAAGAAGAATGCGAAGATGATGATCAGCAGAGCCTCAATGAAATTCACTGGGATTGCTGGAATTAGCCACATTGCAAGTGCAAGGATACCAACGCCAAGGATGATGACCATTCTTGGAAGGTCCTTATTGGTACGGAGCTGGTCGCCTGCGTTCTTACCATAGTCCTTCATAGCGCCTGCGAAGGACTTGAAGATCAGAGGCAAGGACTTAATCAGGGAGATGATACCACCACATGCTACTGCACCAGCACCGATATACTTGATGTAAGAAGACCAGATGCCTGCTACACCAGCAGTAGGATCAGCAAGGATCTCAGAGATTGGAGCCTTACCAGGATAGATGGTTGCATCGCCACCGAACATAACGATCAGAGGCATGATTACTAACCAACCAAGCATACCACCACAAAGCATGTAGGATGAGATCTTAGGTCCACAGATATAACCAACACCTAACAGGGAAGGAAGTGTATCCATACCAACACCAGCACCCTTGTAGTTCTTCAGGTCATAAGTAATCTCACTTGGGAATACCTTCAGTCCATCTTCAAGGAACTTGAATAAAGCTGCAATACCCAGACCAGAGAATACGATCTTCGCATTGCTACCACCCTCTTCACCTGCTTCCAGAACCTCTGCACATGCAGTTCCTTCTGGATATGGCAGTACGCCATGCTCCTGAACGATCAGTGCATTACGAAGTGGAATCATGAAGAGAACACCCAGGGTACCACCAATCATACAGATGGTTGCGATCATTGCAATTCCAGGGATCTCTGTCTTACCCTCACGTGCCCACATGAAAATAGCTGGCAGTGTGAAGATTGCACCTGCGGCTACAGACTCACCAGCGGAACCGATGGTCTGAACCATGTTATTCTCCAGAATAGAATCTCTGTGCAGGATGACACGAATGACACCCATAGAGATAACTGCAGCTGGAATGGATGCAGAGATTGTCATACCAATCTTCAAGCCCAGATAAGCATTCGCAGCACCGAAGAGAATTGCGAGAGCAATACCAGCAACAATAGAAAATGGTGATAGCTCGCGTAATGTCTGGTCTGCGGAGATAAATGGCTTGAACTCTTTCTGTTCGTTACTCATTTTTCAGTTTCTCCTCCTATTGTGTAAAAACGGCTGTATATATAGTGACACTGCTACTAGCCTGCGATAGAGCCAGTGGCACTCATATATATCTTAGTCACGCTATTCCATTATAGTTGTAACGCTTTCACGTGTCAAATCGTAAAAGTGAATTATATTTACGTTATAGATGAGTTAAGTTTCACTTATACTATGTTTCGCCTTATTTGGCTGGTAAGAGGAATTTGGATGATACATACCAACTTTCCGGCCGCTATAGGCCTGGGTCTACGGCTTATGTTTCGCCCATATCCCTTGGCGCGTCAATAAAAGGCGAACTCCCTGCCGAGCTTGGCCGTGAGAACTCGCTTTCTTTTTAGTTTGTTTCGCCTTATTTGGCTGGTAAGTGGAATTTGGATGATACATACCAACTTTCCGGCCGCTATAGGCCTGGGTCTACGGCTTATGTTTCGCCCATATCCCTTGGCGCGTCAGTAAAAGGCGAACTCCCTGCCTACTTGGCCGCGAGAACTCGCTTTCTTTTTAGTTTGTTTCGCCTTATTTGGCTGGTAAGCGGAATTTGGATGATACATACCTCTCCGCAATCGAGTAGGCTGACTCCTACTCGATTGCGCACACGAACATTCCGCACTTAGTGCTCCATGTTCTTACGACCGGCAAATGAATTTGTATGCAAGCATCCATTCACTTGCCGGTCTTGTGCAGCAAAAAACAAGACGACCGAAGTCGGCTTGTTCACTTATCACAATTCTGTCACTGTCACGCCCATGCGTCCTAGACTATTTAGATTAAAGGCAATCTCCTGATTGCTACGATAGGTAGTCATATAAACCGCCTGTCGGCTCTGTACCAACTGCAGCAGGGAATTATTGTCCATATTGTCAAAGTAGAACGGGTTTATATTTCTCAGATGGCCAGTGAGCTCATCCATCTGCAGAAAACCGCCGTGGCCCTGAATCAGAAGGAGTCTGCCCTCTAACACATGCTTGATCTCGCCCCAGAAATTAAATCCATTATTCAGGTTGCTTGGCAGGATCATGACTGACATCTGCAGCATAGTTGGCTGTGTCAGTGCAGGGCTCAGTGGAGTCCAATTATCAATGGTTGCACGAATATTCTGATAACGCATCACATCATTGCCCTTCAGATTCAGGATAGAATTCAGATCATTCTGAGTCATGTTCGGGATACCGCCGTACTGCATCACTGCGTTGTAGTCGTAGGAATAGACGCCACTGAAGAGACCCTTGGTTCCAGCGCCCATCTTGTCGAGGAATCCGCCCTGCTGAGCCATAGCCTTCTCATTCAGATGCTGCTGGTAACTAATCGCATGCTTCACCATAGTGGTATAGCGATCGATGGCATTATCAATGGATGCACACTGAGCGCCGAACACGAAGAGATACCGGTTCACACACTGATTTGCCACACTCATAAAGGCATCATAGCGGAGGTGATACGTCTGCAGCGCATTCATCAGCGCCATTGCATTGGTGACAATGATCGTCTCCTGCAGGCGATTGACAAACTGAATATTCAGCTCATTCATCAGGCTCTCTGCATCCTGATAGACCTTCAGGATGCCATCAATTCTCTTGAGATAAGTGTCCCGAGTCACCGCTGGAATAGTTGCCAGGATGTCTGCACGAAGGGCCTCAGCCTCCTCCTTGCTGGCGAAACCGCCGCCCATCAGCTTGTTGTAGATATTCATGCTGTGCATACGCTTCTCACGAGCCTCATCTTCACTATCGTAAAGCACGCCCATCACGGTGCGAAGCTTTTGATTCGCAGCGCTGATGCAATTGTCCAGGTAGGTGATGTACTTGTCCTTAGACTGGATATTAGAAGCTGTCAGCGCATCCTTCTGAGCATTCATAGTTGCTAGATCTAAGGAATTGGTGCGATCAATGGTTGTCGCCACCTGTCTTAGGGTCTGTTCTGCCTGATGACTCTCCTCTGCAGAAATGTAGACCATGCCATCGTATGTGCGCTGGCGCTCTCCTTCTGCGTGCTCGTAGCGTTCGATAAAAGCTTCATACTTCGTGGTATCAAGGGAAGCTTCCCTTCCAAGACGCTTAATGTCATCCTCCACGTGCTGAATCTGAATCAAGTCACGCTCTGTCTGGAGCCCGATAAGACGACGCTCGATATCGCTAATTCTCTTGAGCTTCATCTGATCAAGGCTTGGCTGTGGCGCAGCCTGCCCTTCCATAATCTCATCCTCAAATTCATCCGACACATCTGCTCCGCAGAATGGACATACATCAACACGACCTGGTAATTCCTTGCCACATGTCTCACAAAACATTTTGAGCCTCCCCCTCATTCTATTTCATTTATATCGTGCATATTAGCTTATCATTTTTTAGTGACTGGACGGGTTCTTATACACATCTATGCACCTACCTTTTACAATATCACTACTTGCTCTAGCAAAGTAGTACATTTGAGATTTTTTCTTGCAGTGTTTCGCCTTTTCCTGACGCGCCAGCCCATATGGGCGAAACACACCAGCCTTACTCCCTACTCCTTCAGCGCATATCTCCACTTCACAACAGCAGTGACAATAACAATTGCATAACCTATCAGGCTAAAAGCATCTGGCACTTCATTCAGGAAGAGAATTCCTAAGAGAGATGCGAAGATTACCTGGCTATAGTCAAATACGGAGATCTCCTTGGCTGGAGCCAGGGTGTATGCTGCAGTAATTGCCAGCTGACCTACGGCAGCACAGCATCCAGCTAGTCCCAGGCAGAGCCACTGCTCTCCAGTCATAGGATAGAAGTTGAAAATCAGGTTCGGCAATGTCGCCAAGGTACAAAACAGAGCGAAACAGAACACCACAACGGTACCTCTCTCCCCCCTGCTAGTCGCTTTTCGGAGGAAGGTATATGCAGTTCCCGCGCCAAGTCCTCCTAAGAGTCCCATCAGTGCAGGCACACTTGCAATTCCAGCCGTCGGCTTCACGATAAAGGCCACACCGATAAAGGCCACAATAATGCATCCCCACTCAAACCGTTTCGGGATCTCTCGTAGAATCAGAATCGACATGATCATGGCGAAGAAAGGCGACATCTTATTCAGAATATTTGCATCCGCCAGTGCTAAATGATCAATGGCCCAGAAATTCAGAATCATGCCTGCACAGCCAGTGATACAGCGAAGTAGCACATACCCCATGGTCTCCTTCTTGAAGTGGAACTTCTCCTCCGTCCGCATCAAAAGAATAGTTGCGATAAATAGGGCCACAATATTACGGAAGAAAACCTTCTGCATGGTTGGTACCTCACCAGACAGTCGTACGAAAAAGGTCATCCCCGCAAACCCCAGGGAATTCAATATTACGAATCCAATAGCCTTGGTATGCTTGCTAATTCCGCCCTTTCTTGTTTCCATTGCCCCTTTTCTATCTCTCTTTTGCTCCATGAGATCGTCTACTTTCTTTAATTCCGTATCTTTTCCAACCAGGTTTGTCATATCCGTCTTTTCCATCTTT
>Ga0256404_1012098_pt1 | contig 11319 bp, 10 predicted proteins | sample RumenRJG_01DNA_FD_185990 | JGI IMG/M metagenome (GOLD analysis project Ga0256404, IMG submission 185990) | Bovine rumen microbial communities from Lethbridge, Alberta, Canada - RJG_01 | ecosystem: Host-associated > Mammals > Digestive system > Stomach > Rumen | place: Canada: Alberta | collected... | reverse complement strand
GAAAAAAAAGCTTTTTCCCCCGCACCCCCTTTTTGAAAAAAAAGAAAAAAATGCGGTTACATTGAGGAATGTGAAGTAACTCACAAATATTGATGATATGTCACAAACTAACTTTACACAAAGCGCCTTGACGAAAATGGAATACCAAGAACAACAGAAGAACTTACTCCAACTGATATTTACAAGAATCACCATCCTCATCACAGTGTTTATTGGGAGGAAATCTGCGGAGAACTTCAAAAGTTTGGAGGAAATACTTTTGCAAACATTTTTAGAGGCGGTGACGGCGTTCTATACAGAGAAATTCTCGAAGACGTTTGTGACAAGCTAAAAGTTAATTACAGCAAAAGATGTAGTACAGCTAAACTTGAAGGCTACTTGATGCAAAAGATCTTTGATGAAACAGTTGAGAACATGTCCAGTGAAGAGCGTGAAAAGTTCTGCCGAGAACTTGGAGCTGACAACACCAATAATGCAACTGCAGAAACATTACATATGGTAGCTCAAGCAGCATTCAGAGTAGGTGGCTTCTCCTCATATAAATTCTCTCTTATAGTTGCAAATATGGTTTGGAAACAACTTTTTGGAAAAGGTTTAACCTTAGCAACAAACGCAGGAATTACTAAGATTTTAGCAACATGGGCAGGTCCAATTGGATGGAGCATAAGCATTTTGTGGACAGCTTATGATGTTGCAGGTCCTGCATTCAGAGTAACAATACCTGCTGTTATTCAAGTTGCAATGCTACGTCAAAAGAAACTGTATGAATCCATTGCAAAGAACATGGCTTCATAACAGGAGGGTACCGTGTCTATTCAGGTGTGATTATATTAGACACGGTATAAGATCTATTTAAATCGAATTTAATTTAGAGCTAAAATTCCATATTACCTCTAACAGATTCAAGATATGCCTTGTCATTTAGACGAGACTTATCAAGTTGCTTATAGTAATAAGTGTTTTTCATTCTTCTGTTATGTCTTGTGTATGTAGCTCTACTCAGACCAATTTTTTCTATTATTTCTGCAACATTCATTGTTTGTTGCATTTGAATAACATCTGAAAATTTAACTCTTGAGCGTTTTAATTTTCTGCCAGCCATTCTTGTTGAGGAGATGACGTTATTTCCTACATCAAGAAAAAGAGTTAGATATCCATCCTTAATCTGAAGTTCAAAACCAGCTTTCTTAAGAGCTTCATTGATAGTTTTTTCGTAATTAGAGTTCTTACCACTACTGTATATCTCTTTAGCTTTCTTTGAATCATCAATCTTATATCGAAGATAAATTCTGCTCTGTTCATCGTCTACATTTTTGTACTGAAATTCATTTATCATATAAGTGCCCTTAAAAAGCTCAAATTTAATTTCGATTATAAATCTGTTATGAAGTGACCTTTGTCAAGTACCTTTTTAGTGATTTAGATAAGACGCTCTTATCAGTATAAAATACGGCATTGGTCACTCTGTTATACGAGGATTGGTTACCCCAGGTCAATGGTTTCGCCGCGAACTCTACTGTCTATTAGCGAGGATCACGTTTAACGTGCCATCATAGATTTATCGTAGATAGTTCAAACCTTCTTGATAAAAAAAACGTCTTACCTAAATCACTTTAAAATACTTGTGCCTACTTCTTTTCCTTAATTAAACTCTAATCTAACTCAGAACGGTATACTGAAGCTTCTGCCTGAGCTGTTCTTGAATAATGACCAGTCATCATTCCCCAGATAAAGCAACATAGCTCTCTAGCTACAGCTGCTACCGCCTGATTTGAATTCTTTCCTTTGAACATCATGCGCTGGTACTTTCTTTGGCAACGATTAGTAGCCTTATCAGCATATGCAACTACATCCTTAGGCATATCCTTCTGACGTTCCCTTAAGGCTACTGATTTTCGACCTACAGCGCCTCGTCTGTAGGTATTTGATATTTCTACTACCAGTCGTCTTAAATGCCTGTTTCCTGCTTTTGTAATACCTAACATTCTCTCAGTATTACCACTTGAGCATTCTCCAGGTACTAGTCCTATAAAGCCTGAAAACTTGTCTGCCGATTTGAATCGGTTAAAATCTCCTATTTCACAGACAAAGGATAAAGCTATATGAGTCTTTATTCCCTTGATGCACTTAAGCTTATTGACCTTCTCAGCATATCTCTCTTCAGAGGCTATGTCTTCTATACGGACATCCAGTGCTGCTATCTTGCTTGTAAGTGTCTCATAGGTTGCAAGATACTCTTCTACTGTCTCTCTTTGGAGCTTACTCAATTCAAGCTTTCTTAACCAGTTTAGATGGAGCCCTGTCCATTTGGTTTTATCATAGTGATGTCCATGACGTAAACAGAAAGCATTTAGTTGCTGTTTAATCTGCTTTAAAGCTGTTTTATGATCATCTCTCATCCTGATGAAATCTCTTACATCTTCGTCTTTCTCATCAGGTATATATACAGCCTTATACGCTGAGCTAGCTAAACATTTTGCAATGGTTATAGCATCTCTATAGTCATTCTTTTTCTTACTACTGTTCCTTGATATCGCCATAGTGGTAGGTGCTAAGATCACACTCTCAATTTCCTTGGCTTTTAGCTTTCGATGCAGGCTATATCCTAAGCACCCTGCCTCATAGCCACAGACAACATCAACATCTGGTCTCATGCTCTTGAGCTTATTGATATATTTTACAGTACTGTTAAATATGTCTTCTTTAATCTGTGTTTGTCCAAAGATCTTATCTGCTTCAAAGCTATATCCAGGCTCAAAACTGCATAATGTGAAATTTGAGCTATGGACATCCATTCCAATATAGATTATCTTATTCATATGTGACCTTCCTAATGTATGCGGTAAATCCGTTTCTGTTAAATTTTTAACATCTACAGTTTACACGGTAAATCCACGAATTTACATTCGCGGAGGTCACTTCATATTGTCTATATAAGGAAGTGCACATTTTGTGCGCCTCTTTTTTGATTTAAAAGATCTTCAAATTGAAATAGGTGAAGATAATTACAGAACTAAATCGTTTGAGAATGCCCTCAACAAAAAAGCGATGATTTAAGTCACCGCTTTTGTTATTTTTGATGCTTATCGACCAAATTTAAAGGCATTTCCTACTGTTTTAGCCACCTTTTGAACGCTTCTTTTTAAGGTTGAAGAGAAAAAATCGGCGATTTTTTCATAAATTTCACGTATAGAGCCTGATTGCCCTGATTGCGCAATACTTTCTGCTATTTCAGGGAACCCCTCATCGTCAATTCTGCCTACAAGCAATGCTAAGCCATCTTGATGTTCTCCAATCTGTGCAGATAGCTGCGCATTTTCATTTCTTAGTTGTTCATTATCTAAGGAAAGCTCACGAACGATTGGCAAATTCGTTAATTCTTCATTTGTCAACTCACGTTGTACGGTAACAGTTTTAATAGTTGGGACTTCAACTCTAACCTCTTTAGGCTTTTCTTTGAGCTTAGTTTTTAAAATGGTGTTATCGTCTGTTAGCTGTTTAACCTCGTTGCAAAGCTCTTTAACACGTGGTAATTGTTCAATATCATCATCTGAAAGCTCTTGTTTGACAGTTTTTACGATTTCCTTAGGTTTAAGCTCTAACTTAGCTTTAAGATCTTTGATAATAGTCTTTAAATCCACAACTCGTGGCAGTTTTTCTATCTCTTCAAGAGTATATTCACGAGTTTTGGGCTTTTCTGCTAATTTTGCGTTAATTTCTTTAATTTTCTTATCTTTTTCGCTGATTATGCTGTCTTTTTCAGCAATTTTTGCATTAAAAACATTCTTCTGTTGTTCATATTCATTTGCTGCCAGTGTGTTTTGAGCTTTTAGTTTCTGTTCAGAAGCCTGTAATGTTGATATATCAGCTTTAAGACTCTTATTTTCAGTTTCTAAATTTTGACCCTTTGCTAATTGGTTTATTACGTCTTTGACTGTATGTTCTTGAAGATTAAAGAATTTCTTAATTTCGGCAACAGTAGCTGATAGAATTTTATAATCCTCTTGGGTAAAACCGCCCTCAGCAATCATCTCACGTCTAATCTTTGCCTTTAATTCATCAAGATCCTTCTTAGTTTTTATAGGAGCATCATTAAACGCTGTTTCTAGTTTAACGAACTGCGGTAATGCTCTAACTTCTGCATCTGTAAGTTCTCTAGGCTCTTTTTTGATGATAGGATGCTCTTTCAGGTTCTTTAATTCAGATTTTACCTCTTGTAAGGACTGATTAAGATTGGCGATCTTTGAGTTAGCTTCCGTATTTTGTGTTTGGAGCTTTTCTTTTTCTGCCTGTAAGGTGTCATTCTGTTTTTGTAAAGTATCTCTTTCAGAAGTAGCCTTTAAACCTAATATGATTTGTTCAAATACATTTTTGAAAGTAAAATTTTTATAACTCTTATCTTTCTTTATGGTATTAACGATAGCGCCTAAAACTTTATAATCTTCCTGTTCAAAACCACCTTCTGCAATCATCTCACGTCTAATTTTTTCTTTTAACTCATTAAGCTCTTTTATAGTCTTAATAGGAGCATCTTTATAAGCAGTTTCTAATGCCATAAAACGATTATTGAGGGAAGATAATTTAGAATTAAGCTCGGTTACTTCATTATTAAGAGAGGTTACTTTTTGCAGTTCATGAGCTTTCTGCTGTCTGAGCGCATCTTCAACTGCCATCATCTGCTGCTTATACTGGTAATGATTAACTCTAGTTTTCCCTTTGAGAAAACTACCGGCATTAAAATTCTCAATGTCTTTTTGTTCAGCAATATGAGTCAAACGCTTGCAGTAGGCTTCGTAAGTTTCATCTTTACCTCTTAATATTTCTGAAACATCAACACTGAGCAGTTGAGCTATATTTTTAATTCGGTCATTGAGAGTTTCGCCACGTTTCATTTGTAGCTGCTCAGCTACAAGATCCTGAAGTTTAGACATTTTGCCTTTGCCCCATTCGCCTTTTTTAAAGCAATAAATACCTTTCTTATTCAGCATTAAAAATTCTAGGTGGGCATGAAGGTTATAAATGGTTTCGCCTGTATCAGGATCTTTATGACCTTCATCACGATGGATTGCAATTTGGTAGCACTGCCATCCATATTCTTGATACAGCTTTTGAGTTAGTTTTTTTAAATCATCCATAGTGGTCGTGTCTTTAATGTTAACGACAGCTGACCATCTAAGTTTCTTGGCTTGCAGTTGTTGACCTGTTCTTTGCGTATAGTTAGTAACAGCTTCTTTGAGCAATGATTGATAAAGAGCTTCTGCTTCTTCATGGTTAAGATCATATTCAACACCAAGACTCTTTTCTTTTAAAAGATAAGTAGGACTAACAAATCTAGTATTGTGTTCTGTATTGTTAATCTTTGATGGTTCAATATTTATTGAAGACAATTCTGCCATACAATACTCCTTTGGTTGGTTAAAATATATTGAGGATCATCTTTTCCGCTAGACATGAATATGCGGAAAACGCAGGGAAACATCCCTTGAGCTTGCGATATGGGGTGTTGTAGTGCGCACTACAACACCCATGCGGGTGTCAGTGCGATTGGGATTAAAGATGTTCGCAAGCTCACCATCTTTTCTCCCAATATTTGAATTGCTAGTTATTCACTTAGCAATTTAGAAAGATCATCTTCAACTTTTTGTAGCTTTGAAGTAAGCTCAGCTCTCACTTTTTGAAGCTTTGCTACCTTAGCTTTCTTCTTCAGATAGTTCTTATATTCAGTTTCTATAGAATTAAATTCATCTATCTGAGCATCAAGCTCATCAGTTCTACAAACTTCATTTTTATCTGTTGTTTGACCTTGTACTGCCTGGTCATTATTTGAAGATAAATTTTCACGTTGTGGCTGATCTAAATTATTTACTTCCATAAAAAACTCCTTTAATTAAGTTTTTAAAACATCCTATTCAAAGGATCGAAATCAGTAGATATGGTTGATGACAAATCATCAAATGATTTGCCTTTAAGCAAGGTGAAATACTGATCACTTTCACTCTTGCAACAAAATGATTTGATGTACAGCAATGATGGTTCATCATCGTTTACAAGTTCGGCAACAACACAGGCATATCCAGTTGAAACAACCAATTTGTTGGAAGTTTTACGATCTGTTTTGCTAAGCTTCATGGGCTACTCCTTATCAGCTTTCTTTAAAGCAAAGATATTGCGTTGAGTGCGTTCTTTTGTTACTCCGTTATCAAGCCATAGGCTGCCACGCTTTACTTCAACATCCTTATAAACTTCGGTCACAGCACTACAGAAGTTTTTTTTGATTGGATAATCACCTCTAGGAAAATATCCTTCACCTCTAGCCCATTCTTTAAATCTTTTATAAGCACCGTCAATGGTGTACTTTTCTAACTCCCACTCAGTGGCAAAAACCTTATCTACAGGAATATCAATGAGTGTATGCTTATTACAAACTTTGGTAACGTACTCATATAGAGGTGATAGATCGTTTAGATACTCTTTCATAGCTTGCTCACACTCATAGCAGTAGGAAAATTCACCATTTTTCAGTAAACGTAAAGCACCTTTTAAAGCAAATACAAACAGCGCATACAAAAAATCCTGATCATGTTCGTATTTTCTTGACAGGTCACTTTCTTTAAATTTTTTAGTGATAGGAAAGATCTGAATTCTATATAGAAAAGCTTCTGCACCTTTATCATCAGCATCCCATTTAATGAACGGTAAAGTGTTACATGCAAAGATATTGCGCATATAGAACCTGTACATACCTGGATCACCATACTTGGTGTCAACATAGACAGGATCATTTGAAACCATGTTTCTGAATTTAGCCACACAGTTTTGCTCTAGACTTGATGATGGAGCTTCGTGTACAAAATTGACTCTTTTACCTACAGCTGATTGAAGAGAAAAACGTTCACCTAATTCGTTTGGATTAATAGAACAACAGTTTTCAGTACCGATTACTTGAGTAAAAATATTTAAAATTGAGCTTTTTCCTGTTGATCTAGGACCAACAAGAAAAGCAACACCTTTAGCTTTAATTTTATTATCTCTTAAAAAGGTGCTTCCAAGAATTTCAGCAAAGCGGTTTATCTTGTCGGTGTTTTTACCGAACATATCTGTAATAAAATTCTGAAATGCTGGATACTGTTCTTTCTGTTCTAACCATTCATAAATGGATTTAGATACCTGTTCTGTATCCAGTAAATTAAGATTTTCATTTTCAAGAATAGATATTTTTAGTGCGCAGGTAACAAATTCAGAAGCTGATTTATTAGCCAGTTTCAGAGTGTGAACGTTAGGATCTTCTTTGTCGATAATTAAGTCAAAATTCTGCAAAGGCAATCTGTAGTTATCGATATAATTCTCAGAACGAATATTGTATTCTGCAAAATTATCATCAACAAAGGTTGACTCTGACTGAAACGAGTTAATTTCAAAGAAATATCGGATGTTATGAATTAAAGCAGTTAGCTGAGATTTACCTTGTACATACTCAACTCTATTCCAGTATGACAGCACTCCATTAACATATCTAACTTTGAAATAGTCACGTAAAAATGAAACAAATTTGTCTTTGATTATTCTAGTTATGATAGTACTTTCATCTTCAGACATCGTAGACTTCATAAAGTCGTAAAAAGCCGATGGTAATGTTTGAGATGAGATTTTTTCAGCAATTTCTTTATAAATGCGTTTAATTTCATCCTTCTGAACATCAGTAAAACCCTGACCTATTAAATCAAGAAAGATCTTTGATGAATGCTTGACAGTTTTACGTTCTAATTTCCAAATCAAAGATCCTACAGCTTTTGTAAGTTCTTCGTTAGAACCTGTGTCTGCTGCAATATGCAACAGGGGTATAGCAAAGTTCTTAATATAATCTTCAAGATCTTCGGCTATTGCCAAGATTTTAAAAGTTTCATCTTGTAACTTATTTTTATTCATTGTAATATTCTTTCGTATGTTTTAGGACCGTGCTTATTAGCACGGTTTTTTTTATCTATTCGAGCTTTACAGACAGATGTAAGGTTCACCTTCATTTGTGAGCTTAATTTTAAATACAAGGAACGCCTTCCTTTTTTACAAGCCAGTCTTTTAATGCTTCTACTCTGAATACAACCTTCTTTTCAGTTAAATGAATAGGTTTTGGAAAAGTAGGATCCTTTTGTAAATAGCGATATAAAGTTGGCTTTGAAATACGTAAAAGCTTTGTTGCTTCTGTTACGGTTACAACCAAATATGAGTCCATTTTTAATTACCTCTTTCTTTTCATAGAAAAAAAATGACTAGCGACAATGACTTTTCTTAAGAATTAAACAATCACAGTTCACGTGACTACAATTTATACTACAAATGACATGTAAACCCGTCAAGTGTTTTATTCATTTTTTATTTCTTTTACTTTGTGATACTAAACAAAGTATTATTGAATATTATCTAGTATTTTTTTAGTTATCAACTACAATCTAGTTATTAACTAATCGAATAGTAGGTCTTAAAAATTATCTTGTCAAGAGATACAATTTAATAATTTTCTAGTTACTTTATAATTAGTAAGTGTTTTAGTTACAGGACATAACAATGAACTTGCCTAATTTTCCTTCTGAAAAGCTTATTTCTAAACTAAAAACCTACTATCCTGATTTAGACGTTAGCTCTCCAAAAAATGTAGAATTATCCCTCCTCAATGTAGTCACTGGATTTAAAAAAGAATTTGGAGAGAATTTAAGGAAAATTAGAGCTACAACCGATATGACTCAGGTCACAGCTGCCGACTTTTTTGGAGTTACGCTTTCTGCCTATAATCAATGGGAAACAGGAAAAGCATCACCTAGACCTACCAAATTAGAAGAAATATGTGTTAGCTTAAAGGTTGACCCAGCTGATTTAATCAATGTTAATCCAGTTAGTTCAGAAGCTATTTATGATCGAAGAGTTCCCATCTTGTCTTTAGATTTCTTTAAAGCCAAAACATTCGGCTCTGCATTCATTGAGTTCCACAATCAAGATATTAGTTGTTCAGAAAAAGTAAAGGCTGACGAATACGGCAAATATGATTATGCAGTAAGGGTTACAAATACAGATATGGTAAGCGATCGTGTATCACTTCCTAATGGTGGTATCGCCTTATGCTCATGGAAGGATTTGATGGGCAAAGAACCACTAGAACAAATGCAAGTAGCTGATGGAACCTTAGCATTAGTATCTATCGTGTACAACACCGTTGTATTCAGGGAGGTTCACTTTGATGGTAAGTTCTTGACTCTTAAATGTTGGAATAAAGATCAAGAAGAAAATAGATTTCCTTTAAAACTAGGTGACGAAGCTCTGTTAGACGATCCTGAACAAGCAAAATTTGCCGGTATCGTGACACCTGCATCATACATCCAGATCTTTGGAATAGTAAAAAAGTGTCTGATTGACTACGAAAACCTACCTTCTTAAATTTGAATATTGTCATATTTGTATGCTAAAGGCTGAAATGCTCATTTTAGCCTTAGTGTGCTCAATTCTTTATAGATATTTCCTTATAATTCAATTAATAATTTATTATTTTTTATAAAAAAAAATTGTATCTGCACAAAAATTGGCTTTTATGCACAATTTTTACCACTTTATGCATAATTTTATAAATTCGTGCACATAAATTTTCGCTTTCTTAAGCCGTTTATCCCCTATTTACCCCTATATCGTGCATATTTTCTTTCCATTATAAAGTAGAATAAAAATCATAGACAATATGTTGCATATCAATTAGTTATTTTTTAACAATTCTAGATATTCTTTTGGTAGCATGGATTCAACATAGTCGTTCCATTGTTGCAAAGCCTCTAATAAAGGTTGAATATAGTCATACTTATCATATGTTTTCTGAATAGTTGAACGTACATCATGGGTAAGAGCTAACTCTGATATAAACTCATTTTGACAACCTTCTGATACTAGCCATGTTTTCATTGTTTTTCTTAATCCATGAAAGTCCAACTCTCTTGATGTAAGGATCTTCAAAGGCTCTCTTAAACATATTTCAGAAATAGGAAGATCTTTAGAAGGTCTTTTAAATACATAATCAGAACTTAGATCAGCGAATACTTTCCATTTTTCTAGCAAAGCTCTTACCTGTTTAGTAATTGGTTTTACAAGCTCTTTCTGTGTTTTATTAGCTCCAACTGCATCAGGAGGTATAACGATCACGTTTTTATCAAAGTTGATCCAGCTCCATTTCATCAGACGACATTCATTAAATCTAAAAGCAGTCAAGGCAATAAACAGATAAAAGGTTCTGTTTAATATGGCTGTATTCTTTAGTGGCTCAAAGTACTTCTCTTTAAGAAGACTAGCTTCAATCGTCTTATAACCGATTGCTTTCTGTTTTTTAAATGGGTTTTCACTTCCTGTGAAGATTTTAAGAATAGGGTTAACTGGAATTAAACCTTTAATGGTTGCGCTATTCAAACACTGACACAATACAGTAATAGCATTATGTTTATTGCCTGGTGTTTGATTTATTGCAGACAACTTCTGATAAACAAGGTTAGCTGTGATCTCACAAAGTCTGTAGTCATGTAAAGGGTATAAGGTATGGCGAAATAAGGCTAGCATATTGATCTTTCTTGAACTGCCAGCTTTTAAGGTTTCTGATTTTTCATCAATCCACTGCGCAAAGAAAACTTTTAACTTTGGACTATTGGTATTGAGCTCCTGTTGTCGTTTTTTTTGTATTTCTTCTGCTTTTTTAAGTTCTTGGACACGCTTAAAAGCATCACCAAGAGTCATCCTATTGGCTGCGCCTAATCTTGTACTTTTATAGTAAAAGTTAGCTATTCCTGTATTCTTTAAAACTAGGAGTTCTAGTCCACCGCCAAGACCTTTATGAACCTGTTTATGTTCATTTACAGCTTTGTTGATGCATTCTTTGAGTAAACCACCTTTTTTGTCTTTACCATGAAATTCTATAGCTGTGATCTTCTTCATTATTTAACCTTCCAAGTCCTGTTTACGGATTAAAACGAAATTTGAAAAAAAATATCGCTACAGAAATTTTACATAAAAACTACAGGTTTTTAAGACTTGTAGCGCCGATGAGCTTGAATGAAATTGAAGGATATTGAAAGATATTGAAAACAGCAGTAATTATTTGAAATTACAAGAAAAACACCGTTTCAAATGATACAAAATGAAGTTTAATGAGATTAGATGAAAAGAGGGGTTATGGTGCCGAAGATGGGACTCGAACCCATACGCTTTTAAGGGCGGCGGATTTTGAATCCGCTGCGTCTACCAATTCCGCCACTTCGGCACAGAATGGCATCATTATATAGATCGTATCCTAGTTTG
>Ga0256404_1012097_pt1 | contig 11320 bp, 8 predicted proteins | sample RumenRJG_01DNA_FD_185990 | JGI IMG/M metagenome (GOLD analysis project Ga0256404, IMG submission 185990) | Bovine rumen microbial communities from Lethbridge, Alberta, Canada - RJG_01 | ecosystem: Host-associated > Mammals > Digestive system > Stomach > Rumen | place: Canada: Alberta | collected... | reverse complement strand
TGAACCTCATCCGGCTCCGAGCTGAAGCGTTTTTTTACAGCATTCTGAAGATCCATATAGTTCGGGTGAGGTTTTTCCGTTTCTTTCAGGATCTCTTTTACTTTTCGGTCCACCTCCGTTTCCGAACTGAAGCTAAGGTATTCATTGGCGCCCATCCCCACAACGGACCATATCCCTCCGAAAAACAGTATCAATAAAAGAAGTACCGGCAAAAGTATCCTGAGTCTCCTCCACAACCAGTTTATTTTATCGTCCATTAAATTCCTGTCTTTCTTTTTTCTTTTCTTATCCACATTCCCCATATCATATCTCATTCACCGGATGTGTACCCTACGGTGAAAAGGACCTGTCCTCTTAATTTTCCGTCATTCTGTAGCCGAAGCCCCATACAGTTTCCACCCTTGCGGATGATCCGGCAGCTCTCAGTTTTTTCCTGAGCCTCTTCACCAGGTCATCTGTCATTCTCACATCTTCATGAAGCTCTGCATCCGGGAGCTTCCAGACCACGCTCAGGAGCTCTGATTTAGAGACCGCAGTCTCTTTTCTCAGAATGAGGAAGTGCACAAAATCGAACTCCATGGGTGTCACCTGTATTTCCGTGATTTTCTCACCCTTATTTTTTTCTTTTTCTTCCTTCAGACTCTCATTTTTCGTGATTACAGACCTCATTTTTATCCCGTTATATTCAGTGCCGTCTTCACAGATAAATATTTTTTCACTATTATATGGATTTTCTTCCTGCTTTTTTTCGCAAATATTTCTGTCCCCGAAACATGCATCTGCCTCTGTAATATCAGGCTCTTTATCCACATATTCTGTTTTTTCCGGCTCAGTATATTCATCGTTTTCCATGACAGATTCCACGTAAACTCTGTGTGCTGCAAAATCCACCACAAGATTTCCACATTTTTCAGTCTTCTTTCCCACATCAGGTGCAGATTTTCCACCATTAAGCTCCGTTCCGGATATTTTGTCATTTTTCCCCTCATCTTCTCCTGTCAATGCCCTGTTTTCAGCTGAAATGAGCATCTGGTTACGCAGTATATCGGAGCGCCTGAGAAGTGCCTTCACTCTCGCCACCAGCTCCAGGGGAAGAAAGGGCTTAATAAGATAGTCATCGCTTCCCATGGTAAGGCCGGTCACTCTGTCAATGGGTGTATCTTTGGCTGACACCAGGATAATGGGGAGCGCTCTGAGAAGCGGATCCTCTGACTTTCTTATCCTGCTGCATGCCGAAAGCCCGTCTGTTCCCGGCATCATGATATCCATCAGTATGAGATCAGGTTTTTTACCCTCATAAGCATCGTTTCCCTCTATTGTATTATTTACAGTTTTTTTCCCTTCCGTAAGCCTGAGTTTGCCCATGACTTGGTCTGCTCCCGCAAAAGTTTCCACCCGAAATCCTTCATTTTCCAGAAAGGTCTTTTCCATTTCTCTTATATCTTTTTCATCATCCACCACATATATGAGCTTTTCTTCCATGCTTTCCTTCGTGCTTTCTTTCATGCCTTCTCCATCCATACGCTTCTATCCCTCACAGGCACAGGTTTTCACAGATTCTATCATCACTTTCTGAAATGAGGCTGAATAATCGCCGAAAAAGCTTTTACGGTACATGGCAGAACCTGAAAAAAGACCGGCTCCGAGTCATGGGGCCGGTCTTTTCGTACTTTTTTTAAGAGAGTGCTTTTTTATTTATTAAATCAATGTTTTTCAACCATCATATCAGTCATAGAGAGTATATTCTTCTGATACATAGTCCGCTGTGTTATATGTTGTTGAGCTGTATGTGAAGGTCTCATTGCCTGCCTTATATGCAGTTGCTGCCTTTACAGCAAGATCATCAGCCGGGATATATGCCACCTTACCATCGTAAATAGCATAGTAGTTATCATCGCCATCCTTTACATATCCGCTTGTTACTACTGAACCTGATTTACTTACAAGTACATAAGTTCCTGTTGCGCCGTACTCAACGAGCTCGTAATAGCTGTCGTTGTCGGCCTTCTGAAGTATACCGTATTTATAGTACTTCTTGCTCTTGATACCGTTGTAAGCCTTGCCGTTGGAGTTGAAATAGAAGGTATAGGTATCATCGGAAAGGGTGATATTAACCGAGCCATCCTTGGCCATGGCCCCACTGTTCTCATCTCCGAAGTAGTAGAGATTAAGATCTCCTCCGTTTGCCTCACCGAGTGAATAGATATCCTCGGCTGTTATATCGTCTTCATCAAGATCCTCCACGATAGAGCCGCAGCTTGAGATGGAGCTTGCATCAAGTATCATAAGTCCGCTCTGCATGATGCCGTATTCATTGAAATAGTACCACTTGGAGTTGATCTTCTTTGCCTGGCTGGTCACCACATATCCTGAGCTGTTGGTGTAGAACCAGCGGTATGTGCCGTCCTCATAATCGTCCTCGTCCATCTCCTCGCTCGGAATAGCCTGCACCCATGAGTTCTTCTCTATGGAACCTGAAGTGAGGTCTGAGTATCTGTAGACATTGGTGGTGGACGAGGAAGCGGTATCATCCCATCCGGAAACCATTACACCGTTTGAATCAAAGGTATATCTGTAGGAATTGATGACCTTTGTTGTATCGGTGAGCTTCTTTCCGTTCTCAGTCTTGAAATAGAACCATATAGCCGAATAGTCCTCGTAGGTGTCATCTGTTGTTGTAAGGTCTTCCTCATACTGATGCCAGCCTGTGACCATGGCGCCGCTGTCCTTATCTCCGAAGTACCATACAGCGTCATAAACCGCCTCTGCATCATCGGAAACGTCGATCATATCGCCGTTCTCATCCACATAGCCGTAAAGCATCTGTCCCTGATCATCGAACATGTACTTGCTGCCGCTGATGGTAACAGGTGTTGATGTATCTGTATAGGCCTTACCGGTCTCACGGAAGTAGTACCAGGCATAGCCGTCATAATTGTCATCGTCCGTAGCAACCGCCTTCCATGAATTTGTGATCATGGCTCCGTCAGAACCTACGTAATAATAGTTAGTGCCGTCCTCGATAAGGGTGTTTCTCGCCATCGTTCCGTCTGAACTTAAGTAATAGTATTTACCGTCAGAAACCTTCCAGCTGTCTGACACATAATCTCCGTTGTTGTCGAGATAATACCATTCGTCGCCCTCCTGCTGCCAGCCTGCTGCCATGGCAGCTGTTGACATCATTGCAGCCATCGCACCTGCTGCGAAAACTGTTTTTCCGAGAGATGCTGTCCATCTCTTTTTACCGTTTTTATCTGCGATCATTTTTGACCTCCTAATTAACCAAATCCTGATATTTTGTATCTGCTCTCTCGAGCTCACGGTTATATTAGCTGAGGCCATATCGGCTAAACTAGATTATTCGTGTGGCAGATTTGTGGCAGTTTTTTCAACTCTTGTGAGCCTTTTTCTCCTTCACCTTTCTGGCGAACTCCGCCATCTCATAGAATTTCTTCACCTTCTCTTCCAGTGCCTTAAAATCGATACTGAATCCCGGAGCTATTCTTCCCGCCGGCACTTCATCCTCGAAGCTGTAGTACTTCGGAAGGCTTATATCCGAGAAATCGTATACCATAAGAGACTTGTGCTCCACATCGATAATCCAGTATTCTCCGACTCCCGCGTTTCTATACTTGTTGATTTTCAGGAAAAGATCACGTTTTCTGTCTTCCAGGTCGCTTCCCAGAAACTCGATGGTCACCTCAGGTGCCCCTTCTACGAACTCTCCTCCGGCAACCTGCTGTTCATCCCTTACGATACAGATATCCGGCACTATGCAGGTCTTATCATCCTTATCTATGCGTACTCCGACATACATGAAGGCTCTTGCATATTCCTCTGTCCCGTTGCAGGCCTGTGTTATCATGCCGTAAAGATTTCTGAGATATACTCCGTAAATCGGGAGATTGCTCTTCATCTTGTAGATAAAGCCGTCAATAAGCTCTGTTCTGTCTGTTCTTTTCTGGTTATCCTCTATGGTGTATGGTCCTGTTTCGTACATTATTACCTCCATGGGTCATGCAGGAATCGAGTTTACTCTGATTCGTATAAGACCCTTTTATTCAGTCTGAAAGCTCACTTTCAAACTTCTCTTCTTTGTTCCAGGCTAAGCTCCCTCATCTCCGGAAGCCCTTCCGGTTCATGACTCGCAAGAATCAGCGGGCGCCTCCCCTTATTTTTCATGATGTAGTCTATGACCCGTTTTCTTGTTTCGGGATCAAGTCCGGTGAAGGGCTCATCCATCACCAGAATGTCTGACGGCGGCAGCACCGCCCTCACAATGGCCACTCTCCGCTTCATTCCTCCGGAAAGCTCTCTTACCGGCTTTTCCAATGCTTCCGGCTCAAGTATCTCACTTAGAGCCCTTCTTGCCCTCTCCCGGGAAACAGACGGGTCCACCAGGGAGACATTGTCAACCGAAGACAGCTGTTCCAACAGTCTGTCCTCCTGGAACACCATCCCCACCCTGAGTCCCTTTCCACCGTGGGCCGCCTCCCCCATGTTTATCTCCACACTACCGCTGTCAGGCTTTTCAAGTCCTGCGATGATCCTTAGGAGGGTGGTCTTTCCTATACCTGAAGGACCTCTCAGAAGCACATCTCTGCTGTCCGAAGCTGTATCGATATGTAGGTCCACCCGGTCAAGCACCGGCTTTCCGTCGTATATCTTTGTTATACCTTTAAAATTTATCTGCATCTGCTGTTTTCCTTTTTGATTTATACCTTTATAAGGTTAAGCTCTAAGCTCACTTCTCACGGTAAAAGCAGAAGCCCATCAGTCCGAGGATCAGCTTTTCCACCAGAAAAGACACCACCACTATAGTGATGGTCCATGCAAAAAGATCCGCCGTTTCCAGATATATCTTGGCCTGATAAAGTCCGTTTCCCATAGAGCCAAGGGGCTGGCCAATGACCTCTGCCGCCACTCCGCTTTTCCAGGCCATGCCCAGAGCAGCCTGGAATGCGCTGTATAAGTAGGGGTAGACCGAGGGAAGATAGATGTATCTTACACGCCTGAGTACCGGAATCCTGAAAACCTCAGCCATTTCCAGAAGCTTCGGATCCGTGGCCTTGAGCCCTCCCAGAGTATTTATGTATAAAAGCGGCATAACCACCAGGGAGCTGATGTAAAAGGACAGATTTTTGTTGCCTGCCCAGATGAGCAGAATGATGACGAAGCTGGCAACAGGAACTGCCTTCAAAACAGATATGAAGGGTTTCAGAAAATCCTCCATGAACCTCACCCGATAAGATATAAAGGCTAGTGATATCCCCATGGCTGAACCGAAGCAGAAGCCTCCTATGATTCTTATGAGCGAGAACAGAATCGCATTCCGGTATTCCCTCGTTAAAATCATCTGCATCAGTGCTTTAGCAGACTCAATGGGGCCGGCCATAAGGATACTGTTGTGAACTGCGGCGCTCAGAAGCTGCCACATGATAAGCCACACCAGTATGATTCCTGTTTTTTTAAATAGGGTACTTATCTTTTCTGCCATGTTCTCTCATTTTACCTCCATAGGTCTTTTGCAGGATAAAGCTGTCGGCGGAAGCTTTAAAGGAATCTGCTCCCATTTTATCTCCATAGGTCTGCTGCAAGCCTCATGTCCCTTTATTCTAGCAAAAAAGTGCCACAGTAAGAACTTAATGTTCCAAACTGTGGCACTTTATCTCTTTATAGGTCCAGGCACCTGTTTTGTTCATCCCTAGGCAGCTTACAGCCGGATCAGGATGATGGAAGAAGCCGGACCTGTTTTCATCATCACTTTACAAAGTAGAAATCATCCTCAGGAAGCTTTCCGCCTACTGCCTTGGGATTCTGCTCAAAGAGAACCTTGAGGTATCCCGAAAGGCTCTTCTTCATCTCTTCACCTGTAACTGCGACGATATTGCACTCCGGAAGTGCCTTTTCAGCAACAGGTGCCTTTGCGATGATACCGTACTTTGCAACAAGTTCTGCGGTGGTCTTAAGGTCTGAAGCTGCCTTTTCGGTACTTGCCTTGTGATCCTCTATGAAGGCTTCCACTGCTGCTTCGTTTGCCTCAAGATAATCGTTCCTTACAACCGTTACACCTGTGAGAAGTCTGGAATCCTCCGAAACCGCATCCCATTCATCTGTAAGAGAAAATGCCACCTTGAGATCCTGATTCTGAGCCATGGCAACTGTCACGAAGGGCTGTGGAAGGATGGCAATCTGTGAAGGATCGTTTCCGAGAGCTGCTGCAATCTCTGTTGATTCCGATTTGAACTGAACATCGCAATCTGTGACCTCATTTTTATTGAGGAGATAGTTGAGTGCATACTCCGGTGTTGCACCCTGACCTGTTGAAAGCACTGTCTTGCCGGAAAGATCCTTAACGCTCTTAATGTTTTCATCTCCCGTAATGCAGTAAAGCACACCCAGAGTGTTGATGTCCAGGACGCTGACTCCCTGATTAGTCTTGTTGTAAGCAATAGCTGCAAGGTTTGCAGGAATGAGTGCTGCATCGAGATCTCCTGATACGAGCTTTCCGAGAATAACATCCGGCTGTGTCTGCATCTCAAAGAGATATCCGCTCTTGTCTCCCTTTTCCACCTCATCCATAAGGTTAACGAGTCCCATGGTAGTTGGTCCTTTAAGTGAACCTATCTTCATGGCACCTTCAGATGTATCACCGATGGTCTCTGCCTCGGCTGCGCTTTCCTTTGCAGCCTCTGTCTCTGCTGCCTTGCTGCTTTCAGCCTCAGTCGCAGCTTCTGTACCTGTTTCTTTAGCTGCTTCTGTTGCAGCTTCTGTTGCTGTTTCCGCAACTGCTGTTGTCTCCGTCAAAGTCTCTGCCGCTGTTGCAGCTTCGGTTGCTGTCTGTGTGCTGCTGCCGCAGCCTGTGAGCAGGGCACCGACTGCCATTGCAGCCAGCATTTTCCTTAAAAAAACTTTCTTTTTCATGATTTTCCTCCCCAATGCCGGCGGATTTTCCACCTGCATTCTGATATCGGACGCCGGAAATGAACGGTCTCCTATGTCAGTTGTTAAATTTAATGTAATTAGCAGATATTATATTTCAATTGACGTGTGGTATCAAGATAACCTTCCTTCATTTAATGCTCTGTTAGAAATACAAAATCTTTTAAATTCCTCTTTTCGGCATAAACAGTAACTCATCATATATATTTACATCAAAAGAAAAGGTCTGCCCCCCCGCAGGACAGACCTTTCAATGTATTAAAATACTCCTTCTCCTCTTTGTATTTAAAACTCTTTCTCCTCTTTAAGAGCTTTGATAGCATTGAGATGAACTATGTCGTTATGCTCCTGAGTCTTTGAATCAAGTGTGAGCATGAACTTCGGATAGTTATCCCTGATGCTGTCAAGTGCCGCATATTCTACCTGCTCTCTGTACGGATCAGCGGTAGTCAATGCAAACTTGATATATCTGAAGTTTGTAAGTACAAACTCCGGTTCTTCTGCCGCTTCTTCTATCTCTTCTTCTATCTCTTCTTCTACCAGGTCATCTGGATCTTCTGCATATTCAGCAGCCCCCTCAAAGATTTCATCATCAACTTCGATGGTTTCCTTTTCTGCTTTGAATTCTGCTTTTATCTCCGATACCGACCCCTCATCAGTATCGAATCCTTCATTTGTAACAGCATTTTGAGATTTTGCATCACTTGGTTCCTCTGTTCCGGCTTCACTTTCTGTAGAGGACTTCTTCTTCGAATCGAGATACTCGGCAAGTGCTCCCGACATGGAGCTTGCCACCGCTGCTTCATCATCAACTCTTACAGAAATATTGATATCCTTCTCACCGGAAGCTGATGCGGCTGCCATGGCCGCCGCACTTCTGCTGGCTTTGAACTGTCTGATACGCTCTGTGATAGAGTTCCTGGTCACTTCCTGAGCCACTACCTTGTTGTCCTTTGACCCGCTCTTTGTCTTTTCAGACTTAGCAGGCTTTGCATCTTCCGTATCATCCTTCATGCTGAGCTGATCTGCATTGACCATGTCTGCCAGCACGAAATCACACTCTTTCTTTCCGATTCTTCCGGTTGAGATATTGTACTCACGGCTCCTAAGATACATATAGATGATATTCTTCATGACCAGGCTGTAGTCAATCTTTGAATCGGTCTTTCTCGCAAAATAGAATCCCAAATCTGTAAGATAATATCTCTGATCGCCTTGAAGCTCCTTCTCGGTCTTTATATCAAAACGGTTGCATCTGTATACGAGTTTTGCCTTTTCCAGAAGCTCCAGGTACCGTTCAAGAGTCTCGCGCTTCACAGGGATCCTGACATAATTTCTGAAATAATCTGTCAGTCTCGTCATGCTGATACTTTCACCGAAGCTGTCAATGATATACTCCTCAACCTGTTTGAAGTAGACCACATGACGTATCTTCTCCATTTTGGCTATATCCTTCTTGAATATATCTTCAAGAACAGCGAGAATGTACTTCTGCTTCTCTTGTGCATTATCACACTGAAGAACCTTCGGAAGTCCACCGTCATGCACGAAACGGCCAAACTCCAATAAAGGATTCTCCTCCTTCTTCATACCCATGAAGTCTTTCATGCCTTCATACTCTGCATAGGAAAGCGGGAATATCTCGAATACCTTGTAATGATTCTCGAATTTCTGCCTGAAGCTGTCACTCAAAAGGTATGAGCTTGAGGCCGAAAGAAAAATGGAATACCTTCCTTCCTTGTACAGAGTCTCGATAAGAGTTTCGAAATCATCTATCAGCTGTATCTCATCTATGAAAAGATAGATCGTTCCTTCCTTGGATGGTACCATCTTTTCCTTGATGGCTATACGAAGCTTCTCAATGTTCTTAATGTTTCTGAACTCCTTCGTATCAAGATCTATGTGAATAAGATTCACTGCAGCATTGCCCCTCCAGCGGAGCTCATTGATGATCATCTCCATCATGCAGGTCTTACCACAGCCTCTTATTCCGGTCAGGACTTTTATGAGCTCTTTGTCTTGATAAAACTCACGGATTTTTTTCAGAAAATACTGTCTCTTGTATAGTTTCATAGCTGCCTCCTCATCCTCCCTTGAATCTACAGCTCTTTTATGGGGTAATATTTTGCTGTTTTCTTGAATTATAACCTCAATCCGGAAGGCCGTCTATATTTAAAAAGCATCTTTTTGTACTATTTTCATATATTTTTATTACGATTGAATATAATACTGTTAACTTTGACTGTTACTTTGTACTACAAGTAATATCAAGCAATAATGCGGTATAACCAAACAGCGTATTATCCTTATTTTTTATCTATTTTGTCGGATTTTTACGTATCTATAATCCCCCCTATATTCCCCCGTGTGCCTCTGTCAGTTATATTATCTGCATAAAAACGAAAGAATGTTCAAAATTAAAGAGGGTAAATAACAGATTATTTCTGCTTTTACCCTCTTACTTTTTCATTTCTTTTCTCTTACTTTTATTTTATTTTCGCCATACAGGCCCTACATATAGGAAAGGCCACTCCTCCGACCACATTACCAAGTGTAATGGCCAGAAGTCTCATCACTGCCCCGGAGCTCCACATATCAGCTGCAGAGAAATAGAACATATCTGCCACACAGTGTTCATATCCGCAAAGAATAAATACCATCACGCCGAAGAACAGCGCCAGATATTTGCCTGTCTCATGGGGTATATTGCCGTATCCTTCAACCGCTATATAAATAAGCATGTTACAGAAGATACCAAGTATAAAAAGGCTTATAAGGCTGTCAGAAAGCTTTGTTTCGCATAATGCTGCCGCTTTCACGTCTATACCGGAAATTCTGGTAAATGACACCAGCTTCGCCACAAGGCTTGTTCCAATCAGGTTGCCGATCCAGATAACCGGAAGTCCCAGGGCATAGGCCCTGTCATTTTTCAGCACATAACACACCTTTCCGGTAAAAAGATGAAAACCCATGCTGCAGATAACAAAAAGTCCGGTTGTAAAGAAAAATGATCCTGCAAGCTTGTCATCCAAAGACAAAAATACAACGCCGCCTATCCCTATACATATTCCGGCCAGCACAGCCGAGATCAATGTTTTAATGTAATTCATTACGTTCTCCATTTCTTTGTATACAGTGTGCTAAGATTAGCATACAATTTTCTCATAATCCAGCGTAAAACACACTTTCAGGGGGATGGTATTTAGCTGTGTTTTCGGATAAATACTGACCCGATAATATGTTTTTATTCTATATAAGAAGTCTAATGCTTATGTTATTAAATCATTTCAGATAATTTACCCATATATAATCAGGCGAATCCGCTTTTCGCTTAATATCTCCCTCTTATACTGCAGCCTACCGTTCTGCCGGCTAAAATCCTATACTCTCGTTTCATCTGAAATCCTTATATTTCAATGCTTTTTTGTCATACGGTTTGTATGTTCCGTTTCTATTCATTTCAGTATGGTTTGATAAATAATTGCTCCCTTTTTTCGGGTCCTGTGTTTTAAAGAAAAATATTCTGATGGAATTCTGCCGCTGTCTGTTTTAGAATAACCGATGTATTTTTCGTCTTTAATATTTTTACGCTATTAAAATAGTGTGTTTTGATACGAAAAAGCAAAATTTGATGAAATCCTGCGGTTTTTGGACTTATTTCAACGAAATCTACTGAAAGATATTTTTTTACCAAAAACATTTGTTTTCGCTTATTTCCGGAAAATTCAGCCGATTTTCGGGTTTTACACCTAAGCCCCGACTTAAAAACGCTAAAAAGGCAGGATTTATATGAGGCTGCTTTCACCGAAAACCGGAGAAACTCACCTTAAATAATCCATGATTTTTTACTTTCTAAGACGCGCACTAAGTTTTAGAGTAATGATAATCAAATATTTTGACCGTTTACTTTTCATTTTTTCAGTGCATAATCTTACGTTTACAAAAAGCTCTATTCTATCCTCTTCGAGACATCCGGTTTTTTTGTTATTCGAATTTTTATCCCACGTTAAATTTCATTTTTTCAAGCATTTTCAAGGGATTATCCCTCTAACATTTAGCTCCGGGTGATTATCTTCCCTAGATCCAAAAAGAATAATTATTTAACTCTTTATAAATACTCTTAATTAATAGCATTTTTACAAGGCCTGAAATGAAGCGTTCACAAAGTTCTAAAAGTCTATATTCCGGGAACAGGTCCTTATCCACCGTTAATGCCATCTTAATTTCACTGATCCCCGAAAATTTTCAACATCCATGGCACAAAATCGTAAGCTGTACAGTATTACGCCTTAAACAAATGCATTTTCTTAATTTTGTGCTGATACAGGCAATATTTAATTATTTTGCCTCTTTTGTCCTTTTCTGTGCCCATTACCTG
>Ga0256404_1012096_pt1 | contig 11320 bp, 11 predicted proteins | sample RumenRJG_01DNA_FD_185990 | JGI IMG/M metagenome (GOLD analysis project Ga0256404, IMG submission 185990) | Bovine rumen microbial communities from Lethbridge, Alberta, Canada - RJG_01 | ecosystem: Host-associated > Mammals > Digestive system > Stomach > Rumen | place: Canada: Alberta | collected... | reverse complement strand
CTCCTCACTTACTGAGAACCAGATGTCCTCAGCAGTAGTATCAGTATTCATATTCCTGGTGCTCTACGCATTTGATGACTCTGCACTGGATAAGCTCAACAGCAATTCCTTCTTCAGCAAGGTATTCAAGGTAGGCACAAGAGAAAAGATGCTGGACTTCCTTTCTCATCTGTCCATGCGGTCAAGATATACCGAATTCACCAAGGGTGTATTCAGTCTTTCAAGTATAGTATTCTTCCTTAGCATCGTTTTCCTCTTCAACTTCTTCACAGTAAGAGTTTTAGAGAAGAAACGCTGGGCATGACCTCATCATGAAAGGAAGGTATGATAAGTATGAAGAAAACTGAAAACGAGGATATCAAAACAGGCGGCAGCACCGAGACAAAAAGCTCCGGTGCCATGAAGAAGGTCAAGTATGGTTCAATGTCGCTGATAACTATAGCGATCGTAATAGCTATAGTTATAGTTGTGAACATAATGGCATCACTTATGGAAAAGCGCAGGCCCATGAAGCTGGACCTCACTGCCGACAACAGATATGACCTCAGCGACGAGACTATAGACGTGCTGAAAAACCTTGACGAGGATGTTGAGATACTTATTACAATGCCCCGTACAGATTTCGATGCAATGGCTGAACAGGCAAATTACAGCTACCAGCTCTATTTCCGTATGTACTACGGCATTGAGCCTGAGCCCCTTGACTTCCCCTACGAGATGATACCGATAATCCTTGACAAGTACGAGATGTACTCCAAGCAGGGTGACGGCAAGGGCGAAGTAAAGGTAAAGTACGTCAACCTCAGCACAGACCCTGATGCTATCTCAAAGTACACCAAGTACTATAACGGTGAGATAACAAAGAACAGTATGGTATTCTACTCCGGAGAGAATGTAAAGGTCCTCACCGAGTCCGATATCAATAACATGATAACTGCCGATGCTGCGGCTGCACAGAATCAGTCCGTATCACTGGTATTCGCAGGTGAGAGCATAATCACCTCACAGATAATGAACGTCACCGACTCACATATCGTAAAGGTTGCATTTGCTGACAAGATGAACGGCAGCAATATCTACCGTGAGGACTATTCAGAGGTAGTCAGCACACTGAAGGATGAGCTCCTTGCAAAGAACGGCTACGACTGCACAGAGATAGACATTGCCAAGGACGAGCTTGACACAGAGCTCTATGATATGGTAGTCATCCCTATGCCGCAGAACGATTTCAGCGATGCAGTCATAGATTCTCTCGGAGACTTTATGTACAACTCCGAGAACTACGGCAAAAATATGCTTTACATCCCTGACCTTGCCGCTACAAATCTCACAAATATCGACGAGTTCCTTGCAGACTGGAGCATACAGGTCGAGCCCTGGATACTGGGTGACCCCAACGCTATGGGCAAGCCCACAAGCATCGTGCTCAGTATTGCAGACGAGGAGTCTGTAGGAGCTATCCCCAACGACTCACTGCCTATAGTTGCTCCGTATTCAAGAGAAATATCCATTCTCTCCAAGAACAACCAGTGCGTGACTACAGCGGTTCTGAAGTCATCTTCAATGTCTGCACCCTACAGCGCACTCTCAGATGACGCCGCTCCTTCAACTGATATGGGCGAGAGAAATGTAGTTGTAAAGTCCACAAAGGAGCATGGAGTTCAGTTCGATGTATTCCGCAGCAATCTCCTTGTAGTGGGAAGCTCAATGTTTACAGACAAGGAGCTTATAGTCCAGTCCAGCACCTACAACAATGCAAATGTACTGCTGAACATACTCAATACTATGACCGGCAAAGAGACAGGTGTTGTTATCCCTGAAAAGGCTCTCCAGCACGCAGTCATAGCACCTACAGCAAAGCAGAGCAACGGCATAGTGGCAATTATTGTTGCTATCCCTGTTATCGTTGCACTGATAGGTATAGTTGTTCTGATAAGGAGAAAGAATCGATGAAAAAACAAGTCAAGGGTATCATCGGTCTGGGAGCAGTCCTTGCCGTTCTCGGCGGAGGACTTGCTTTCCTTAAACTCACTGACGACACCGGCAGCGACAGCTCCGATACATCCTCAGCATCCGCAGACCCAATGGTCACAACAGCAGCTCAGGGCGCAGGCATAGTTCTTGTGGAGGATACCACTGCACTGCCTGTTCCTCTGGACCAGGCTCCCAAGGGCGATGACCATATGCACGCTGTAGAGGGCGTAGTCAAGAGCGTCGATATTGTCAACAGCACCGGCGAGCTCCACGTTGTAAGAGGAGCGGACAAGGAGGACGGTACCCCAGGATATACGCTCAAAGGCTACGAGGACGTTACTTTAGACCTCTCAGTGAATACCATACCCAACAACGCAAACGGACTTGTGTCCGCATCTGTTATCGAGGAGAACTGCCAGGACCTTTCAAAGTTCGGCCTTGAGGACCCGGAAATAACTGCGGTGCTCACCTATGAGGACGGAGTCGTAAGAAAGTATTATGTGGGCATAAAGAACCCCGCATCCACAACTGAGACCTATTTCATGGTGGACGGCAGCAATACTGTTTATACCGTAAATAACTCATCTCTGGCAAACTACTACAAGTCAGCAGAGGATTTCATCAGCAGGACTATACTTGAAGCTCCTGAAAGCACTGATGACTATCCCATAGTCAACGAGCTGGATATAGTCCGTGACGATATAGACTATGATATGGTCATAAAGTACGGCGAGAACAGTGATGATGAAAAGTCAGGCGGGACCTCAGCTACACATGAACTTGTTGAACCTGTACACGCATTCCTTACTGTGGAGCGTTCAACAGACGTCGTTACCGGTATGTTCGGACTTACAGCCGATGACCTTTATAAGGTACACTGCACAGAGGCAGACATTGCAGGCGCAGGACTCAGCGAGCCATTCTGCAAGGTAACAATGGCCTGCGGAGACGGCAATACCTACGTACTGCTCATCAGCGAGGTCTTTACTGAGAATGAGAACGAGAGAAAATGCTATGTTATGCTTGAAGGCGGCAATATCATCTATACAATATCCGCTGATAAGCTGAAATGGCTCACATTAAAGCCTATCGACATAACCTCCCGACTCATAATAGCCAACTATGTATGGTATATCGACAAGATAACATATAAGTGCGGAGACAGCATAAATGAGTTTGAGATATCCCCCAAGGACGATACAAAGGACCGTTACTACAGCGATGCTTCTGATTTTAACGTAACACGCAACGGGAAGGCCTTTGATCCTGAAAGATACAGACAGCTCTATTCCTTCCTGCTCAAGGCAAATGGTGAGGACTTCGCACTTGATGAAGAGATACCTGCCGGTGAGCCTATGGTATCTATAGACCTTAACGACAATTACCTCAACGAGAAGCATTCAATACAATTCTACGATTACTCCGCTATGACAACACTTATTGTTGTTGACGGCGAACCTAAATTCTTCGGCTCCAAGTCCTATGCACAGACTCTTGTGGACAACATCAAAAAGCTCGACACCGGAGAAGAATACGTTCTTACATGGAAATAAACAGGAGCGCAGTGCCACGCTGAAAACGCTCCGGAAACGGAGGAAAAAATGAACGACAGATTTTTTATGTACAAGGGCTATCCGCTGGTAAGAAAGGGCAATGAGCTCTATTACGGATATATGTCAGACCCCTTTGTTATATGGATACAGGTCATAGCAACTAACGATGACAAGTCAGCGAAGAAGGTAAGGGTGGTGCAGATGGCTACCAAGACAGACGACCCCATGAAGGCATTCGTAAAGAACACCGAGAAGGAATGCGGACTTTACGAGGCACTCGACATTGCTAATGTATGGCTTGAAAAGGCTCTCGCTTAATAACGGAATATAGGACGCACATTTAAGTGCGTCCTTTTTTGTACAGTTAAAATTGGTTAAAAATAAAATAAAAGTTCTGTCCCTCTTGACTTTTGCGAAGATATGTTCTATAATAATAATCACAAGGAATAGAACATTTGTTCATCGCTGCTTTTTTTCTCCCTTAATTATCAAATATACAGTTATCTGCCGAAAGGGGGACTCCCACAATGAAAGAACTATTGAACTGCTATCAGGAAAGCCGTGCTAAGGTCCTGGACCGTATACATCAGCTCACAAGTCAGAGAAATGCGCTGAGAGCTAAGGGCGATATTGCCGGAATAGCCGAGCTTGACCTGGAAAGAAGGATAAAGCTGCTCTACACAGAGCACGAGGAACTCTCGGACATCGTCAGGCATCTTGACGGATATGTGAGGAGGGCGGAAGAACGTGTCGAAACGTGAGACATATTCCGACTCCTTCACAGGAGCCGCCGATAAGGGCATAAGAGCCATACTTGAGACCTCTGATGATGAGGAGATACCTGCACAGCGTCTCAGGAGAGTACTGTTAAAAGTTATAAATAATGAGCTTACACCGAGACAAAAGGAAATAATTATGTTATACTATTTTAAGGGGATGGATACGCTCCATATCGCCGAAAGACTCGGCATCACTCCACAGGCAGTATCAGCGGCAATGTCAAGAGGACGGCTGCGGATATACCGGATACTGCAATACTACATTTAGAGGATAATATCATGGATACACCTATATATGATTTTCTGAGAAGCTACGCCAGTGCCGGCGGAGTAAGAGGGCATATGCCCGGCCACAAGGGACGCTCTCCGGTGCCTGAGCTGGAATGGCTTTACAGATATGACATAACCGAGATATACGGGGCGGACAGCCTTTTTGAGGCGGACGGCATTATCGCAGAGTGCGAGAAAAAATTTTCAGCACTTTATGGTACTGCCGGGACTGTCCTCTCTGCCGGAGGTTCTACTCTGTGCATACAGGCAATGCTGACCATTATGAAAAGAGAAGGCCGCAAAGTCATAGCGGCAAGGAACGTTCACAGAGCATTTCTCAATGCTGCTGCTCTGCTGGACCTGGACATACAGTGGGCGCCGATGAAGTACAGCTCCGGACTGCTCTCAGGTCAGCTCGACCTTGAAGTAACGGAAGAGCTGCTGAGACAGGGGACACAGGCGGCCTGCGTGTATGTCACATCTCCGGATTACACCGGCGCTATGGCTGATATACCGGAGCTTAGCCGGATATGCGAAAGATACGGCGCAAGGCTCATCGTTGACTGTGCTCACGGAGCACATCTGGCATTCATGCCGGAGAATATGCACCCCATTGCCCTGGGAGCCGATATGTGCTGTGACTCAGCACACAAGATGCTCCCGGCTCTTACAGGAGCTGCACTGCTCCATACCTCACGGCCGGAGTACGCAGCTCAGCTCAAACAGGCAATGAGCCTGTTTGCCAGCACAAGTCCCTCATACCCGATAATGCTCTCACTGGACCTGTGCTGCAAATACATAAGCGAGGATATTCGCAGAGACATCAGCCGTGGACTTGCGTATATCGAAAGATTCAGAGGAAATTTCAGGGACAGACTTGCTTTTGCCGAAGGCGAGCCCTTCCACATAACCGTAAAAGCTGCCGAGTCCGGCCTTGACGGCCTTGACCTGGCACAGAAGCTCAGGGAGTCCGGAACTGAGTGCGAGTATGCAGACAGAGACCTGGTGATACTTCTCATGTCGCCCTGGTCAGAGGAAGAGGACTTCCTCAGGATGACCTCTTCCATGGAAAAGGCCATGGAAACGGCAGAGAGGAGAGCTCCGGAAACTCCTGAGTTCCGGTATGACATACCGGTGAAGCGGATGTCTGTCCGGGAGGCAGTATTTGCTGATTCTGAGGTCATACCGGTCGGGGAGTCACTTGGACGTATCTGCGGAGCTGTGCAGGTGCCCTGTCCGCCGGCAATACCAATAGCTGCCAGCGGAGAGAAAATAGACCGGGAATGCATAAATATTTTCAAAAGGTATGGAATTAAGAACGTAAATGTGGTAAAATAAATATACCTCCGGTCTGTCCGGAGGGCCAACTACACCGAGATCAAGGTCAATGAAATGAATGATAGAATTTTTGGAAATGAACAGGTCATATCCACAATGGAGGCTATGGCCGCAAGCGGCAGAACTGCCCATTCTATAATACTTTACGGCGAGAAAGGCACCGGAAGGCGGACTATTGCCGGGTACTACGCACAGCTACTTATGTGCCGGGATAAAAGGGACGGCAAGCCCTGCGGTGTCTGCCCGACCTGCCGGACCATTGCGGAGAGGAGTAACCCGGATGTGTTCTATCCTCAGCACAGCGGCAAGCTGGGAGGATATTCAGTCGAGACCATATCAAACGTGGCCCGTGATGCCTATGTCAAGCCGAATAACAGCAGCGGAGCGAAGGTGTATATCTTCACCGACTGTGACAATTTCGACATACGTCCACAGAACAAGCTGCTGAAACTCATCGAGGAACCGCCGGATTATGCCTATTTCATATTCACCGCAAGGGCGAGGGCGGCCTTCCTTGCAACTATAATATCAAGGTGCGTCTGCTTTGGAGTCTCACCCTGTACGGAGTCTGAGACAGAGGAGGCTCTGGAGCTCAGAGGGACTTCTCCGGAGGACATCCGCCGTGCAGTGGACTGTTTTCACGGGAATATCGGCAGATGCCTCGATTACCTCTCAGACGAAGAGCTCCGCAGCAGGGTGGATTTGACAAAATCTCTTGCAGATAGTATAATAAGAAGAGATGAATACAGTCTTAATTCCATTATATTCCCTGTCAGCCGTGAGCGCAGGGACTGCCGGGAGGTACTGGCCATGCTGGACCTGCTTGTCAGGGATGCCGCAGTACTTCTGAAATCACCGACTGCGCCTGTTATAGGCTGCTACCGTGACGGCGCCCAGCAGCTTGCCAGAAAACTCACAGCAAGGCAGGCTATCCTCATACACAACCACATCGAAAGGGCAAAACGTGCTATAGATAGCAATGTGAGTATGCCGCTGGTGCTGGCTGCACTGTGTGCGGATATAATGGATACCTGATAGCATAAAGGAGCTTTTATGAAAGAAATAGTAGGAGTACGCTTCAAAAGCGTTGGAAAAATATACTACTTCTCCCCCGGCGATATAGATGCCAGAGTGGGAGACCATGCCATTGTGGAGACCGTCAGAGGTGTGGAGTGCGGAGAGGTCGTTATTGCAAACAGGCAGATAGATGATGACCAGATATCTTCCCCGCTCAAACCTATAATAAGGATAGCTACCCCTGCGGACATGAAGACCGTTGAGCGCAACAAGGAGCGTGAAAAAGAGGCCTTTGCAGTATGCGAGGAGAAGATTGCCTTCCGCAAGCTGAAAATGAATCTTGTGGACGTTGAGTGTACCTTCGACAACAACAAGCTGCTCTTCTACTTCACTGCTGAGAACCGTGTGGACTTCCGTGAGCTGGTCAAGGACCTTGCCGCAGTGTTCCGCACACGTATCGAGCTGCGCCAGATAGGAGTCAGAGACGAGGCAAAGATACTGGGCGGCCTTGGAATATGCGGAAGAGAATTCTGCTGCAAGGGCTATATGGGAGACTTCCAGCCTGTATCCATAAAAATGGCCAAGGAACAGGGACTCTCCCTGAATCCTACCAAAATATCAGGTACCTGCGGCAGACTCATGTGCTGCCTCAAAAACGAGCAGAATGCCTACGAGGCACTGCTGAAAATAACTCCTAAGGTCGGTGCTATAGTAGTCACTCCGGACGGCGACAAGGGCAGAGTTGAGGATGCGAACCTCATTACCGGAAAGCTCAGGGTAAAAACTGAGAAGTCAGAGGTCCCTGTGACCCTGGACAGGAGCGAGGTAAAGCTGCTGAAGGACGGAAACATCAAGCTCAACAAGGACGAGCTAAAAGCTCTCAAGAACCTTGAGGATAAGTGATGCAGTCTAAGGTGAATTACGGCAGGATGCTGGACGATAAGCTCCGTGAGCTGGAAAGCTCCGGAGAGAAGCCCTCACTGCTGCTCCATGCCTGCTGTGCTCCGTGCAGCAGCCATACACTTACATATATCGCAGAGAGGTTCCGCATCACCCTGTATTTCTATAATCCCAATATCGCTCCGGAGGAGGAGTACTCCTTCCGCAGAGACGAGCTGAAAAGGCTCGTAAGGGAAATGGGTCTGGATATAGAGGTGCTGGAGGAGACGTATGACCCTGCACCTTTCTATGAACTGGCAAAGGGTCTGGAGGACCTTCCGGAGCGTGGAGAGAGGTGCCGGAGATGTATAGAGCTGCGGCTCCGTGCGGCGGCTGCAAAGGCCGCAGAGCTCCGCTGTGACTATTTTACTACCACTCTGACGATAAGTCCCCACAAGGACTGCACCTTTATAAATGAGTGCGGAGGTCGTATCTCAGAGGAGACTGGAGTACCATACCTCTTCTCAGACTTCAAGAAGCACGACGGCTACAAGCACTCCATAGAGCTTTCAAGGCAGTACAGTCTGTACCGTCAGAACTACTGCGGCTGCGTTTTCAGCAGGAGAAAGGCTCAGGAAAGAGAGGAAGATGCCTGATATGGGCAAGGAAGCAAAGACCAACGCAATGCGTTTTCTGGATAAGAACAAGATAGCCTACACTGTGCAGACCTACCAGTGTGACGAGTTCATCGACGGTATACATACAGCCGAAAAGCTGGGACAGCCTCTTGAAGAGACGTTCAAGACACTTGTTGCTCATGGAAAGTCAGGGGAGTATTACTGCTTCCTGCTGCCGGTAGCTCAGGAGCTTGACCTTAAAAAGGCTGCCAGGAGCGTAGATGAGAAGTCTGTGGAGCTCCTTCATGTGAAGGACATCACAAAGGTCACCGGTTACGTCCGGGGAGGCTGCACTCCCATTGGCATGAAGAAACAGTTCATGACAGTTATCCACAGCTCCGCAGAGCCGATGGAGCTCTTCTATATGAGCGGCGGCCGGATAGGTACACAGATAAGGCTCTCGCCTTCAGAGCTTGTAAAGGCAATACGTGGAAAATTCAGTGATATAATCGCTGAACAGGAATAATAAAAAGGACACCTGCACAGGTGTCCTTTTGTTATTCATCAATAGTTGCCGGAGGTGTCCTCCAGGAGCTTGAACTCGATGTTGTAATAGTCGATGTTCCCGTCCTTGTCAACGTGGGCACAGGTAGCAGGTACCTTGTCGCCGGCACCGTACTGGGAGCTGATAGTATCGTAGAATTCATCATAGGTGCGGACTGACTTGCCGTTTATCTCGGTGATAAAGTCACCCTCCTTGAGCTCGGTATTCTTTATATCGGAATCATCGCTGATACTGTCGATATAAATGCCATAGAAGTCCTCAGGTACCGGGTAGCCGAGAGCGGCCTCGATAGCGTCCATCTTGGACTGAGATGACATATCTATGAGGGTGATGCCTATCCTGAAACGTCCGCTGACGTAGCCGTTGTCAACAAGTTCTTCGAGTATGGGCACTGCCTCGTTGATAGAGATAGCAAAACCAAGTCCCTCAAATGATGAGCTTACATACTTGGAGGATGTTATGCCGATGACCTGACCGTACATATTTACCAGAGCTCCGCCGGAGTTTCCGGGGCTGATGTCTGCATTTGTCTGGATGCAGTCCATTTCAAATCCGGTGCTGTCACTTCTTATTTTTCGGTTGACTGCGGAAACAATGCCGTCAGTGACAGTACTTGAAAGGTTCGCAGGGTTGCCGATAGCGATGACCTGTTCACCTACGATAGTCTCGTCGGAGTCTCCGAGGGTGGCAGGCTGGAGAGAAACTCCGTCTACCTTTATAACAGCGATGTCGGTCTTGACATCTCTGCCGATTATCTTAGCCGGATAGACCTTTTCGTCAACAGTGTGGACAGTGTGATAGCCGTCAGCTCTGAGCACGTGGGCATTTGTAACGATATAACCGTCCTCAGAGAGAACGACACCTGAGCCTGTGCCGATGTAGTCCTCACTTTTTTCGTCAAGGGCATTTTCGTAGGTATATATTTCTACGATAGAGGGCCTTACCAGTGCGGCAACGCCTTCCGGGGTATACTTTCCGTTCTCATCCTTGAAGTTATCCGGGTCATTTGCGCCGTCAGGCTTGGACTCACGGTAGAAGATTATCTGCTTTGCATCTACCAGCTTGTCGATAGCCTCCTTGCTGTGGGTGAGGTCATATATGATGCCGAACACAGCCACAGCAAAGGAACCGATGATAAGTATGAGGAAGAGGGCTATAGCTGCTGCCTCGCCTCTGCTGCGGTTCTTTTTCTTTTTCGGGGCGCCGTAGCCTTCCTCCTGATGTTCAAGCTCCTCAAAGCCTATCGGCTCGTACATGAAGTCATCATAGCGTGGCTGGACCGGCCTGCCGTAACCGTTGTTGAAGTTTGGCTGACCGTATCCCGGAGGAGGCGGAGGAGGATTCTGGCCGTAGCCGAATGGTCTCTGGGGCTGACCGTATGGGGGACGGCCATAGTTCATATTTCCGTTATACATACCGCCGCCTGCGGGACCTCCGAACTGTACGGGACCGTTCTGCGGCGGAGGGGGCACGTTCTGAGCAGGTTCCTTTTCGTGCTGAGGAACGTATCCGTCCTGGCTTGTACTGTTATCGTAGTTGTCTCTTTCGTCCATAAAAGCTCCTTTCGCCCGTTACTCCGCCTGCTTTGGCTCGGCTTTTTTCTTTTCTCCGGACTTTTCACGGAGTTCGGGTATCTGTATCTGGAATTCAGTATATTCGCCGTAAACGCTCTTTACGACGATATGTCCCTTGTGGAGGTGGACTATCTTTCTGGAAATGGAGAGACCCAGTCCCAGTCCGGTAGCGTCCTTTCCACGGGAGGAATCAGTCTTGTAGAAACGGTCGAATACCTGCTGTATCTCCTCTTCGGTGAGGCCTTCACCGGTATTTCTGATGCCAATGGTGTTGATGCCGTCGGACTTATCGAAGGTAAATGAGAGAGTTCCGCCCTTGTTGACGAATTTCACTGCATTTTCCACGATATTGTAAATTACCTGCTGCATGAGGTCCTGGTCAACTACAGCCACAAGTCTGTCGCTGTCAAGGCCTTCCACTTCAAGACCTTTTTCCTCGATACGTTTTTCAAACATGAGGACAGTCTGGATGACCAGGTCAGTGAGGTTGGTCTCCTTGAAGTTTGGAGTCATAGTACCGGACTCAAATCGGGTCATATTGAGCATTGAAGAAATGAGTATCCTCAGTCTCTGCATCTCCTTGGACACCAGCACCAGGTACTCGTTTTGTCTTGACTTTGGGATAGTGCCGTCGAGGATGCCTGAAACGAAACCGCTGATAGTGGTCATAGGAGTCCTCAGCTCGTGAGAGACATTGGCAATAAAGGTCTTTGAAGTTTGCTCACTGTTCTCAACGTCTGAGGCAAGAGCGTTG
>Ga0256404_1012095_pt1 | contig 11323 bp, 9 predicted proteins | sample RumenRJG_01DNA_FD_185990 | JGI IMG/M metagenome (GOLD analysis project Ga0256404, IMG submission 185990) | Bovine rumen microbial communities from Lethbridge, Alberta, Canada - RJG_01 | ecosystem: Host-associated > Mammals > Digestive system > Stomach > Rumen | place: Canada: Alberta | collected... | reverse complement strand
AAGTCGGTGACTATAGAGATGAGGTCACACCTGTTCCCATGCCGAACACAGAAGTTAAGCTCATCATCGCTGAAAATACTTGGCTGGTAACGGCCCGGAAACATAGGTCGTCGCCGACATTGGATATGCACCATTAGCTCAGATGGTAGAGCAACTGACTCTTAATCAGTGGGTCCTGGGTTCGAGTCCCCGATGGTGCACTCGGTATTTAACTGCTCGTAAAAATCATTAAAAATCCTTGTGCTCGCAAGCGCAAAGCTCACACAGGATTTTTAAGATTTTTATCGTCGCATTTAAAAACCTTGCGAGTTTGCTTCGCAAATTCTGAATGAAACAAGGTTATTGTTTTGTAAAATTAAAGCAAGGCCCGTTGGTCAAGCGGTTAAGACTCCGGCCTCTCACGCCGGCGACGGGAGTTCGATTCTCCCACGGGTCATTTTTAATCTGCCTTGACCATATTGGGCAGAACGGATACAAGCTATAAATCAATATGGCTTGTATATTTTTTTAATATGGACCATTAGCTCAGTTGGTTAGAGCAACCGGCTCATAACCGGTCGGTCCAGGGTTCGAGTCCCCGATGGTCCATTATATTTAGGGGTATAGCTCAGCTGGTAGAGCAGCGGTCTCCAAAACCGCGTGCCGAGGGTTCGAAACCTTCTGCCCCTGCCAAAAACGCCGTAAACGTTGTGTTTGCGGCGCTTTTTTTGTTTATAAAATATAGCTGCATGATCCCTGACTTATAAGGAGCTGTGACACTATGATCTATCCTTTTCTTACCACAGATCAAAAATAATTATTTTCCCCCCCTTGACTTTTTAAAAAGTATGTAGTATAATGCGTATATAGGCAGTATACTGCATAATAAGGAGAAGGGTATGTACGATTTTGAAAACATGGATCAGCGGCTTATCGCTTATGTAAATATCTTTATCTGTGCCAACCGCTTGCAGGCGATAATGGATTCGGGATTTGAGGATATAACCGCAAAACAGTGGCTTGCGATAACGATGATAGACGCTTTTCCCGAACCGCCAACGCTTAAACAGATATCCGATCTTTCGGGTGTAACGCACCAGAGTATGCGCCAGATAGTTGACAGGCTCATCGCTAAGGGCTTTCTTAAAGTCGTTCCCGACAAAAAGGACAAAAGGGCGATCCGCCTTGTTAAGACCGAGGCTGCCGAGCATCTTCGTACTAAAAAGGACGGGCAGGATCAGCGGTTTGTGTTCAGGCTTTTTGAGTGCCTGACTGAGGAGGAGACCGATGTCTATTGCTCTGCTCTTGCAAAGCTGTGCGACAGACTCAGTGAACTCAAAGAAGAGAACGAGGGGTAAAAAAAGGGGAGAGTGCATGAAAACAATAGTTGCATACAAGTCAAAATCGGGCTACACAAAGAGATATGCCCAGTGGATAGCCCGGGAGCTTGGGTGTGATATAAAGGAAAATCCTGAGCTTTCGAATATTATTGGATATGATACTATTATCTATGGCGGCGGTATGTATGCAGGCGGATTTAACGGAGTAAAGCTTATCACTAAAAACCTTGACAAGCTGTCGGGGAAAAAGATCGCACTTTTTGCGGTAGGTTCAAATCCTGGCAGAGAAAAGGAAATGAAGGTCTTTTGGGACAGGGTGCTGACAGCCCAGCAGCAGAAAACTATCGGATATTTCTATCTGCGAGGCGGATTTGATTTTGACAAGCTGAATGCAAAGGATAAGGTGCTTATGAAAATGCTGAAAGTCAGGCTGCAAAGAATAAAGGAGCGCACAGAGGATGAACAGGGAATGCTTGATGCATACGATACACCTGTTGATTTTTCAGACAAGAAGAATATAAGACCGCTGATAGAATTTATAGAAAAATAAACAGTAATAAAGCTTAAAAGCGCCTGTACTTTTCCGGTACAGGCGCTTTGCTGTTTAAATATGGGTATTGCAGACTCTTTTCCGCTGTGAACCTTACAGATTTTGCGGCTTGTTACAAAACAGATCTCAGGAATCAAAGAACTCTCTTCCGTCGTCTGTTATAAGCCGCTCTGATCTGGGATACTCAAAGATCATGGGGTTTTGTGCGTTTTCTTGCAGATATTTTACAAATCTGGCTGCATACCATTTAGCCATTTCAAGGTTGTGGAGCAGGTAATTGCCGCAGTTTACAGGCGACACTCCGGGGACCTCTGTGTAATTATCAACAGATTTAAAGGCGCTGAGTATCAGATCGTATATTTCCTTTGGCCGGCGATCTCCTTTCAGGATAAGATAAAATCCTGTGAGGCAGCCCATTGGCCCCCAGTAGATGAGCTGGTCCTTCCAGTTTGGATGGTTTCTCATGTATGTGGCGATAATATGCTCCAGCGAGTGCATTGCAGCGACCTCAACGCAAGGTTCGGTATTTGGTTTTGTTACCCTTATATCATAGGTGGTGACGATCTGATCTCCAAGGGTATCTACTCTGCTGGTAAAGATCCCGGGTACGATCCTGGTGTGGTCAACACAAAAGCTGGGTATTAGTTCCATAGTGTTTTTCTCCTTTCAGATCACAAAATATTACAGGCGCTTGAAAACGCCGGGTTTAGCATAAATATTACGCCTCACTTTTTAGATTATAACCTATTGTTACCCTTATGTCAAATAATTCAGCTTTGGAGGTGCATTATTTGCTCTTGACAAATTTCCAAAGAGGTGTTACAATGCCTACAAAGTAGGTAGGATAATAAAAGAAAAGGGGAAACAAGATGATATATACCGACAATGCAGCAACTACACAGCTAAGTCCCACTGTGGCGCAGACTGTTGCAGAATGTATGAACAAGGTATACGGCAACCCGTCAAGCTTGCACAGTATGGGCAAAGAGGCGGCAAAGGTGCTTTTTGAAGCAAGGCAGACCATAGCCCGGTGCATAAACTGTCAGCCCCGGGAGATATACTTTACCTCGGGAGGGAGCGAGTCGGACAATCAGGCCATACGTTCAGCTGCACACGCCGGAAAAAAGAACAATAAGCTGCACATAATCTCAACGGCTATTGAGCATCACGCTGTATTGCACACTCTGGACAGGCTTAAAACCGAGGGCTTTGAGATCCAGCTGCTGGACGTTGACCAAAGGGGATGGGTCAGCCCCCGGCAGATCGCCGATGCAATAAGAAAGGACACCTGTCTTGTCACGGTCATGTATGCAAACAACGAGATAGGGACGATACTTCCCATAAAAGAGATCGGGGAGATATGCCGCAAAAATGGAGTAGTTTTCCACACAGATGCTGTTCAGGCGGTGGGACATATCCCGGTGGATGTACAAAAGGATAATATTGATCTTTTGTCCCTGTCGGGGCATAAATTTCACGGACCAAAGGGTGTTGGGGTGCTTTTTGCACGCAAAGGGACAGCTCTTGAAAATCTTATCGACGGAGGTGCACAGGAACGTGGGAAACGTGCCGGCACGGAAAATGTTCCTGCGCTGGCAGGTATGGCTCAGGCATTAAAGGAAGCCTGCGATGAGATGCAGCAGGTTTCCCGGCAGGAGATATTGCTCCGTGACAGGATCGTCCGTGGGCTTTCACAAATACCTCACAGCTGTTTGAACGGCGACAGAGAAAACCGCTTACCCGGAAACATAAGCTTCTGTTTTGAGGGTATCCAAGGCGAGAGCCTGCTTTTAAAGCTGGATGAGAAGGGCATATGTGCCTCGTCCGGATCTGCCTGTACCTCAGGTGCGCTTGATCCGAGCCATGTGCTGCTTGCCATCGGGCGCAGCCGGGAAATAGCCCACGGCTCTCTCAGGCTTTCGCTGAGCAGATATAATACAATGGAAGAAGCAAAGTACATAATAAAGACGGTGTCTCAGGCAGTTGATTACCTTCGCAGCTTCTCGCCCCTGTGGAAGGACAAGCTGAGTGGTAAAAAGCCATTTGTCCTATGATCCGTGGGGAAGTGATCGCAGCCGAAGAACAGCAAGCATTTTTGCATCTGCTCTCACGAAAAGGGCTGAACAGATAAAAGATAAAACGGCATAAAAAGACCTGCTCTGCCGGGTGCTTTACGCACAAAGCAAAACAGGTCAGATTTTCTGAAAAAACACTCTTACTTGAATTTTACAGCTGTGCCGTAAGCCATGACCTCGGCTGCACTTGCCATAACAGCTGATGTACTGTATCGTACGCAAACGATAGCATCTGCACCCATCTGTAAAGCGCTTTCCGCCATTCTGCTGGTGGCGATATCACGAGCTTCGTCCATCATTTCAACATAAGCCTTTACCTCGCCGCCTACCAGATTTCTGATACCTGCGCCAATATCCTTACCAATGTGCTTGGACTGGATGGTGGAGCCTTTGGCTAAGCCGAGTATCTCGTATTCTTTTCCGGGGATGTTTTCTGTTGTGGTTATAAGCATTATTATTCCTCCCTTATTTATGATCCGTTCACTGAATACAGCCTTCAGTGTTTTGCCCTGATTTAAAAGGTACCCTCCCTTCGTCAGGAAGAGAGGGTATAGTTTTTACTTCAAGAATGCCTCGTACTCGGAGTTATCCTTCATTATCTCATTTATTGCGTTCTCGATATCCTGTACAGCCGCTCTGTTCTTAACGGTATTGTCAAGAAGCTTTGTTTCGTTGATCTGATGCTCGGAAAGCCTTGAACGAAGATCTGTAAGCTTGGCATTGATCTCTGAAAGCTGTATGTTGAGCTGAGAGATCTGGGTCTCACAGTCATCGATAGATGCCTTTGTTGTTGCAAGTTCAGCCTCTGCACTTGCAAGCTCTTTAGCTGTGCTTTCCTTTTCCTTTTTAAGAGCTTCTAGCTTAGTGTTGTTTTCATCTATCTGCTGTTTAGCAAACATTTTCATCTTTTCACTTGCGGTCATTTCTGCGTCACTCTCTTTCAATTCAAACGAAATATTCTCATCATTGCTGTCGAGTGCATCCATATCAAATGAAATATCATCTGTGGCTATGGCATCGATAGCATCGGTAGATGGTTTAACAGGAGGCTCGGCAAACACAAGATTATCCGTAGAGATAGACGGCATCTCCTCAAGCCCGTCATCGTCCTCAAACTTTATGTTCGGCACATATTCCTGCTCGGCCTCATTGGGATTGTATGGAACTGCATAAGGATCCAGCGGTGCATTGGGATCATATGGATTGGTGGGGTCATAAGGCACTGCGTAAGGATCCAGCGGTGCATTGGGATCGTACGGATTGGTGGGGTCGTAAGGTACTGCGTAAGGATCCAAAGGTGCATTCGGTGCATATGGATCGTATCCGCCGGTCTGCTGAGGCTGTGACTGGACAGGCTCGCTTTCATGCTTTTTCTTTTCCGGCATGAATGGGTTGAATACCTCTTCTTCCTCGGGAGCCTGCTTGGAGGCTGTATCTGCAGGAGAGGCCTTTGCAAGATCTGTCTGCTGATCCAGCACCTGTTTTACGGCCTTGACGTCGGATACAGAACAGTTGAAAAACTCAGCGATCCTCTTATCCGAATCGCCTCTGCGGATCATCTTGGCAATAGATTCGGTGTGCTTGTCGATAAATCCGTTTTCATCATAGTTCAGGTTAAGGTTTACAGTTGAAGGAGCTGAAGTTTCTTCCTTTTTCTTTCTGCCTTTGAACGGATTTGATATTCTTCCGATAACACCCTTTTCCTGTGACGGATCCTCGGTAGGAGCGGGCGGCTGATGATAATTCTCATAATCGGGCATATACTTTTCAAGTACTCCCCTTGCGCCTACCTTGCTCATCTGCATGATATTTGCTATGCGATCCAGATCGTAGCCTTCTTTATAAAGTCTGACAACCTGTTCAGGAATTGTTTCTTGCTTTTTTGCCATAGGAGACTCATACCTTTCGTATATATTAGATAAAATTTACTAAGGAATATTATACAATATTTTTATTAGTATGTCAACAAAAAAACCACAGGAAGGAAATAAACCGATAACAAATTTGACTTTGATTTTTTGTGAGGACTGCACAAATAAATGAAAAGGCTGTCTGAAAGGCTTTAAAAAGGGAAAACAAGGGCGATCGGGCATGGTGGGTGAATTATTTGAAGGGCATGGGAATACAATAAAAAAGAGGGAGGGGGAAAAGGATTTGTCACTATACAATCGCCGCAGAGGCACCGTATGCTGCAGGGGCATAGACCGCTGGGGCACATGGGGAATGAAGGAGAGATATAACATGATGAGAAGGGTACAAAGCGGAGCCTGCCTTTTGATGGTGGGCATATTTGCAATTATATGGATATTTTCCGGGAAAGGCTCAACGGGTATTCCTGCCGCAGGGGCAGTAGGAGCAGACAGCAAAAGAAAGGTAGTAGTTCTCGATCCCGGTCACGGAGGCATTGACGGGGGCTGCGTATCGGTGAACGGTGTTGCGGAAAAGGGGATAAACCTTGCCATCGTTCAGTCCCTGCGTGACTGTTTTGAAATTGCGGGATTTGAGGTGATCTGCACCCGTGAAGACGACAGGTCTATCCATGACAGCGGTGTTGAGGGTATTGGAAAACAGAAGCTTTCAGACATGAAAAACCGTCTGGAAATAATGAACCGCTATGACAATGCCCTTGTTCTTTCGGTGCATCAGAATCAGTTTACCGATCCCGGATACAGCGGAGCGCAGATGTTCTTCCCCAAGGACAGCGCCGAGGGACAAAGACTTGCAGAGTGTATGAGATCACAGTTCAAAGAGCTTTTGCAGCCAAAGAATATGCGTGAAACAAAGCCTGTGGGCAAGGAGATGTATCTTATGCACAACGCAAAGAACACAGCTGTAATGGTCGAATGCGGATTTTTGTCAAACCCACAGGAGGCAAAGCTGCTTGAAAGTCCGGACTATCAGAAAAAGGTTGCGTTCACCATATTTACCGGAGCCAAGGAGTATCTGCTGACCATGCCCAGGGAATAACTTACATTGTTTTCTCCCAAAGCTTGATTTTTTGAAATTACGGTGCTATAATGTAATGGAAGGAAAACCTACTGACTTGGGAGGAAAATATGAAGATAAAAAAGACTTTTGCTGTTTTATTGGCAACTGCAATGCTCACGCTGACAGCGTGTTCAGAGGATACAGGCAGTATGACTCCGGGTGATGATCCTGTTACTACGACCACGACCGAAGCGACTACTACCACCACGAGAGCAGCGACCACTGCTGCCACGACCGCAGCGCCCAAAAGCAGCGTGAATGTTCCGTTTCAGACCTACACCTACACAATGAAGGACGACCAGAACTATGAATACGAGATAACGCTGACTTTAAGCCCGTGGATACTCGATACCCAGACCGATGTTCTTGATTCTGCTTGGGCAAAGGTCGGCAAAGGCAAGACCAGACCGCAAATGAACAGCATGGGTGCGCAGAAGTACGCCAACAATGTGTACACTACCCAGCTTTCCGATTCGCAGGGAATGAATCGCACATTCTACGCTACTATGACCAATATGTATTTCAGCGTGGGAACGGTTTCCGTGAAAAATGTCACAAGCGGCTGGGATTTTTCCGAAAATAAAACAGGAGCGCCGAAGATCGCACTCAACTGGGTGTCTGATTTCACAAGGGGTCATAATTCCGGAAACTACGCCTTTATGACAAAAACGTTCTATGCATCGAATGAGAAAACCGATATCGGAGAGCTGTATGTTAAGCCAAAGATGACAAAGAACACCTGGGGACCTGCGACAGTTGTGCTTGCACACGCCGAGAACATCTCGCCCAAGTATCCGGGCGGTCAGCTCGCAAGCTATGTCAGCGCAGGTTATCTTATGGATAGCTGGGCTGTGAATAAAACAAAGATAACGATACCTATATATAATGGCTCGTCATCATCGCCGCAAACGACCACGCAGGCGCAGACGACCACACCTTCTGCACCAAAAGCACCGAACGGCGTAAAATCTGCCGCAGACCTTATGAACCTTGCAGGCAGCGTTTATAACAAAGATTTTGATACAGCTGCAAACACCATAGCAAAATCCCTGAACGCAAAGGTTGGAAGCTATACCGATGAAAACTATGAATCAAGCGTAGGAAGAACCTACGATCAGAATTCAAACAGATTAAGTATTATGGGCGTAGCTATGTCTTCCATGATTCTGGAGTCATTTAAACGTGACACATCAAAATGTGGTCTGGTCGCATTCCATATGAGCAGATATATAAATGGGTCTACAGTACCGGTAGTTTCGGCAGCGCAGGCAAAGGCAGCCTACGATAGCTTATACAAGCAGTTAAAGGCAAAATACGGCGAACCGACCAATACCATCGAAAAAACCGAATCTGGCACAGATAAGAGCGATTACAGCAAGTATTACTGGGTGCAGTGGAATACTCCTGAGGGTAATGTGTGGCTGTGCTGGGGAAAAGACCTGTGGAACCAGCAGGGATATAACAACTGTATCCTTTCGGTCTCACACCCGGACAGAGATAAAGAATAAAAAATACAGCTCTCCCGATTTTTCGGGAGAGCTGTATTGTTTTATTACTGCAATTCGCCTCGGTTGAACTCCGAAAGCTCAAGTCCCTCGTTCTTTTCAAGCGCCCAGCGGATATTCCACTCGCTTGAGAAAAGCAAAAGGTAGTTATCTTTAAAATCCTTGACAAGCTTGGTGTCGCTTGAAAGCTTGAGGGCTTTTGGGTCAAGCTCCTTATTGTCTATCCAGCGGATATATGAATAAGGCAGGCTTTCCTTGATAAGCTCAACGTTGTATTCGTTTTTCATGCGGTACTCAAAGACTTCCAGCTGAAGTACGCCCACAACGCCCACTATGACCTCTTCCATACCCGTGTCAGGCTCGTGGAAGATCTGTATCGCACCCTCCTGGGCTATCTGTGTTGCACCCTTTACGAACTGCTTTCTTTTGAGGGTATCTTTCTGGCGGACACGCATAAAGTGTTCGGGAGCAAAGGTAGGTATCGGCTCGAACTCAAACTTTTTCTTCGGGTCGCATATAGTGTCGCCGATAGAGAAAATTCCCGGGTCGAAAACGCCGATGATGTCCCCTGCGTAAGCCTCGTCGATTATCTCACGCTCCTGCGCCATTATCTGCTGAGGCTGGGAAAGGCGCATTTTTTTATTGCCCTGAACGTGCAGAACATCCATTTCTTTATCAAATTTTCCGGAGCATACACGCAGGAAAGTTATCCTGTCACGGTGCGCCTTGTTCATATTCGCTTGTATTTTGAACACAAATGCGGAGAAAGCCGGGTCAAAGGGGTCAACAATGCCCTCGGAGGACATTCTCGGTGTGGGTGAGGTGGTCATCTCCAGGAAGTTTTCAAGGAAAGGCTCTACACCGAAGTTTGTCAGCGCTGAGCCAAAGAACACAGGCGAAAGCTCACCCTTGCGCACTGCGCCGATGTCAAACTCATAGCTTGCACCGTCGAGCAGCTCTATATCGTCACTAAGCGTTTCGTGCAGCCAAGGGGTGATAAGCTCGTCAAGTGACGGGTCGGAAAGGTCTACCTCGGTAGCAGCTACCTGATGCTTGCCGCCGTTCTCCTCAAAGGAGATGATGTGGCGCTTATCTCTGTCGTAAACGCCCTTGAATTCCTTTCCGCAGCCGATAGGCCAGTTGACAGGATATGTCTTGATGCCCAGTTCGTTTTCGATCTGTTCCACAAGATCAAAAGGGCTTCGTGCCTCTCTGTCCATTTTATTTATAAACGTAAATATCGGGATATGGCGCATAACACAGACCTTGAAAAGCTTTCTTGTCTGCGCCTCAACACCCTTTGATGCGTCGATCACCATTACCGCCGAATCAGCCGCCATAAGCGTGCGGTAGGTATCCTCGGAAAAGTCCTGGTGTCCGGGGGTATCAAGGATATTTATGCAATAGTCCTTGTACTGGAACTGCATTACTGATGAAGTTACCGAGATACCTCTTTGCTTTTCTATCTCCATCCAGTCGGAGACAGCGTGGCGTGAATTCTTTTTGCCCTTTACTGCGCCTGCCTGCGCTATTGCGCCGCCGTAGAGCAGGAACTTTTCGGTAAGTGTGGTTTTACCTGCGTCCGGGTGAGATATTATGGCAAAAGTCCTACGCCTTTTTATCTCTTGTTCAAGTGTTTTCAAATATATACCTCCAATTGAAGCTCCATACTTAACATACCCATTAAGTATAACATACAAAGCCGTTTTTTTCAAGCTGTGACAGAAATTTTACACTGTGGAAATCGTGGGTACAGAAAATGTGGTTTTTGTAGGAACAAACAAATTATGAACGTTTGGAATATGAAATGTGCATAAAAATAATCGGGTGAAGAAAATCTTATTGAAAAATCAACTGTTATGTGCTATAATTTGAGGAGAACGACCGGGGGGGAGTTACCCTGTAAAACGGGAGAAACGGGAGGAAAAACAAATGTCCGGAAGTAACGGTGCAAAAACCTTCAAGTCCATAAGCCTCTTGCTTATCGTGGCAGGTATCGTCACGCTTGTATTTGGTCTTATCGGGCTTTCAAATTCCAAAAAGACAAACAAGACAATGGATCAGCTGAAAACATATTACGAGCAAATGGGGAATTCTTCCACTGAAAACGGGTACGGATATGCAACTCCCCGGGCAAGTGCCTCAGCCGATCAGTCAAGCGCTACATTCAAGACTTTTGACGATTGGTACGGTAAATCTACAACATATTCTTATGCTATCATAGCCCTGTCGGCTATACATATTATAGCAGGCATTCTGGGTATAATCCTTGCAGAAGCCGGTTCGGGGGTAAAAATCGCTATCGGAGCCGTTCTGGTTGCGGGAGCGATCGGAGTTGTAGTGTATCCGATGATATCCAACAGGAAAGAATACGATCAGATCGAAGCCGCATTTTCATTGATGACAGAGCTTTTCAAAGCCATTGGAGGAATGGGCGGCGGATCCTTGCCAAGCGATATGGAGTTTAAGATGGTGGCGTTAAAGCCATTCTCTCAGATAATCACATACACAGGTCTTGTATTGGGATTTGCATATCTGGGCGGCGCATTCTTCACAGGCGGCGGATCATCGTCGAAAGTTTCAGCATCTTCTTCCCATTCGGGTATGAATCCGGTGAACAATGACGATTTCTTTGCTCAGTTCAATAAACCGCCGGTACCTCAGCAGCAAAGACCAATGGGCGCACCCCCGCAGGGAATGCCACAGCAGCAAAGACCAATGGGAGCACCTCCACAGGGAATGCCGCAGCAGCAAAGACCAATGGGCGCACCTCCCCAGGGAATGCCGCCGCAGCAAAGACCAATGGGAGCACCCCCACAGGGAATGCCACAGCAGTTCAGACCTTCACCCAATGCGGCAGCTGCTCAGAATCTGAGACCGGCACCG
>Ga0256404_1012094_pt1 | contig 11324 bp, 14 predicted proteins | sample RumenRJG_01DNA_FD_185990 | JGI IMG/M metagenome (GOLD analysis project Ga0256404, IMG submission 185990) | Bovine rumen microbial communities from Lethbridge, Alberta, Canada - RJG_01 | ecosystem: Host-associated > Mammals > Digestive system > Stomach > Rumen | place: Canada: Alberta | collected... | reverse complement strand
ATGCAAAATACACAAACCACTCTCCTTGAGCGTTATTCATAAAATTACCATTAATTGTTGCTAAAGTTTCTGGAAGATAAATTGTTCCATCAAAATAACAATTCCCCCATACAGCACTACTTAAAGTTGTAAATGTAGAGGTACTAAAATCAAATGGCTCAATTTCGGCAGTTGCATAAGTATTGCCTGCTAAAGTGTAAAATACATCATTTCCTAATGACCTAAAATTACCACTTATTTTAAATTTTGTGACATACCTACAATCTGAAAATACACTATTTCCTAAAGCAGCATTATCTCCAACAATTTCAACTTCAGTTAAACTATTACAACTATAAAAAGCATTATTACCTATATTAGTAACTACTGCTTTAATTTTCCCTAAATGCGAGGCTTGGAAAGCACTACCACCAATATAAGTTTCAACACCAATATCATCAATAAATTCGCCTGTGTATTGTCCTCTAGGATAAATACTACCTACATTATAGAAAGCATTACTTCCTACATAACTAATAGTATGAGGAACATTAATATTTTTAATTTTAGTACAATTTCCAAAAGCACTATCTTCAATTCTAGTAGTATGTTGGCTTAACACAACATTTTCAAGATTATCGCACCCATAACAATCTTCAAGTCCAATAGTTTCAACTTGATTAAAGTCCAAACTTACTAAACTTGTAAATTCTCTAAATCTATCTTTTTTAAGAGTAGTGACACCATCAGGAACTCTAAAAGAGGTAAGATTTCCATTTAGTAAACCTTTAATCATTGCTTCACTTTCGGCACTATCATAAGTATCTTGTCTAATGGTATATACAACACCATCAAGAGTTAGAGTTTCAATTTTATATACACCATCAGCATAAGTAATTGATAAATCGTATCCGTTATTACTAGCCATATTAATTACCCCAAAACGATATTAATCGTTTTATTTGTTTCATCTACGGTTGCAGTTAATCCTGCTCCCATTTCCATTTCGTATGCTTTACCAACAATGCTAGAGCCACTATTTGAGAAATTAGCAAAATAAACGTGTCCTTTTTTATCAGTTCCATTAGTTGTGCCATAAACACTACCGAAACTAACTAAATCACTATCGTGTTTTGTTCTATATAGCGTGACTGCATCTCCACTTGCAAGTTCTAAAACAACAACTACATTATCCTCACCTTTAAGAATATCAAATTGCTCACTACTAACTTGAAGAGTAGCAGTATCATCTTGGTCGAAAGCAACATTTGAAAAGGCAACGATATTGCCACCACCACCACTGATAACATTTCCGTTTAATGTTGCCGATAATGTTTCTCCTTCTTTCTCAACTGATAAAGTTAAGTAAGCACCATTAGACATTAAACAACTACAAATAGTACTTGCAATACCACCTACTTCTTGTTGAATTACACCAATAATTTTTCCAACAAGAATGGTTGTGCCATTATTAACCTCGATAGCAATTCTCCAACCTTTTAAGTTAGATTTTTGCTTAATAGCATTAACAAATTCGAGGTCATTGAGTTCGACATCAGTTTCAAACTCATTTCCATCTATTAATGCTTGTTTTGTTTGTGTATCAACTGTGATTACATAAGTACCACTGTTTTCAGCAGTTGCTTCGTATTTTTTTCTTTTTAATGCACCAGCCGATACAATTTCAGTATAAATTGCCATACGCAATTCCTCCTATAAAATAAACATTTTGCCTTGTGAAAAAATTATAACAAAAAAGAGGAGTAATTAAACCCCTCTCTTTGTAATATGGCAGAATTATTCTTGTACTTCAAATGCAACAGCAGCTTCGGTCTTTGCAACAATAGTTCCACTTCCATCAGTGACAGCAACAAACATTGAAGCAGCAGCTGGTGTGAATGGAGAACCGACTTCGACTAATGTACCACCTTGTTGAGTTGTACCAATTTCACCAAAGGCAGTTGCTTTGACATAAACTTTGTTGTAGTTTAATCCTTTTGGTTCAGTGAATAATGCGTTGATAATAGTTGTTCCGCTATCTTCACCTTTAATGCTTGAAACTTCAAGGACATTCTTATTAGCACCGATTAAACCTGAATTGTCTCCACCATTGTTAACACTTGCGTAAACACTAACTTTCTTATTCATTGGGACAATTAAATCGTGCCATAAGTGGAAGTTGATAATGAGACCATCAAATGAGGTAATAACACTTTGGTCATATGTTCTCATTCTATTAATTCTCTTAATTGGGTATAAGTATTCTTTACTAACGAACATGAAGTTAATATATCTACTTGTGCCACTTGTGGTATAACCATTCTTTGTTAATGCGACATCAGTAAACGCTCTATCATCTGGAAGTAAGAAGATTGGCTTACCATTGAAGAAGTTAAGTCTTAATGAAACTTCATCATTAACTCTATAATCATTGACTGCAAAATATCTTGTCCATTGTGAACTTCCTAACAATAATTGGTAGAAAGACCATCTCATTAAGATAACTGTGTCATTTGCACTAACACCATGATTGAATAACCAACCTTCACCTCTTAATAATGCACTAACTGCATTTTCTTCAGTTGGATTTTCTAATACTCTATTGCCTAAACTTGTCTTTGTGCAATCAGCAATAATTGATGTGTAAGTTGCATCAACTTCAGGAATAAGTCTTGTTCTATAAAATTCGTCCATTGTAGGAGCAAGCATTCTATTAAGACCACTTAATGATAAATCAACTTCGTCCATTTTGAATTGAGTTGCTCTATCAAATCTAACTCTATATAAAGTCCATTTTGATGTGACACCATTAATAGGGTATCCTGCTCTATTTCCTTCACTAACATTTCCGTTGTAGTCAGCATATTCTTCGGAATTAGCAGTAACGATTACATTTTGCTCATTTGTAATACGATAGAAACCTAAGCCATCAACTAATACTGATAAAAGTCTAACCCAACCTCTTTCATAGAAACTTTCATCAATGGCTCTATTATCTTGTAAAAATTGTGAATATACACTTTCGTGTACTAAAACTTCGTCTAGGTAATTTTGCGCATAAGTTCCAATTACCTCAAAATCATTTCCTGTCATTAAATTTCTCCTTAATATCTAGTATACTTTTTGAAATCAGCGTAGCCATCATTGGCTGGCTTTTCATTAGGTTGTGGGTTTCCAATAGTGATAGGTTGAATACTAGGACTATTGTTTATCCATTGTGATTTGAATTTAGGATTATTGTCCAAGAATTTTGATAAAGTTTCTTTAGTTAAGTCTTGATTTGAACCTTTAAAATAATTCTTAACAAGTTCCTTATAATCACTAGCAATACCAACCTCTAGCATTGCATTTTCACTCTCAAGTTCTTTCTTTTGACCTAATAATTCATCATACTTTTCAGCTTTTGTTTTATAGGTTTCAAAATCTTTTAAACTCTCAAGTTTTGTTTTACCTTCTTCAACTGAACTAATACCAAGTTTTGAAAGGACATTCATTCTTTCTTGTTTGATTAAGAAATTGACCTTTTCTTGTTGTTCTTGTGTGAATTCGGTTTTGGCTTTTTGTTGAGGTTGACCTTCCTCATTTGATGTTGGAATAACATCTACCTTGTTTTCTTCTTCCATTGTCTAGTTTCTCCTAACTATAAGTATTAAGCCGATATTGAGGTTATCGTTTACCTTGCTTTTATTATAAACTTATTACTTTTTTGTTGTAAAGAAAAAATGCTAGGAATTAACCTAACACTTTTTCTGATTTGAAAGGACGTGCCAATTTATGAATAAAAACCATCACCACTACTATTAGTATATCTAGTTTATGAATATTGTCAATTAAAAATCTTTGTCATTAACTGCTTTAAGACTTCTATTGTAGTTATTCATACCACTATTGTCGGACATATTAGCAATTGGATCTTGATAAGGACTAGTATTCTTTTCAAAACTTGGAGTTTTCATAAAATTCTCTCCTCCATTTGCATCTTGCCCTTTTACAAAACCATTACTCATAAGTTTTAACTCTTTAATTTTGTTGATTTCATCTTGCATTTCTTTTTCTGACATTTCATCTTCATAGACCGTTCTTACAAATTGCTCTACTGAAATCGCACCACTTTGGTACATTGGAAGATATGATTTAATCTTTTGCTCTTTACTTGGAGATAAGAACTTATCGTACCTAACTACAACATCAAAACTTTTCATATCTTTAATGGACACATTTTTATTGTCCCAAAATAACTCTTTAAGGAAAATGCACTTATTGAGTAAGGACTTTAAAATCTTTTGCTCTTTCTTTCTCGCCAACTCAACAGTATATAAAGTTTGTCTACTTCTCTCTCTTATTGCTTCGGCACTATCTCTAAAGAAAGTTTGCTCATTTAAGCCAATATCATTTAAAGACATAATTCCACCCATGATAACCTCACGAGAAAGTTTCATTTGGTCTTCATAAATCTTGAGGTTTAATTGAGGTTGAATAACTTTAGGTGTATTGCTCTCACTAGACAAGCCATCTCCAGTAAGTTGATTTGGAACTTGTATGTATTCCGTATCAAACGCATTAGGTAATCTAGCCATACCACTTGGAGAGGTATCGACACTCTCAACTGGATAAGAAACTTTAGGTGCTGACCTACGAATACAAGTTGCACTCATTGATAGTGCTTGGTCGTAGTCATCTAGTGCATCAATTTTGCCATAGAATATTGACCTACCATATAAACCCTCATTTTCTAGTCCATCAATATCATAAAAAATACATGGTTCTCCTAAAATGAAAGGTACGTTTGGTATCTCAATGTGTTCATTTCTATCAGTAATGTTAGGACACTCTTTTAAAGGTACTCTAGTCATAGTTGTTTTTGAAACTATGTAGCACTCTTTATCAATACAAGAATATTTTATGCCATCTTTTGTCTTAACGTATCTCGTTTCAACAAGTAAGTATTTCTTTTTGTCCTCACTAACATAGTTTGAAAGGTACACTATTGCTTTAAGGTCTTCTCCATCTCTAGCAAAAAGGACATCTTGTGCTCTAAAATATCGAATTTTTGGATAATCGTTGTTTTCAGTGTCAATGTCAATACGATATGCACCCCAACCCTCATATAAAGTTTTAATGACTTGCCTATCATACAAACTATCGGTAAAGTCATTTTGGTCTAGCATTTCTCCTATGAGGTCAGCATATTCGCCTTTACCACTATAAACATCAGGTGTGCCAATAATATTTCTTAACGTTGTTGTAATACTATGGACTAAATTGCCTGTTGTTCGTTTGATTTTTGTTGCAGTTGCAGATTGAGCCCAAAAATACTCAACACAATTTCTAGAACGTATATATTCACTTGGATACTCATTAATTCTAGCGTTGGTATAGAATTCGAGCATTTTTGTACTATCTCCTTGATACCAAACATTAATCTCATCAAGGAAAAACCTATTGATACCAGCAAAATCAGCATTAGAAAATGACATGTTTTGCATAGCATTAGGTGTTGTGCTAGTTTCCTTAACACCATTAGTTAGTCTTAAGACCTTTTCTTTAAGAAAGTTCCACCGATTATTCATAATACCCATAATTCATATCTCCGTTAAGTTAATTATACTAGTATTGTTTAAAATTTTGCCACTCTTTTGCTCTCGAATACATTGGAGCAGAGCCATATTCCCAAGCATTTATTGCGTGGTCGTTCACATCAAGTCTAGGTGTGCCTTTTCCCTCATGACAATTTCTAATTTCCCTAATTAGATTTGGACACTTGTTAGAAATTCTAATTTTGTTTAGGGACATCATTTGTCTTTCAAACCTAATTCTTGTGTTAATAGGTAGTTTGGTACTCTTTTGAAACACAATACGATTGTCTAGTTTCCTATCTTTGCACTCTGTTTGCAAGGCCGATAAACTTCCCGCATCTCCACTATCAACAAACACATAAGTTGGACTATGGAACAATGTAAAGTTCTTTGAATACTCACTAAACCACTTCACTATCGTATCGAGAGTTTCTTTAATAAGTTGCGTTTGAGATTTTTTCTCGTTTGAGATTTCTTGCGTGTGATAATACTCATCTAGGGCAACTAAAGTTCCTTGCTCTATGCCCTTATAGTTCTCTCTAGTAAGACCACATAAGATAATCGCATATGCGTGTTTAATTCTAGCAACCTCAAGCTTTGCACCAGTAAGTAATTTCCCCTCACCATTCGAGTAAGCAGTATCAACACCAATATAGAAACAACGATAAGGAAGTTCTTTAACAACATTATCGGGAATGATAAGGTTATCGTCCCACTCTTCATACACAAGTTCTCCCGTTGCTCCCCACATACCTAAATATTCGGTTTGATAAATTCTAGGAGAACGTTTTTTCATGGCTTTTGCTGTAATGTCATACACCTCTTTATCTCTCCAGTGGTTTACTAGGTATGTTGACTGATGAATTGCAATGCCTATCCCAAACTCTAAAACGTAATTCTCGTCTTTATAGAAACGATACCCAACTTTTTCAAGAAATTCAGCAGTTCTAGGTGTATCAGGCATAAAAGGTTTAACAAAATATTCATAAATGAAACAACCTTCGGCTTGCCAAGGGTTCATGCAAAACGTAACTTGTTTAGGAATGTAGTTCCCATTTTTAGCGATATAGGTCGAAAACTTTCCTCTCATAGACCCATCAATTTTCCTAAAGAGTTCATAGTCTTTAAGGTCATATGCCTCTTCAAAGTAGAAGTCGGTAATTTCTCCTACTGGAACTTGAACACCATTTATAGATGTACCTCTATCGCACCCAAAGAACATAATCTTTTGTCCAGTTTTCTTGTATATGATTTCCATGTCGTGTGTTTTGACTTGAAAGTACATGAATAGTCCAGTTCGATACAAGGCCTTTTGTACCTCGTTAAACGCAGTATCTTTAATGTCCGAATACACCGCTCTAAATATCGCAACGTTTCTTCTCCCGTCTTTGAGTATCTTAATGAGTGGCTCTAGTCCGATAAAGGTATATGACTTACCAGTATTACGTGCACCCATAATAACGCGATACCTAGTAGGGCAGTTCTCAAACCATACGTGTAGGAATTCAGGTGCAATAAGTTCTTTTAGGTCTAGTGTTTTTACCATTAGTCCTCACTCACTTTCTCACTCTCACTTGTATTAACACTTGCACTGTCTTTAAAGATGATTTGGTCTGCCTCAAGCAATAAGTTCTTATCTGCATCAGTTTGTTTGGCATAGTTCTTTCCTAAGAAAATTAACATCTTGTTGTCCCCCTCAAGTGCTCTTTCATACTGCTTGTCTAAGAGAAGTGCATTTGAACGTGCTTTAAAGGTTTCAAGCAAATCTAGGAAGGACAGTTCGTAGGTAAGATAAGCGTACTCATTTAAAACAGCAAGGTCGCACATCAAGGCACTAGAAATCTCCTCTTGTGTTCTATTTGTGAGCATAAGGTTTTCAAGTAGTGGAATATATGGAGTGAGTTCTTTAATTGTCTTGATTGGCTTGGTTGGAAATATATTTTCTTTGTTAAACATAATGAGTACCTCTAGTTGTATTATAAATTATAAATGCGAAATATCAAAATGTAAAACAATTCGCATATACATATGCGGGTGGACATACGTGTACATATACATATGCGGGTGTATGCTTGTGTATGCGTATAGGCGTAGGTGTGTAGGTATGCATATGGTGGTGTTTTGAGGTGGTATTGGGGAGGTATTGTGGAATATTTGGTTTGGGATTTTGAAGTAGTCCCCCCATTTCAATACCCCCTTATTTTATCTACCCCCCACCTTATAACTACAAGACTACAAGACTACAAAGCTATTTTTGACTACATTACTACATTGATTGTACTGTTTAACTACATAACTAAATGACTACATTAAAGACAGTTAATTGACTACATAAGCTAATGTCTGAATGTGTTAATTGGGACTAGAGTAAAGCTTGTTTTATTGTGTGATTTGATTGTAAAAAAATTGGGAAAGTGTGAAAGAAAAATGATCTCTTTTTTCTCCCACTTTCTTTTATTTATTTTCTTTAGTGATTTTTTGTTAATATATATAATTATTTTTTTTCTAATTTCATCTAGTACGAAAATATATAGAAAAAAAGTAACAAAATATCACTTTATATCAAACTACTACTACACAATTACTAAACAATTATTATCAATATTAAGATAGCATTAAGATTTTTAATCAAAAATAGTACAACTTTAGTATTATCTCAATAAATACAATTATTTTTAATTCTTTTTAGTATAATAAACACATAAAAACAAAGGAATCTAACAAGCTAAAAAGAGCAAAATTAAAAAATATTTCGTTTAGTGCTTGCAATAAAAATAAAATAAGTTTTATAATGTTCTCGCAAAAGGGAAAAACCCTTCTTAATCTAGCCTTTGGAGGTCGCAAGCCCTCATGCAAAATAGAGAGCGAGAAAGCGCATAATTAAAAAAAGATAAATTAGGAGGATAAAAAAACTATGCAAACTAAAAACATGACAAAGCAAGACGCAATTAAGGCATTACAAAAAATAACTTTATTAATTAAAGTTAATAATGATTTAAGAAAAGCAATTAGAAAGGAGATTGAGACAAACCCAGAAATACTTCTTGTTGTAGATGAAACAACAGGTAAAACAAGACAAATCAACGGTTGGCACGATTCAGCTACACAAGAAATGCGAACATTTATTGAAAACTTTTTCAAAACATATTCGCAAGAAGTCGAAGAAAAAATAAAAAATGATTATATCTATCAAGCCGCAGCAATTTTTAGCAATCCTTATTCGATAGCTTCAAATGTTTCACTTTTACGCGATAAAAAGGACTTGTTAAACTATTTAGAAATGTTAGATAACAACGAATTATTAGATAACGCAAAAGACAATGAATCAATAGAGGGTGCAACCATAACACGCGAAAATGGGCGTTTAAATATTGATTTTGGCGGGCGTGTAGATAAAGAAGTTTATAAAATCTTAAGATCTAACGGATTCTTATATAGTCCAAAATATGAGCAATTCACTAGACAACTTACGCCAAACGCAGAGGCAAGCTTAAAGCGTGTAATTGAAAAGATCAAGACGCTTGCTACTGCTTAAGAAGTTTTAAAAATAGGGGGTATATATTATGCAACAAGAAATAAGAAGTTTTAAAAACTACCAAGAAATGAAAAGCACACACGAAAAAGAATTGAATCTTTTAAATATGGGCTGGGCTTTTAGTGATAAGCAATTCAACGAAATGATGGAAAAGCGGGGACTTGATCCAGAAAAAGACTTAGACAAGATCGTTAGACTACCATATAACGGCGGATTCTTGCAAAAAAAAGATATACCACAATATAAGGCGTTTTGGGATCGATACGATGCAGAAAATAAACTATTTAAGAAACAACAAAAAAATCTCGTTGAAATGCTTGTTTATGAGCTCGCAAACCACGAATACTGCATTACTGGGAATATAGAAGAAACTTTAAATGCTTGCGGATTTGATAAAAAAGACTATTTAGAAAACGAATCTTTACGCGAGGCAGTTAAAAAGGCAAAAAGTGAATATTTAAGTAAATGCAATAATTATTAATTAAGGGGGGTTTATTATGCTTTATCAAGAAATATCAAAAGACACAATTACATTATTAAAAAACACACACGCAACGCGCCTAGAGCTTAGCCAGTTTTTAGAAAATAGCGGACTAGATATAAGCGACTTACTTTATAAAAAATCCTGTTATGACGCATTTCGCGACTATTTAAAAACAGGTTTCATTAATCACAATATTAAAGGGCTAGATTATAGCGCTGGCATCGTTGCCGGCTGGTTTAATAATAAATCAATAATGCGGTTAAGCAAGCATTATTTTAGGGGGTAAATTATGGAACATTCAGAAGCAGTAAGAGAATTAATTAAAAAAACGATTATACAAGACGCGGGAAATATTAGATTTTGGGCGCATAAACAAGGCGAATGCTTTAGTCTTAAAGATTGGGACAATGTAAGAAAAGCAAGTAATTTGATCGATACGCTAGAAATGCACATTGAAGAATTACTAAAGGCATTATAAGAACTAAAAAAAGGAGACATTAAACAATTATGACAAGTTATCAAAAATTAAAGCAAGAAATAAAAAACCTTAAAAATGAAATTAATAATTTTAAAGTTTTAGAAATAGCTTTTAAAAACTATATCAGGGCAGATAACAACTTCTGCCCTGATATTAAAAAAGAGTGTTTAAAGTGCTTTTTAAATCATACAACTAATGAATATTACAAAGAAGAAATTAAAAAGGGGTATTAATTATGGCAAATAAACAAGTTTATAAAAGAGAACATTATCAAATGTCTTGGCGTTTGGTAGATGAAAATAGAATTATTAAAACTGAGTTAATTACTAAGTATGAAATGTTGCAAAGATATTTTTATTTTTATATGCAAGACTACAAAGCCAGAAAACAAATAACTGATATTAGATTTTATAAAAAGGGCGTTGATATTACTCAAAGAATATTTAAAGAGTTAGAAAACGACAATGCGCGGGGTATTATTAAAACACGGGAAAATTAACAAAAGAACAAAAAGAGCAAATTAAAAAGACTAGAAAAGAGCTGGAGCAAAGCAACTACTACAACGAACCGCCAACAAATAGCGGTTTTGATATTTTTGAGTTTACATATAAAGACAAAAAATCAAAAATGCGTTGTTCTATTTATGCACGAGAAGAAAAAACAGCGCAAGAAATCATAAATATAATTAACTCAAATAACCCGTTTTTTTATTTTGTTAAAAAGAAGCTATTTTTTAAAAAGTCTTTTCTAACTATTATCGCGCCTTATGAGTTAGAACAAGAACAAATTGAAAACGCTATAAAACAACGCGATTACAGAATCAAGCATTTAGAGGAGGTAAAAAACAATGACATCAGTAAAAACTAGAGGACGTCCAAAAAAATATAACACCGAACAGCAAGCACTAAAGGGACTTTATGAAAGTCAGGCAAAATATAGAAAAAATAATATGATGACTTTTTCTTTTCGTTTCTGGATCAATAAAGATGCGTTAGTTATCGAAAAGCTGCAAAATCAAAAAAACAAAACTGATTATATTAGACAGTTAATCATAGAAGATATTAAAAAAGCTAAAAATTAAGCAGCCGCAAAACTCCAATTTATAACCTACATTTTAATAAAAAATGCTATATTTAAGTCTAAAAAAATTAAAATGTAGGTTATAGTCAATTTTGAAAAATATGAAAATTTGATATCAAAAAAATTGATAGTCTTATATAAGGGAAAAAGTATTCTTTTTAAAAAAAGTTATATTTAATAAAAAAATCTAAA
>Ga0256404_1012092_pt1 | contig 11324 bp, 11 predicted proteins | sample RumenRJG_01DNA_FD_185990 | JGI IMG/M metagenome (GOLD analysis project Ga0256404, IMG submission 185990) | Bovine rumen microbial communities from Lethbridge, Alberta, Canada - RJG_01 | ecosystem: Host-associated > Mammals > Digestive system > Stomach > Rumen | place: Canada: Alberta | collected... | reverse complement strand
GTTACTAAAGCATCCCGTATTTACTTTACGTGATTTGGAACAGCGATATCAGAATAAAAATTCTGCGAAAGCAGCGGTCCAGAGACTGGAGAAATCAGGTCGGGTTGTCAGAATCCGCAGAGGGCTTTATACGCCTGTCAGCGGAGAAACAAATTCCCCGGTCGCCAGCCGCTTTCAGATTGCTTCATCATTGACAGAGACATCTGCTGTATCGCACCATTCAGCGATGGAGTATTATGGCATCACAGACCAGGTCTTTTATGACGTATATGTTTCTTCAGAAACAAAGTTTACAGAATTCGAGTTTGGCGGGTATACCTACCGGTGTATTCAGACGAATGTGTCAGATGGCATTGTATGTCCGGAATACAGCGGAGGAATCAGGGTTACAGAAAAGGAACGGACTGTTATCGACAGCATTAAGGATATAGATAAGATAGCAGGATCGGAGGAAGTCATCGAGAATATCCGTTCTGTTCATGGTTTGAACGAAGAGAAGATGCTGCGCTATCTTGCGCGTCTGGATAACAAGTTTCTGTATCAGAAAACCGGTTATATATTCTCAAAGTTAAGAGATACCGTGCAGTGCTCAGATAAGTTTCTGCAGAAATGTATGGATATGTCCGGAAAGAGTACACGGTATTTTCTAAGTGATGAAAAGACAGGAAAATATGACGCAAAGTGGCGGCTGGTTGTGCCAGAGACAATATTTGAGATGAAAAACGGAGCGGATGAGGATGCCATTATATAACAAAGCCGAAATGTCAGAACAGGCTCAGCGGTATGGATTTTTAAGGGATACTTTTGAAAAGGTCTATCGTCTTATCAAAATTCTTTCATATTTTCAAAGCAACACCCTGCTACAAAAGCATCTGGTCCTGAAAGGCCGAACGGCCATAAACCTGACAATATTTGAAATGCCAAGACTATCTGTTGATATTGACCTTGACCTTGACTATATGCCAAATGACTCGAAGGAAGAAACACAAAAAATCCGGGAAGAAATCAGCCTTGTAATACGTGATTATATGGCAGATGAGGGATATCGTTTGTCAGAACAGTCAAGGTTCAGCCACAGCCTTGATGCGTTTCATTACTTGTATCAAAATTCCAGTGGCAACACGGATATGATCAAGATTGAACTAAATTATTCTTTAAGGGCTCATCTGTTTGAGAGTATGCAGAGAGAAATTCTGACGAATGCTTTTGGCGATAGTATAAAGATACAAACCCTGGATCCGATTGAGATTTTTGCGGCAAAAGCAAATGCACTTCTGACAAGGGCGGCTGCCAGGGATCTCTATGATTTTTGCAATATGATTTCCGGAAACCTGTTTGCTGATAATGAAGATGTATTTAGAAAAGCAGTTGTGTTTTATGCTTCTATTTCGACGGAGCGGCCTGACAAATCTTTTCAAACTGAGGCAATCGACCGGATTGGGTTCACAAAAATAAAACGCGATCTTTTCCCGGTCCTCTCCAATAGAGAGACTCATAAATATTTTGATCTTGCTGCAGAAAAGGAAATGGCAAAGGCTTATATTCAACATCTGATGATCCTGATGGATGAAGAAAAAGAGTATCTGGATCGTTTCAGGAGAGGAGAATACCGGCCGGAATTGCTGTTTTCAGATAAAAAAATTCTCATGAGAATTGAAAAACATCCGATGGCATTATAGAAGTGCAGAAAGCGCTGAAAAGAGAAAACTGACTGACTCACAATAAGCGTAGCTATAAATTTGCTAGCGTTGACATTGGGCTAGTGAAACATTAACATAAAACTACAAAGAAGGGGCCACCGGTAAAAGGTTAGCCCTTTACGTTAGAAAAAAATAACCGTACGCTTTCTGAGGGCTGAGCGGTTATTTTTTTGACCTTTTTTATATCTTTACCAATCGGGTAACCAATTCCGAAGCAGTCAGCTTCCAAGTGAGAAAGCACCCATAAGCATTCATAGGCTTTTGCATGGATTAAGCAGCAGAATTAACTATACGGACAATATGGTTTTCTCTCTGTTGACGCATTCTTTTTGTGAAAAGGTGGTGACTGACACTTTTAACAATTATGGCAGGTATCTGTTGCAAAATTCTCTGGCAGTAATAATCTCGATATCCTCGTATTTTTCAAGCGTCAGTAAGTCTTTATCCCCGCTGACAATGTAAAGAGCTTTTGAATCTATAGCGCATCCAAGAAACTTATCATCATCTGGGTCACGGCAAACATTTACTTTAGTATTGGCTTCTATCAGATTCACCATAATCTGAAATCGGTCCAGTCCATCAGAATCAAAACGACCACCATACTTTTCCATTAATTTGTGAATAGTATCGTGATATTCTTCCAGAATGTCAGAGGTTGCATATGCGTCAATAATTCCTGACGATATCGATTCAAGAACTCGCCGGGGAGCTCCGCCAAAGAAAACACCTGACGCTACAACATTCGTGTCAATTACAATCCTCATCCGCGTTTCTCCTCGCGAACTTCTTTGATTGCATCATTGATATCGCTTTCTGTGAGACCAACAGAAGCAGCCCAGGTCTGAGCTTCGTCCAGGCTTTTCTTAAATTCTTCCTCGCTTGGCATTTTCACAGGCTTAATTACCAAGGTATCACCAAATACAACATAGGCTAGCCGGTCTCCATACTTTATATTCATTTCTTTTCTTGCTTTTGCAGGAATGGAGATCTGGCCTTTTGAAGAGACTTTCAGAACGTCCATAAGCTACCTCCTCTCAAAAAGTAAAAAAATCTTACTTATCTAACCCAATAATATCATCTCCCGCGTTCGGAATCAAGATTTGCCGTAAACAGCCGGTATTTTTGCAACTAAATTCTGCGTGTTGACTTTGTGATGAGGATAAATCATTTTAACCAAATTTCTGTTATTGAAATGTTCCAGGAATGAGGCATGCTCCTGGAAAACACTAAGTGAATGACGGTTAGTCGTCACTAAATTTTATAGGAAAAGCATGAGAAACCCATGAGAAACTCATGAGATTCCAATGAGAACTGCAATAGAACTTCCGTAGACACGGACCGGACCAACTGCGGATGAACATCGGATTTTTGACCACCTTTTCGGCTGTATATTGAACATGTTCCAAACAGACAGGAGACAGCGAAGGCGGCGCTTCCGCCCGTTTAAAAAAAACGGGTGGTTCGCAGCCCCTTCACGCTGCCTCCTTTTTTTACGCGGGCAGTGAGCCTCATCCTCACACATGCGAAGCATGTGATGAGGTGAAGCGAACGCCGCGATAACGGGATAAAACCCGCGAAGCGTGTTTTATCCCGCTGCAGCCACCCGAGGGCAATGCCCGGAAAGGTGACAGCAGTGAGCAGAAAGAACAGGAAACAGAAGAACAACGTCTATGTAGTTATCAATTTGATCACAGAGTATGGATGCCCGCTGAACGGCTGCAAATACGCAGTGGCATCAAAGATGGATGAATCGCGGCTGAAGAATGACTATGCGGACGAGCTGGCAGATTACGAACCATACATTTACATGACAGAAGACATGTATCAGCCGATCTGCGAAAGCCGGAGAAACGATGAGAAGTGGAAAAAAAGATATGCAAATAATGAAAACCCTATTGGATACGTGGATGGAATCACGGTCGGCAGAAAGGTCAGCGGAATTGAGAGCGCTAAGGATCCTGTGGAGATTCTGGTTGGGAAGGAAGAACTGAAGACAAAGCAGGAATATATCCGTGAACTCCGCAGGGCACTGGGTCAGCTGTCAGAGGTGCAGAGATCCCGTCTGCTGCGGAAATACGGAAATCTGAAGACGTATCAGCAGATCGCAGATGAAGACGGCGTTCTTCGTTCATCGGTTGAATGGTCTGTCAGACATTCGCTCATGAAGCTCAGAAAGATCCTGCAGGAATGTGCGGAATCATAAAAATCTGCAAAAACAGCCCGTACAAAGGGTCTCTGAATTCCCTGATAAGTGAAGGGGTGTTCAACGGGGAAATATGGTTGAAGGAATTCATCCCGATGCACATTGAAAACCGAATATGCATTTTATCAGATACGTTGTCACAGCAGACGGGACAAAACCTGTCAGCCGCAGGAATCCGCGCGATGACTGCCGAAAGGCACGAGCGATCAGGGACTTCCGAAATGTCGGACCGCAACCGGTATGGCGATGACATGCTGAGGCGATAATGATACTTCTGTCTATTCACAACCTGAGCGGGATATGCCGCCGCACGTAATGAGGGCAGCCGGGGAAGATCTCCGCGGGAGCGTAATACACGACTCATGGATCCGGTAAGCGGCCGGACGTCTGATGAATTCCTTAAGCCGGGCGTCAGGGACAAACAGGCTTGAACATTTCAAAAACGGAGGCCGTCGTTTTGCGGCGGCCTGTACATATTCAGAAAAAGAGGTGCAGCAGATGAAAGATCTGAGAGATAAAGAATATTACCGGGGCGATGTCTTCATGGCAGATCTCGGTGATGGGGTGGGTTCAGAACAGGGAGGAAAACGGCCGGTCGTTATTCTGCAGAACAACACCGGCTGTTATTTTTCGCCTGTGGTAACGATCGTTCCATTCACGTCGACGCTGAAAAAGCCGGGACTTGTCACACATTATATTATGCGCAGGACATCCTTCCTGAAGCATTATTCAATGGCTCTTGCAGAGCAGATCCGGACCATTGATAAGCAAAGGCTGCTTTCCTATATGGGAAGGATGAGCCCAAAGGATCTGGAAGGAATTGCAGAAGCGGTGGAGGCACATCTTGGATTCGATCTTCCAGATAGTATCGAAGCACCATAAAATCCGGAAAATGTCAAGGATACCGTTTCCTGAAATATAGCTGTTCCGTATCATTGCCGGATTTCTGATTTCCCTTTATTTTGAACTCAATGAAGGTTTCTTCAACAGAAACTGATTTGAGGTGATGATATGGGGAAGAACGGGAAAAGGCGGTGGCCGTCGGAAAAAATCCTGCAGCGTGATTATTGGAAGGCGGATCAGCTGGCTAAAATGACGGGCGCGACCGAATCGCAGATCAGACGGAATGTACTGAACAGCAGGATCCGGCATGTAACCATCAGAGGAGAATGCTACATATCCCAAAAAGCATTTATCAGATGGGTGAATAAACAGCCGCATTATTCGCTGGAAAGCGAAGAGATTATGGAAGAACGGCTCCGGACATCAATAAGTGTCAGGGAATTTGCAGACCTGCTGAAGGTGAGCAGAACGACGGCAGAGAATATCCTGAGGTCCGCAACAGGAAAACGGATGCTGAAGACATTCTGGGCCGCAAACAGGATACGGATCACCAAGATGAGCTTTTTTCAATGGCTTGCTGTTGACAGCAGGTTCGGAATGGCAAAGAAACCTGATCATGAAAAGCCGCCGGACTACAGGAAGGCAGGTGAATATCTGACAGATGAAGAAGCTGCATCGCTGGCAGGCGTTTCCGTCTCATGGATGGCGCAGCTGAGAAGAAGGGGAGAATTTCCTTCCGTTCGCGTTTCATATCACGTAGTAAAGATTCCGTCGGAGGAATTTTTCACCTGGCTGGCAGATCGCAAACAGCAGGAGATCCTTACGAAACTGAGGCGGGGCAGATTTCAGGCAGCAGATACATAGGAAGAGGGAATGAAAGATGGCATTTATCAAGCAAAGAGGCAAAACATATTATGTGGTTTATAAATACCTGGACAAAGAAGGGAGAAGCAGGCAGAAGTGGGAGGCGTTTCCTTCAAAGTCGGCCGCGGAGAGACGTTTAAAAGAGGTCGATTATAAAAAGGCTGTAGGGACACTGGTCATCCCCGAGTGCAGGAAACTGGACGATCTTCTGCAGGAATATGTCGAATCACATGGGAAGGAACGCTGGTCTGTTTCAACATATCAGGCCAATCTCGGACTGATTAGGAATTATATTTCGCCGTATATTGGAAGGATGAATATCTCAGATATCAATACCCGTGTGATCGAGACATATTACAGGAAACTGCAGGCGCTGCCGCCTGAATGTACGGGATGCAGGTGCGGGCACATTACACCGAGCATGATCCGTGATATACATAAGCTCCTGAAAAGCTGTTTCAAAATGGCTGTTAAATGGGAACTTCTTGAACGAAATCCTGCGGAATATGCGGAAGTACCGATATCGTCCGAAAGAACGTGATATCTGGACGGCGGAAGAACTGTTTCATGCCATCGATGTGTGTGATGATGACGGCCTGAAGCTCTGCATGAACCTGGCCTTTGCATGTACAATGCGCATCAGCGAGATCCTTGGACTTACCTGGGACTGTATCGATATTACGGATGAAGCTGTCAGGGAAGACAGAGCGTATCTGTACATCAACAAGCAGATCCAGCGGGTGAACAGAAGTGCGCTGGAAGCTCTCGACGACAAAGATGTGATAAAGAAGTTTGTTCCGGCAGATGAACATGCAAAATCGATAATTGTATTGAAAACACCTAAGACGCAGTCAAGTATCCGCAAGGTTTTTCTTCCGAAGACCGTGGCCGGGATGCTGAGCGAATGGAAAGCAAAACAGGAGGAACTGAAGGAGATACTTGGTTCAGAATATGAGGACAATAATCTCGTGATCTGTTCGGAATATGGCGGCCCTGTTGAGGAAAACGCCATAAAGAAGAAATTTGACAAACTGATCAGGGAGAACGGTCTCCGGAAAGTTGTTTTTCACAGCATCCGCCATACAAGCATCACATACAAGCTCAGGCTGACCGGCGGAGATGTAAAGGCTGTTCAGGGAGATTCCGGACATGCACAGACCAGTATGGTCACAGATGTGTATTCCCACATTTTGGATGAGAACAGGATCAGGAATGCGGAAGAAGTTGAAGCCGCTTTCTATTCTGGAAAAGCACCGGAGCATCAAAAAAAGACTATTCCGGCAGACACCGAAGATAATATGAAGGTGATTGCTAACCTGCTCCAGAATAAGAAGCTGATGGCAGTGATCAAGACAATGATGGGTTAAAACTTTGAATAGTGCATTCTCCATTTTCAGCAGCGCAGCAGGATAGAAGTTTCGGCACGAGTTGACATTCAGCCGGTGAAAAGCTAAGATATAGATACAGAAAAGGTGCCACCGGTAAACGGTTAGCCCTTTACGTTAGGAAAAAATAACCGCACGCTTTCTGAGGGCTGGGCGGTTATTTTTTTGACCTTTTTTCTATATCCTTACCAATCTGGTAACCAATTCCGAAGCAGGTAGCTCCAAGTGAAATAGCACCAATAAGTATTGATACAATATCCATTCACAGGCCCTCCTTTCTGGCTTTCGCCGATCTGGAGGGTAGGGCAAAAATTGCTTACCCTCCGAAATAAACAGGAGGGCCAACCGTCCACCGTCATGGTGACACCCACGACAGTATAACATATCAGAATTTCATTTACCCCATAAAGTTATGTAAATGTCAAGGATAGTAATCGTCGAAAAAAGCTGCCGTCGTATCATTGCCGGAATGTAGATTCTCCACTATGTTGAACTTAATAAATAAGTTTATTGGTCCAATATGAGGATTTGTAAAGGAGGGCAGATACTATGGCAGTAACAGAAGACAGACGAACATAGTGACGCAGCGGCTGATCGCAGTGACAATGCGGATGGTAGAAATCAGGGGTTAAGCATATCTGCAGATATCGCTATGCTGATTAAACTTATGAAGGACCCGGATGCAGTCAGAATATTAAAAATGCTGGCTGCAATGAATCAGTAATGCTAATTATGTCCATCCATCTTTTGCAAGAGCGTGGTAATAAGCCACCGTACTAGAAGAAATGTAAGATGAACACGGAGATATGTGCTATCAGACAACACTGTGATAGTGCATCTGATTAAGAAAGGAAATAATCTGATGGAAGATAATAAAAGAACATATACTGTAAAAGAGATACAGAAGATATTGGAAGTAAGCAAACCAACAGCATATCGGATCGTAGAAAGCGGAGCATTTCGTTCGATTAAAATTGGAGGCAGCATCAGGGTTTCAAAAAAGAGTTTTGATGAATGGCTTGACAATCTGGAGAATGGGGATGATTATACAAACAAGAAATGTAATTTACCCGAACCGGATCAGGAAAATCCAGGTGATTCTGATTTGAAAAGAAAAGAATCAGTGAACGAGGAAGTTGGGAATAAAGAAGTCAGCGCCGATCAGGCAGCGGATGTTATGATGCTGTTGAGTTTAATGAGGAATCCGGAAACTGCAAAGTTACTGCGTAGTATGGCTATGAGATGATGCGGCATTTTATGGAGGGCGGCGGTCACTTATGCGAAAACCAGCAGCCGCTCTCCACAAAGTCGGCCGAAATAAGATGCCGCATTATTGCAACCCGTTTTCCACCGATACTGTGTTTTTGGGTGCTTTACTATAGCGAACGAATCAGAATAATGAAAAAGCTGAAACCAAGAAATATAGGATAATCCTTACCTTTTGTCATTGATGTTATGATTGATTAAAACTGAATAATCTTCCTCCTAAGCGAAAGGCCGGCGGTTCGAATCCGCCCGGGAACGCTGTAAATACGCCATTTCCGGCACTTCCGGAGGGCGTATTTTTTTCTAATAAAACCCTTCAGATTGCTCCGATCTAAGCAAAGCGGAAGGCAGCGGGTTACAGAAAAGCAGCTCTTTCTGTCTAATAAATATTAGAAGAAATCGGGATTTTTTCTAACGGAACTTGTTATGATCATCGACAAAAGCGGATCCATGTATGGTCTGGAGTCAGATACGATCGGCGGATTCAACAGCATGCTGAATGAGCAGAAGGCAAAAGAGGGCGAGTGCCGCATAACGACGGTGCTTTTCGACAATACGTATGAACTGCTGCATGACCGGATCGACATCCGCGCGGTGCATTCGATGACGAAAAAGGATTATCAGACTGGCGGGTCAACAGCGCTGCTGGATGCCATCGGGAAGACGATTCACAAGATCGACGCCGTGCAGGAAAGTACGGATGAAGAGTATCGCGCAGATAAAGTGATTTTTGTCATCATCACGGATGGACTGGAAAATGCGAGCAACGCCTACTCGCTGGCAGAGATCCGGAAGGAAATCCGTCAGCATCGGGAGAAGGACTGGCAGTTTATTTTTCTCGGTGCGAATATCGATGCCGTGGAAACCGCCGATGCGTTTGGCATCGACAGGGAGATGGCAGCGGATTACGTTCCCGATGGGGAAGGAACGAGGCTGAACTATACTGCGATCAGCAAGGCTGTCTCAGATTTCCGCATGAATGACTGTATATCGTGGGATGTCCTGGAGACAGTGCGAGGGGATATGAAGAAGCGCGGAAAGTCCCGGAGAAACAGGCATTGATTTCATTCAATGGGTTGGAAGAGCGAAAATGAGGGGTGAATAGCATAGATGAGAAGAGGTTCCGGTCATCGCAAAATAATTCTGGTATGCCTGTTTGTTCCTGCCGCGATCGCCGCGTGTGTCGCAGGGTTTGATTTTTTCAAGAAGACACATACGATTGATCTCAATCAGTATCAGACGATCAGCTATCAGGGCTACAACAGATACGCCGCGGCTGAACTGAACCTTGATGCAAAGGCGCTTGAGCGTGATTACGGGGATAAAATATCCATGCCGCAGTGGGACAGGTTGCAGGTAAAATCGAAGACAGAAGGTGTAAGCGACGCGGTGGCATCTTTTTGCCAAAGGTATACCAGCTTTCCCGACGGCGGTTATCTGGATCCTGGTACCGGGCTCGCGAATGGAAACTCTGTCCAGTATTACGGGGCGGACAGGGCGGAATATGACGATGATTTTCACTGCTGGGTGAAGTCGGAAAGTTTTAAGATGACGGTGAAGGGTGCTGAAAGCATCACGGATGCTGATCCATTCAAAGGGCTCAGAATCGTGACTACCGGCGGGAATTCCGAAGCAGTCGCCGAGGTGAATACGGACAAGATGCCGGAGCCGTTCTGCTACATTGATTTTCAGTTGAGTCAGAGCACGTATCTCTCCAATGGGGATACCATCCGCGTGACGATCCCGGAGAGTGATCTGAAATGGCTTGCAGATGAAAATGACGGCTATGTGCCCAAAAAGGATGCAAAAGACTATGTGGTCAAAGACCTGCCGATGCTGACATCGTCAAATGCGGAGAGTACCCGTCAGGCGGAGCACGAGCAGTATCTGCGGGAACAACAGGCCAAAAAGGCAGCGGCGGAGAGGGCAGCGGAAGAAGATGCCGCTGCCCGGGACAGCCATTCTTCACACAGCGGGACCGGGAACAATACCGGCAGCGGCGATTCCTATGACGATGATGTTGATCCGGATGATCCCGACTATGAAGAGGGTGACGAGGATTTTGACGAATATGATGACATCGAATATTACGACGATGACTGGGAGGGGGATTATTAAGCTGAAGAAGATTATAAAGCCCTTATTTCAGTTTGCATTTTTATAGCTTTAGATCATTGTCTTCTCTCTCTGCCAATTCATCAAGATCCCACTTATAATGTATTATATTTTTAGCATCAGGGATACACCATTCGTCTTTCGCCACGACAATGCCACCCTATATATTAATCCTACTGCCTTTGCTGCTTTATTAATTCAATATCAGTCATTACATCCTCGGCGCTTTTATCTGCTTCTTAAGGAGAATAGATATGTTGGGATTCTGGATTTTTATGCTGATCATGTGTCTTTTGACTCCGGCCATAATGATAGGCTTTGGGGAATTTTTCATTAAAGGTGGTCCCAAAGAGATCAATGGCACGTTTGGATATCGTACGAAGAGATCTATGAAAAATCAGGAAACCTGGAAGTTTGCGCATCAATATAGTGGGAAAATATGGTTCCGCAGTGGACTGGCAATGCTTCCAATATCGCTGGTGGCAATGATTTTCTTTTATGGAAAGAGTGTTGCAGTGATAGGTGGTGCGGCTTCAATCATTTTGATTCTTCAGTGTATTGTCATGATTTTGGTTATTCCGGCCACAGAAGCAGCTCTGAAAAGAAATTTCGATGATAACGGGAAAGAGGTTTAGATGAAGAATCAGTATATTGCAGATATTGGAGATTACGGTAAGTATGGCCTTCTTCGCTTTCTGGCTGGGAAGGGAATCAAAATTGGTGTCAACTGGTACCTTACGTCAGACGATGGCTCTTCCGATGGGAAATTTACAGGATATCTGGAAAATGAGAAAGAGCGTTTTCGCGATCCAGAACTGTTTGATTCTCTGAGGCATATTGCCGGGTGTCCGGAAAAATCTGTGGAGATGATACAGAATGAAGGCCTGATTCCCGGCGCGTGTTATTATGCGGAACCGATCCCATGTACTGGGCAGGATATGCGAGCGA